>Ga0134126_10000217_pt1 | contig 75150 bp, 67 predicted proteins | sample KB31752_FD_96881 | JGI IMG/M metagenome (GOLD analysis project Ga0134126, IMG submission 96881) | Terrestrial soil microbial communities with excess Nitrogen fertilizer from Kellogg Biological Station, Michigan, USA - KB3-175-2 | ecosystem: Environmental > Terrestrial > Soil > Unclassified ...
AGGCGATCTTCGGCGTGAACGAATCGGCATCCTCCGAACGTCCTTGGGAGGCATAGCTTATGCCAAGGACGTTCGGAGAGACACACTTGGATCTACTGGAATCCCTTGCTGGCGCTGCGGGCTAGCAAGTCATTGTGTTACTACCTCTTTGGATGCAACTCCAGAGGCACGGCCGTAACAGCGATCCTACGATATACCAGCGATGGTTGAGCGGACTACCCCAATCTACCCATTGGTCAAATCGAGTCCGCTTTTACACTTTCGCGTCAATCTCCCCTTGATCCTCACGCAACGTCAGGTCGAGGCGGAATGGCCCCGGCTCATCGCCGAGGTGCGCGCCGAGATGGACCGAGGCGCCGATCCGGCCAGCGAGCCGGTGCAGACCCTCGCTCGGCGCTGGATGGGACTGGTTCACGAATTCAGCGGCGGCAATCCGGAGATCGAGAAAGCCGTCCAAACGATGTACGAGAAGGAGCCGGAATTCAACTGCCAGAATGGGATCGATGGCGCGATGCTCGGCTACATGAACAAGGCGATCGCGGTGACGAAGCAAGGGGCGTAAAAAAGACGGCCAGCCCGCAGCGCGAGCAAGGGAATCCCTTGCTCGCGCTGCGGGCTGGCAAAATAATCAACCCAGCAACTCCTTGATAGGTTTGGCTCCCTTATCGACGATGCGAATGGGTCGGCCGATGGGGGTGTTGTTCTGCTTATTCGAGTCGATACCGAGTATCCCGCAGATGGTGGCCATGAAATCGAGAGCCGAGATGGGCCGCTCAATAACGGCGGCACCTTCCTGGTCGGTCTTGCCGATGACCTGCCCGCCCTTGACGCCGCCGCCCATGAGGACCGTACTCCAGGCGCGCGGATAGTGATCGCGGCCGGGTTTGGCTCCCCGAGCGTTGATCCGCGGTGTACGGCCGAACTCGCCCATCCACACGATCAGCGTGCTATCCAGCAAGCCGCGCTGTTTGAGATCCGTCGCCAGGGCGGACATCGCCGGATCGACCTGCTGCGACAGCTGCTTGACCCGATCGAAGTTGTTCTGATGTGTGTCCCAACCGCCCAGGGTGACTTCGACGAACGAGACGCCGGTTTCGACGAGACGGCGGGCCAGCAAGCAGCCGTCCGCGAAGCGCCCCGAACCGTAGGGCGTCCGCGAGACGGACGGTTCCAGCGACAGATCGAACGCCTTGGCTTCCTTCGATTGCATGAGCGTGACGGCCCGCTGATAGGTCGTCTTGTGGTCGGCACTGGCGTCGGTCTTGTAATCGCGATAAAACGCCTGCTCCATCTCTTGCAGCAGTCCCAGGCGGTCGCCGAAATGCTCGCCGTTGGCCAGCGGTTTAAGGTTCTCGACGCCGCGCGCCGGGTCGGCGACGATGAGCGGAGCGTGCCGTGCGCCGAGGAAGCCGGCACCGTAGCTGCGACCGACGGCCACGTAATTCGGCATCGCGGCATCGGTGCGGCCGATCTCGGAAGCCACGATGGAACCAAGACTGGGATAGGTCAGGCCGCCTTGCCCTTCCTTGTAGCCGGTGTGCAAATAATACTTGGCTCGGCCGTGCGCCCCTTCGCCGGTACTCATGCCGCGCAGGATGGCGGCGTGATTCATCAGCTTGGCCATCTTGGGAAAGTGTTCGCTAATCTGGATGCCGGGAACGGCCGTTGGAATCGGCTTGAAGTCGCCGCCGTTCTTGGTGCCGGGCTTCAAATCGAAGGTGTCCTTATGACTGGGACCGCCATCCATCCACAGCAGAATGCACGATTTATGCTTGACGCCCGTGCTGGCCGCACGGCTCGCCAGAACCTTGAACCAACCCGACAACGACACCGCCGACACACCAGCGGCCGACAATTTCAACATATCGCGACGCGAGAGATTGCTCATTGGAGGCCTCCAAGAAATGCAGAATGCAGAGTGCAGAATGAAATGCTTATTGTTTTTATTCTGCACTCTGCATTCTGCATTCTGCATTGGTTTAATGATTCAACGTGAACTCACTGCTATTGAGCAAGGCCCACAAGATGTCGCCGTAGGCTTGCCGGGGTTCGTCGTGGTACTTGCGGACCAGCGCCAGCGTGCGATCCAACTCGTGAGGAGTCGGACGGCGTGACAGGGTGGTCAAGTACAGATGTTCGACAATCTGCGTCTGGGATTTGCCGGATTTCAGGACCGGCGTCAGCATGGCGGCGTTGTTGAGTCGGGGGGCGTTCATCAGACGCAATACCTGCGGAATGCCGGCCTGATACTCGGTCGGATCGGCGTTCTCGTCGCCCTTGAAGAAATTGACGAACAACATGCGCGGCGTGATGTTACGGAAGCGAATAGCGGCCGCACCTTGCCGGCGCGGGCGGTTCCCCGGAGTCGGTGCGCCAAGAACCTGTCCAAGTGAGTCGAACATTTGTTCCGGCGTCATCACCTTGACGGCCATACGGCTGAACAACTCGGGGCCGGCATCGCGGTTGCCGGCGGAGGGCTTGCTCGTCCGCTGATAGGTTTCGCTATTGCAAATGCCGCGAATAAGGTGCTTCACATCGAAGCCGTTGGCCGCGAACTGGCTGGACAGGTCGGCCAGCAATTGCGGATGCGACGGCTGATTGCCGTCGTGCATGTCATCGACCGGATTGACGATGCCGCGACCGAAAAACTGCGCCCATGTGCGGTTGACCATCGCCTTGCTGAAATAGGGATTCTTCGGACTGGTCATCCAGTTGGCCAGCACCGGACGATAAGCGTCGCTGGAACTGAGTTTGGGTTCCTCACCCTGGAAGAACTTGGGCGGCACGCGCTTGGCCGAGATCGGCAGACGTACCTGCCGCCCCTTACCGCCCTCGTGAACCTGAACCGTGCCTCCCTGACGCGCGGCTTGGCGCGGATTGCCCTCGAAACGCACCTTGGTAAAGAACGCGGCCATGCCCCAGTATTCGTTCTGCTTCCATTCGGTGAAGGGGTGGTTGTGGCACTGGGCGCATTGCAGTTGCACGCCGAGGAACGAGCGCGTGGCGTTGTCGGTCAATTTGTCCGGCGTCGCGTTGGCCAGGAAGTAAAGGACCGCACCGTTTTTGTCCATGTCCCCCTCAGCGGTGACGATGGCGCGCGTCATCTGGTCCCACGGCTTATTCTCGTTGAAGTTTGCTTCGAGCCATTTCGTCATCTTGTCGAACTGAATAAAGCGATTGTCCGAAGTGCGTGGCAGAAGCAGATTTTGCCAAATGTCGGCCTGGTGCTTGCCATAATCGCTGCCGGCGAGCAACTCGTCGATAAGCTTAGCGCGTTTGTTCGGCTCACGACTATCGAGGAAGGTGGTTGCCTTCTCAGCGGGCGGAATGTGGCCGGTGATGTCGAGATAAACGCGGCGGAGAAATTCGGCGTCGTCGCAGAGCGGCGAGGAGGAAACCTGCTCGGCGCGGATGCGAGAGGCGATGGCTTCATCGATGTGTCGCGCCAGCGCGGGGCCATCCAGTTTGGTACCGGCGGGAAGCGACGAAACGACAGGAGGCGTTTTGGGGCGAGCCTTGGCGGGCGTTTTCGGAGCCGCGGCGTTTGCCGCGCTCAAGCCGGCAGCCAAAGCCAATACGGCGATGGGACGAGCCAGGGAGGTGAGCCGCATCGCTGCGAGGTGTCGTTCCATAAGTGCATCTCCGAGGACGACGTTCAAGGTGCGCCCGCCATCGGCGGGTGATCGAGATGAGTTTCAAACCCCGCCGCTCGGATAAAGTTTCGCCCGGTATCTACTTTAACGCCGCTCTCATTTCGCTCTCACATCGTGTAGCCATGTCGCATGGCTTGGCGTTTCGCGCGAAACGCCAAGCCGCAAACGGCTTTTATCGTATACTCTCCTGCAACCCACAAGGATTACCCATGAATCCGCATACGCTTCTCCTGACGATTGCCTTATTCGCTGTCGCGCCGCGCCTTATCGGTGCCGAGACGAAGAACGCGAGCAAGCTCGCCCAGGTTGCTCCCGCCGAGGTCGGCCTCGATGCCGCGAAACTCGACCAAATCGACGCCGTGGTCAAGGAGGATATTGACAAGAACCGTCTGCCGGGCGCGGTCGTTCTGGTGGTCCATCGGGGCAAGATTGCTTTTCGTCGAGCGTATGGGCTGCGGAGCAAGCAACCGGCCGAGGTTCGCATGACAGTCGATACCGTCTTCGACCTGGCCTCCCTCACCAAACCCCTCGCCACAGCCGCCTCCATCATGGTCTTGATCGAACAGGGGAAACTCGCGTTGACCGATCGGGTCGCGCGTCATCTGCCGGAGTTTGGTCCGAATGGCAAGGACAAAATCACTCTGGAACAGATGTTACTGCACACGAGCGGCTTGATCGCCGACAATCCCGTGAGCGATTATAAGGATGGTCGAAAGAAGGCACTGGAGCGCATCGGTCAACTCAAGCCCGTCGCGGAGTCGGGAACGAAGTTCCTTTACTCCGACGTGAACTTTATTGTTCTCGGAGAGTTAGTGGGGAAAATAAGTGGGATGAAGCTGGATGCTTTCGCCCACAAACATCTGTTCGAGCCGTTGGGTCTGCGTGATACCACGTTCCGCCCCGGCAAGGAATTGGCCGAACGCGCCGCTCCGACGCAAAAGCGTGAGGGACACTGGATGCGCGGCGAGGTCCACGATCCGCGTGCCTATCTTCTCGGCGGCGTGGCCGGCCACGCCGGGCTTTTCTCGACCGCCGACGACTTGGCCGTCTTCGTGCAAATGATCCTCAACGGCGGCACCTACGCCGGCAAGCGCATCCTCAAGCCGGACACGGTTCGGCTGATGACGACGCCACGAGCCGTGCCCGGCGGTCAGCGGGCGCTGGGCTGGGATGTGCGCACACGCTTCTCTTCCAATCGGGGCGAGGGCTTCTCGGCCAAGAGTTTTGGCCACACGGGTTTTACGGGTACTTCCCTCTGGATCGACCCGGTCAGCGAGACAGCCGTGATCTTCCTGAGCAACCGCGTTCATCCTGACGGCAAGGGCCAGATCAACCGTCTGCGCGGCCGGGTGGCATCGCTGGTCGCCGCCGGCATCCTCACACCACGCTAGGATTTCGCACGCCTTTTCCTTGACATTTCTTTTCGCCTGCTTAACATAATGACGTTCTGAAGAACATAAGAGCATCGCGCCTGCCTTTGATCTTCCTACCTCCAAGCAGCCTCACCTTGAGGGGCCTTCCATGAGAACACGTCATGCTTTCACGCTGATTGAGTTGTTGGTCGTCATCGCCATTATCGCGGTGCTGATTGGCCTCCTCTTGCCGGCGGTGCAGAAAGTGCGTGAGGCGGCCGCGCGAGCGCAATGTACGAACAACCTCAAGCAACTCGGCCTGGCGATGCATAATTACGAGGGGACGATCGGCCATCTGCCGCCCGCCTTCACCGGCCAGGGATCAGCCGCCTACGCCGGCTATCCTCCTTACTTTTTCAGTTGGTCGGCGCTGGCGGTGTTGAACCCCTATTTGGAACAGACCAACATCTACAACAGCATGGACCTGACGCAACCGATGTACGTGCCGCCGAACTACACCATCTCGCCGGCCAATCAGTTCGCCGTGCAGCAGATTATCAAGCTGTTCCTTTGCCCCAGCGACAAAATGCAGCCGGTTTCCGCAGCGTATGGCGAACCCGTCCTCGGCCCGACCAACTATGCCGTCTGCATCGGCAGTGGTACGACCAATGGCGGACCTCCCTATGGTAGTCCGTGGAACTCAGACGGCATGTTCCGGGCCAAGACGGGCCGGCAGATAACCGATATAACCGATGGCACAAGTTCCACGGCAATGATGTCCGAGAGTGTGCTGGGCGACGGGCAGGAGAGTACAACCTCCATCCCGACCGACCGCAACTTGGTGCAGGCGGGCTACGCCTACACTGGCTTCGGTACGCCGCTGAGCGATTCGGCTTGCGCCGGTGCGCCGCAGTGGAACTACGAAAACCGCCGCGGCTTCTCGTGGGCCAGCGGCGAAATACGCTGTGCCTCGTACAACCACTACTACACGCCCAATGCCACGATTTACGATTGCGTCACCAACGATACGACGCCGGGAGATGGTCTGTATACCGCCGTCGGGTTCCGCGCCGCGCGCAGCCGTCATTCCGGCGGCGTCAACGTGCTGTTCGGCGATGGCAGCGTGCATTTCGTGAGCAACGGCGTTAGTCCCGGCACCTGGCGCGCCCTCGCCACGCACAACAGCGGCGACATCCCCAACAACGATTATTGAGCCGCCGAGGAATGAATGGCATGAGCAGCGCATCGCAAATCGCTCCCCTCACCGAATCGTCTCACGCCGGTACGCTCGTCGCCTGGCGTTGGGTCCATGTCGGCGTGGCCGCGCTGGCGATGGTCGCCACATTGCCTGGCCGCACGCACGGACTCGGCCTGTTCACCGAGCCGATCCGCCAATCGTTGGGGCTGGACACGGAAAATTACGGTTTGCTGAACATGGGCGCTACCCTGCTGGGCGCGTTGTTTTGTTTGCCGTGCGGTTGGTTGATCGATCGACTGGGCACGCGCACTGTGCTGACCGGCGTGATGGTCGCGCTGGGCGGCGTGGTGCTGGCCATGAGTCAGGTCCAAGGCGATTGGGTCTGGCGCTGGAGTTCCCCGACGCCCTGGGGGACGGTGTCGATCGTCCTGCTCGTGGATTTTTTTCTGTTGGTGTTGCTGACGCGCGGGCTGGGACAGAGCGCCCTCTCGGTTGCCAGTCTATCGCTCATTGGCCGGACGGCCTCGCGTCGCGCGGGCTGGGCGATGGGTGTTTACTCGGTCCTCGTCTCGGCGGGTTTTCTCGGCGCTTTCTGGATACTCGGCGACTGGGTCAAGCAACATCCCCATGAATGGCGTCCGGCCTGGGCCAGCATCGGCGTGGCGGTTCTCGTCGCCGGATTGCTCGCCGGCACGCTGGTCCGCAATCGTCTTCTGACGGCGGAGTCCACTCCCCGCGAAGCATCGGCGGACGGCACGGCCGAAACGAGCCGAACGCTGGGCCAAGCGCTGCGCAGTCCGGCGTTTTGGACGTTTGGCGTGGCCGTGTCGTTTTACGGCATGGTCGCGGCCGGCACATCGCTGTTCAACGAAGGCATCCTGAACACGCTGTTCCCCGAACACACCAAACGCATCTTCGTCAACGTCACGCGCCTGGGCATTCCCGTTGGTCTGACGGCCAACTTGCTCGGCGGTTGGCTGGCGACACGCTGGTCGCTGAGCCGAATGCTGGCGTTGGCGATGGCCGCTCTGGCCGCGGCCCTGGCTGTGTTCCCGTCGGTTCGCGCCGAGTGGCAGGTCTATCTGTACGCGGCGGTCATGGCGGCGGCCGGCGGCATCATCACCGTCTGTTTCTTCGCCGTCTGGCGCGTTGGCTTTGGCCCGGCCCACTTGGGCAAAATCCAGGGCGCGGCGCAAATGCTCACCGTGTTGTTCTCCGCGCTCGGCCCGCCGCTGTTCGGCAGCGCCAAGACACGTTTGGGATCTTATTTGCCGCTGTTCCCCTACCTGGCTGCCGCTTCCCTCGCCCTGGCGCTGACCGCTTGGCTGGCCGGCCTGCCGGGAGAACGCCCGACCACGAAAACAACTTGAAGGAGCGACGCATGCTCGAAACCGTGGACCGACCCGCTGTTAACAACTCGCAACGAGCCTTCTATCACGAACAAGGCTACCTCATCCTCCGCGACTTCTTCTCCGCCGAACTCATGGCGGAAGCATCGGCCGAGGCGGACGCCCTGCTGCGCCGGCACGATCTCATCGCCGTCGAGAACCTGCGCTGCCGTTGGCAACCGAACGTCCACACGAGTGCTTGCGAGTTTGAGACGTTCGATCCCGTCATCGACCTCGGACCGATCTGCCATCGCATCGCCCACGATGGCCGTCTGCTGGCGGCGTTGGCCGCACTGTACGGCGAGGAAGCCTGTTTGTTTAAGGATAAGCTGATTTTCAAACCACCGGGATTGAAGGGTTATGGGCTGCATCAGGATTGGATCGGCTGGCCGGGTTTCCCGCGTAGTTTCCTGACCGTCCTTGTGCCGTTCGATCGCGCCGACGCCGACAACGGCTGCACCACGGTTTTTCCCGGTTATCACAAGCAAGGCAGCTTGTCGCCGGAAGACGGCCACTATCACGAATTGTCGGCCGACCTGATCGACGAATCGCGCGCCTTGCACCTGGAACTGGAGCCGGGCGACTTGGCCATCTTCGGCGGTTTCACGCCGCACCGTTCGGCTCCGAATCGCTCGGAGCGCTGGCGTCGCCAATTGTATTTGAGCTATAACAAACTCTCGGACGGCGGACAGCAGCGCGAGCGACACTATGAGGAGTTTCACCGCTGGCTGCGCGTCAAGTACGCCGAATACGGCAAGACGAACCTGTATTTTCGCTAACAGGCGCTAACAGAATGAGCCGACTGGCCCGGAGCGCCAGCGACGGGTTCTTGTTCCCGTCGCTGGCGCTCTGGGCTAGTCGGCAAAAACGCACCCTCTCACCTGGAGACACCGATGGCAACAGCACTCCCGATCGCTCCCGCCGTCCGTTTTCATCTCTCGCTGAACGTCTCGAACCTGGAGCGTTCGGTCGGGTTTTATCGTATTTTGTTTGGTCGCGAACCGGCGAAGTGCCGGCCCGATTACGCCAAGTTCGAGTTGGACGATCCGCCGTTGGTGCTGTCGCTGGAACCAATGGCCGGTGCCACGGGCGGGGTTCTCAATCATCTGGGCTTTCGTATGCCCGACTCCGTCACGTTGGTGGCGATGCAAAAACGCCTGGAAGAAGCGGGCATCCGCTCGCGCCGCGAGGAGGGCGTCGAGTGCTGCTACGCACGGCAGACCAAGTTCTGGGTGACGGACCCCGATCAAACACTGTGGGAGATGTACACGCTCGATGAGGATCTCGATCATCGCGGCGTCGGCCAAACCCGCGAGGAAATGGTATCTGGAACCAATCGATCCGCGACTGACAAGCCCATGTCAGTTCCGCCGGCAGTCTGGGAGCATACCCTCGGTCAGCCGGTGCCGGAGTCGATCGCGCGGGCGGATGACAGCGTCGAGGAGGTTCGTCTGCGCGGCACCTTCAACCAACCGCTGACCGATGACGTGAAACGTCGTCTTCTTCGTGAAGCGGATCGTGTGTTGCGGCCGGGCGGTCGATTGTTCGTTCATGTACTCGTCGCCGACAAACCTCTGGCGGGCGCTCCCCATCTGCCCGGCCCCGCGGCGGCCGTGCGGCATGTGCCGCTCGACTCGGAGCCGCCGCGCTTGCTGAAAGCAGCTGGTTTCCAGGCGATTAAGCGCATCAAGTTTGAAGACAAACCGTGCTTCGTCGTCGATGGCGTGGCGATGCGTGAGATGCAACTAGAAGGTTACAAATCATCGGCTGTGTAGGTGTGCCGAACTTGTGAGGGCTTCACCAGTGGGGACGTGGTGAATCCCTCACAAGTTCGGCACACCCTATATACCAGTCTCCGCCACCAAAGCGATGCGAGCGCCGGCGTTTTCAAGCTTCTTCTGAAGCGCCGCCGCCTCGTCTTTGAGCAGGTTCGCTCGGACGACTGCCGGCGCACTTTCGACCAGTTCCCGCGTCTCCTTCAGTCCGAGGTTAGTGATTTCACGGACGACCTTGAAGACGGCGATCTTCTTTTCCACCTCCGCCAATCCCTTGAGAACCACCGCGAAGTGAGTCGGTTCCGGCGGCGCGGGCGCGTCGGGGTTTTTCTTCACCGTCATGATGCTAACAGTTGGCCGGATGCCGTGAACCTCTTCAAGACAGCCACGAAGCTCGGCGGCTTGCGCGAGAGTCAAATCCATAAGGCGATCCGCCAAATCTCTGATATTAACGAATCCCATTATACACTTCCTTTCCCTTTGGTATCGAAGGCGATGAGGCAGTCGCCTTGTAGGGAGAAAGAGCATCATGGAACCTGTCAGGTTCACCCGTTTTTTGCCGACAAGCCCGGAGCGCCAGCGACGGGGCATGTCAACCCGTCGCTGGCGCTCCGGGCTTGTAATTCATGCTGTTACTGTCTGTTAGCGTTTCGTCCCCTTCACCAGCGTTTCAGCCTCACGATGCAGCATCTGGTAAGCGAGGCGTTCCTGCCACGTACTCGCCGTGCCCTTCGCTTTTTCTCGGACGATCTCGTCTGCCTTGTCGAACCATTTCTTAGCCTCGTCGCCGTGGCCCAGGCGCTGCACACTCATGGCCATCAGCAAGAAATCGCGTGCTTCCGCCTTCGGTTCGGGCAAGCGTGTAATTTCTTGCAATCGTGTCAGGGCGGCGTTGAATTGCCCGTCGCGATATAGCAACAGTGCCAGTCGCCGCAGGTCGTCGGACGATTGCGGATTCGCTTTCACCGCGCGCTCCGCGCGTCGCATCAACGGTTTCCGATCGCGCACGGCTCCGTTACTCAGGGCGCACGTCCAGGCGATGCTCCGCGCCACGGCTTCATCCTTGCTATCGCTGAAACGCTGCATCAGCCGCTCGCACCAACGGCGATAGTTCGCCTCGTTGCCGCTGGCAAGCAGTGTCAGAGCGTGCTGCTGCCAGATCGACACCTCTGTGTTTCCCAGATGGATGGCCTTGGCGAAATCGGCGGCGGCCTTGGTCCAGTCAGCGCGTTCCGCCTCGGCGCGGCCGCGTCCGATCCACAGTTCCGCTCGATCACCCTTGCGTTCGATGGCCTTGGAATAATCCGCCGCCGCCTGTTCCCAGCGGCCCAACTCGGCCTCGGTCTCGGCACGGCCGGCCCACAAATCCCAGCGCTCGGCGTTGCTCTCCAGCGCCTTACTGTAATCCGCTCGCGCCGTCTCCCATCTGTGCAACTCCGTGTTGGCGCGGGCGCGGCGAGCAGATAAATCAGCCGACGCGCCGTGAGCGATCAGACGATCGAGATGACGGACAGCGCCGGTCCACAATTGGCGGCGCTCGCACTCCGTCGCCCCGCGCTGGTCCCATGCCGCCGCGCGTCCCGCAGCCGGCGCGAACTCCTTGCCATACTTCGTCTGCACTATCCGCCATGCCTTGTCCAAATCCGCGCCGTCGAACGCCGCCGTCTCGCCGACTTTCGCCAATCGCTGACCGCTCAGCAGTTCGGCGACGAGAAGCAGATCATCCGCCGGCCGCTCATCCGCCCGCAATTCCCGCGTTTCATTGGCCGACGGATCGCCCGGTACGCCGATCGCCAACACAAGCCGGCCGTCTCGGCCCAGCGTGACGCCATGCGGGATCGGCTGTTCGGGGCCTCGCTTCAACAACGGACTGATGGGTTCGCCCGTCGTCGCATCCCAGACACGCACGCCATCGGCGGCAACCGTCGCCAGCCAGCGGTTGTCGGCGCTGAAGGCACCCAGCGTCACGGCTGCGCGATGGCGCAGCGGCGCAGTCACCGGCTTGCCGTTGCCGGCGTCCCACACGCGCGCCCGCCGGTCGTCGCCGACCGTCACCACCCGCTTGCCATCGGGACTGAAGGCGGCATACACGACGGCAGCGTCATGCCCGGCGGTCTCGGCCACCGAACGCCCCGTGTCCGCTTCCCACACGCGAGCGGTGCCGTCCGCGCTGGCCGTCACAAGTTGCCGGCCATCGGGGCTGAATGCCAGATGATGGACCGCTTGGCGATGTCCCCAAGTGGGGCCGATGGCCTTCGCCTTATCGTCCCAAAGACGCATCCCGCCCTCGACATCTACCGTGAGAATGCGCTTGCCGTCCGGAGTGAACAGCGCCCGGCTGATGTCCTCTTTATGCTCCATAGGCGCTCCCACAAGAGCGCTTTTATCCACATCCCACAACCGCGCTCGCTGGTCCTGGCAGGCGGTCAGCACCCGTTGACCATCGGCGCTGAGTTTCGCTTGCACGACGGAACGCGGATGCAACAGCGTTTCGCCGATCGGCTTGCCGGTCTCCGTCTCCCACACGCGCACGCGCCCTTCCAATTCGTCGCCATTAGGCTGATGACTGACCGTGAGGACACGCCGGCCATCGGCGCTGAACGCCGCGGCCGATACCTTGTTTGTGTGTACCAACGCGGCACCGATAGGCTTCTTCTCCGTGTCGTACACTCGCCCCGTCATCCCGGTGACATGCAGCACACGCCGACCATCGGGGCCGAACACGACCAATCCCGATTCAATTCGCCTGGCCGAAGACGCGGGTGGCTCACTCGCCGTCAGATCCCACAGACGCACCACCTGTCCGGATAGCGTGAGAATCCCATCTCCCGCAGGCGTGAAAGCCGCATACGCGATCGGTCCATTGTGCGTGAGCGCGGGCAAAATTTTCTCTCCCGTGGTGTAATCCCAGATGCGCGCCGCATCATCCGCGCATGTCGTCAGCACGTATCGGCCATCGGGACTGAAGATCGCCTGATTCACCGCCTCCGCGTGTCGAAAGGTTTGACCCACGGCCTCGCCGGTTCCGGCGTCCCAAACCCGCACGCCACGATCCTCGCCGATCGTCAGCACAGCGCGTCCATCCGCACGAAACGACGCACCGCGCACCGCGGCACCGTGCTTGAGCGGCGGGCCGATCGGCTTGCCCGTATTCGTCTGCCACACGCGCGCCGTGCCATCGACGCTGGCCGTCAGCACCTGTTTGCCATCGGGACTGAATGACGCCTGTACCAGCGGCGCGGCATGTGAAAACGCCGAACCGACCTGCTTCTCCGTGGCGATGTCCCAGAGACGCGCACAGCGATCCTGGCAGATCGTCAGCACCTGCTTGCCGTCGGGACTGAACGCGGCCGGACGCGGACTGATCTCACTGCCCAGCGCTTGCTCGCTGAGTGCTTCGCCGGTCGCGGCATTCCACACATGCAACTCCGTCTCGCTCGGCTCCATCGCGGATTGGAAGGCGACCGTGAGAAAACGCCGTCCATCCGGGCTGAACGATAGCCCCACCATCGGCCCCATAAGTTGCAGCGCCGGAAACGCTTCCTTGCCCGTTTCGAGATCCCATAGGTGGGCGGTCATGTCGGTGGTAGCCGTGAGGACGCGCTTGCCATCGGCGCTGAACGCGGCGTGCGTCACCGCCGTCATGTGCGGCAATGGTTCGCCGATGCGCCGGCCTGTCGTCGCGTCCCAAATTTCGGCCGTGCCATCCGTGCCGGCCGTGAGAACACGCCGACCATCGAGGCTAAGCTGCACGGCATTGATCTTCTTTTCGTGAACCCATACCTGCACCGGACGCGGACACTGTGCGAGAACGGCAGCCCATCGCAGACGATGCGCCCCTTCCGGCAATTTTTCTTTCTGCGCTATCCGCAGCGCCTCGGCGAACCACAGCAGCGATGCAGGCAACTCGCCGCTCTCCATCCGACGCATTCCAGCGGCGACGTGCATTTGCATCAGTTGCCGCGCTGCCTCGTGACGCTGACTCACCGCTTCCTGATGCATCTGCTTCGCGGTCTGAGCAAGATCTTCCGCCGTCTTGCGATCGCGTGCCTGCTCGTCGCGTTGCTGGATGGCGTCCTTGCGTTGTTTCTTCGCTTCCGTGAGTTCACCGTTGACCGCGTCGTGCTTTTGTCGCCATGTCGCCGTTTCCATCTCGGCTTGTCGCATGCGCCGCAGCGTCTCGCCATCCGCTGTCGGCTCTTGCTTGCGCGAATGCCGTGCCTTGTCTTCGCGCTGGGCGGCGAGTCGCGCCGATTCTGCTTCTTCATGCGAGGCCCGCGACGCTTTCCACCAGCCGTAGCTCGTGATGGCGAGAGCGAGGCCGAGAAGCAGAAACGCCGCCGAGACGCCGGCGCGGCGCGGATGGCTTCGGTACCAATGGATTAGTTTCGCGGCGGTGAGGCGTGTGCGTGATGACGACGAGGTCGGATCGCCGCAGATGGGACAGCGCGGCGTTTCCGTGGGAGGCAGTCCGGCCAGCAGAGAAGGATCCCAGAGATGGCCGCGCGGACAGATCACCTTTTGCGACATGGGAGCGCTCCTTGAATGACGAAGCAGAGTTGCCAGCGCGATTATCGCATCCAGAGGCGGCGCGTCAAGTTGTCGGATATTATTCGTGGCGGAGCGCAACCCCGAAAGACAACAGGCCCACGAGCAACGCTCGCGGGCCTGTTGTGTCCGATGGTGTTATTTCTGGCTATCGTGGTGTTGTTGCCACCAGTGACGCCAAGCCGCCGCCGCGGCTATTCGGCCGCGCCGCCCCGCTGCCTCGTCAGGACCGAAGTCCTCGGCGGTCAATTCCTTGAGCGCCCGCCGCGCCGCCTGAATGACGGCGACTTCGGGATCATCCAGCAGTTGCAACAAATCAGGGATATGCTCGGTCGCTTTTTTGTGTCCGCAAGCCGATGCCGCGGCGCGTCGCACCTCGACGCTGTCATCTTGCATCTTATCACGCAGCGTCGTCGCCTTCATGCGTGTCAGACGCTGTGCCAGGGCGTCGCGTGTCTCGCGCTGGATCGCGCCGGCCATTTTCGGAATCGCCAAGGCGAGGGCGTCGGTATTATCGATGCCCTTGGCGTCCCGCAAACGAGCGAGAAGGGACATTTGCTCTTCGCCCTTGGCTTTCAGCAACTCGTCCCGCAGAGTCGTCACTTCGGGCGGCAGGGTTTGCAGTCTCTGGTTGCCGTGATCGAGAACGAGATGGATGGCCTTGTCCGGATCGAACTTGCCGGACTTCACCGCTACCGTTCCACTCTTGGCCAGCGTGTCGGCCGATTCGCCGTGCTGGAGCGCCAACCAGTGCTGCCATTTCTCGACGGAACGCGCGATGCCTTTCTGCGATGCACCGGGGATGGGACCAAAATCGGTGCCGCGAGTGGCACGGACTAGAGCCAGGCGTGCCGCCTTACGAACCAACGGATGCGGATCGTTCAGATGTTCGATCAACTCCTTTTCCAGATGTAAATGCCGCTTGCCAGCGGTGAGGACGGCGATTAAGCGGACCAGAGGATCGTTATCCCCCAGCTTCTGACGGACAAGATCAGGATCTGCCTCCACCAGTTTTCCAATAAATACGCGCAGGGATGACTGTTGGAACAAATGGGCGGCGAGTTGCCGTTCACGCCCTTCCAACAGCATCTCCGTCATTTGGTCCTCAAGCATTTCCTGTCGTTTTCGCAGTACGCCAGTGAGTTGGAATTGACTCCAATTTCGCATGAGACATCGCGAGGCTTCCTGACGGATCCGCTGAATGACTTGCTCGAAGCAATGTCCCTGCGGTAAGAAACCATCTCCCAAGGACACATAGACATACATCAGCATCTCAGGATTCTTGGTAGCCTGAACCAGGCTAGTGAGCTTAGAGCTCAGTGAGTCGGCCGGTCAACAGTCGCCAATCAGATTGGCCGTCACGTATTTCACCGCATCCACCAGGGCAGGCACGGCTTCCTCTGGAAGGAGTTGGAGACTGTGCTCCATGTTTTTCTCAAGAGCCTGCATCATAGGCCCCGCAGACTGCCCCCGCATCGTGGCCTTGAACATAACGTACATCAGGACGAACTGCCGTACCTTCGCCTGCGTGGCCGGATCATTCTGGACTGCCAGGGTTTGAAGTCGTCGAAAATCATCTATCTGATCCTTCATTTCGCGCAGGACTCGTCGCACGGCGAGGTTGACTTCCACTTTTGAACGTTGGATGCGAGCGATGGCCATCGCCACACTCAGGCGGACTTGGACATCCTTGTCCGCGAGGGTTTTGGTCAGGACGGGGAGAGCTGGAGATGCTTTCGGGCCCAGACTCCCCAAGGCAAGCGCGGCTTTGCCTCGTAGCTGAGGATCCTTGCTCGTCAAGGCCTTGAGCAGAGGTGTCAGCGGATTAACAGCTTGAACGACTGGATTGCCTTGGAGCATCGGAGCCAGCCAGACATTTTTATTTTCCGCTTGACGGACTTTGACGAGGAGATCCGGTACTCCTGCCATCGTCATCAGTATCAGGGCACCGACCACTTTGTCATGGACCAAGCGATTTTTGTCCCGTAGGGCGACGAGCAGTTCAGGCACAGCATCCGCTGCATCGAGTTCCATCTTACCCAGCGCTTCGGCTGCCGCAGCGCGAATGCGATAATCTTCATCCTTCATGGCGTGCCGCAGTGCCGGTACCGCTTTCTTCGCTTGCGAACCGAACAGCATAATGGTCTTGATCGCATCCAGACGCACCTCGACTTTGTCGTCGCCCAGCGCATCGCACAACGGCTCAACAGCGGCCGGCCCTATCGCGGCCAGCGCCGCCCGCACATGCTCGCGGACGCGGCCGCTGGGATCGTGGAACAGTCGAGCCAGGTTGGAGGCTGCTTCTTTGCCATCGGCCCCCATCTCGCCCAACGCATCGACCGCAGCTACACGCACGTCTGAATGTTTATCCTTGAGCGCTTCGATAAGCGCCGGCACGGCCGCCTTCGCATCGGGACCGGCCTGCCCCAACGCTTGCGCCGCCCGCGTGCGGATGCCGGCATCGCGATCCTTCAACGCCTTGACCAGTTCCTCCACAGCCGGCGTGCCGATTTGCCCCAGCGCCTTGGCCGCGCTGGTACGCACTTCGCCGAAGTTATCGTGTAGTGCCTTAGCCAGCGCCGGTACGGCATCGCGGGCGGCCAGACCGAGGTTGCCCAACTGCTTGGCGGCGTGCTGGCGGACGTGGAAATCGTTGCTCGAAAGCTGCCGGATGAGATCGGTGATGGTGGCGGGTTTCTGTTCTCCGGGGGCCGCGAAGCACAGACTCGCGGACGCCAAAATCACTCCCAATGTGAAGAGACGACGCATGGAGAAACCCTCCTCTGGGCGATCGGTACTCTTCCCTCCTTACAGTGTGACCACGAACGCCCGAAGGATGCAAGCGCAAAAATCATATCCGCATATCAACATATTACGGCGAGAGACGCTCGATGCGCCAGCCGACCGGCTGCACACGCTGATAGCGCAGCCGATCGTGTAGGCGGTCGGGCCGGCCCTGCCAGAACTCGATCGCCAGCGGTCGAACGCGGAAGCCGCCCCAGAACGGCGGACGCGGCACCTCGCCCTCCGCGAAACGCTCGGCCAACTCCCGCGCACGCGCTTCCAGTAGTTCACGGCCCCCGATAACCTCGCTCTGATGCGAGGCCCATGCGCCCAATCGACTGCCCAGCGGCCGGCTGCGGAAATACTCGTCGGACTCCGCCTCCGACACACGCTCGACCGTGCCTTCGATGCGTACCTGCCGCTGTAGTTCCGTCCAGAAGAACAACAGCGCCGCGCGCGGATTCGCGGTTAACTCGCGGCCCTTGCGGCTTTCGTAGTTGGTGTAAAACGTGAAGCCGGATTCATCGAACGCCTTGAGCAGAACGATCCGCGCCGCTGGCTGGCCGTCCGGCGTCGCTGTTGCCAATGTCATCGCGTTCGGCTCCGGCACTTCGGCCGTCAACGCCTGCGCGAACCACGTCTGAAACTGACGGAGCGCATCGGCGTCAACGTCCGCTTCCGAGAGTCCTCCACGCATGTATTCTTTACGCATATTAGCGATGGTCATTGTATTTACCTTGCGCGAGCGACTGATCTTTTTCCTATCTTTGTATCATGGTAGCAGGCCGCTTGCGGCTTACAGCTAGAAACAGAACGCGGTAGGTCCGGCGAGCCGAGCCGGACTTTGACTTCATAGTGCCGCTCGGCTCGCGGCACCTACCAGCGGTAGGTCCGGCGAGCCGAGCCGGACGGAAAGAAGTGCCGCTCGGCTCGCGGCACCTACCAGCGGTAGGTCCGGCGAGCCGAGCCGGACTTTGACTCAACAAGTGCCGCTCGGCTCGCGGCACCTACTCAAACCGTGCCGCTCGGCTCGCGGCACCTACTGTCGATTGCGGTAGGTCCGGCGAGCCGAGCCGGACTTTGACTTCATAATGCCGCTCGGCTCGCGGCAACTACTGCACAACCGAGGTTGTCTCGATGCCGCGTATCATCTCCCTCATCGCCAGCGCCACCGAAATCATCTGCGCCCTCGGTTTCGAGGACCAGATCGTCGGCCGTTCGCATGAATGCGACTATCCCGAAGCGATCAAACAACTGCCCATCTGCACCGAACCAAAGTTCGATCCCGACGGCACCAGCTATCAGATCGATCAGCGTGTCAAGGCGATCGTGCAGGAAGGATTGTCCGTTTACCGCGTCGATGGCGAGAAACTGCGCGATCTCGAACCGGACGTGATCGTCACGCAATCGCATTGCGAAGTGTGTGCCGTCAGTCTGCGCGATGTGGAGCGGGCCGTGTGCGCTTGGCTGCGCACCTGTCCGCAATTGGTGTCGCTGGCACCAAACGGATTGGCCGATGTGTGGACGAGCATCGAGCAAGTCGCCGAGGCGCTGAAAGTTCCCGAACGCGGCGCGGAGGTGATTCGCCGTCTCCAGGCACGCATGTCCGCCATCACCGAGCGGACACGCGATCTCGCCGAGCGACCGACCGTGACGTGTATCGAGTGGATCGATCCGCTGATGGCGGCCGGCAACTGGATGCCGGAGTTGGTCGAGATGGCGGGCGGCGTTCCGGTCTTCGGCGTCGCCGGCGCTCATTCGCCGTGGATGACCTGGGAGCAACTGTGTGCGGCCGATCCCGATATTCTCGTGCTTCTACCGTGCGGTTTCGACATCGCGCGGACGCGACACGATCTGCCCGTGCTGATGAACCGACCGGAATGGCCAAACTTGCGCGCGGTGCGCACCGGCCGCGTCTTTCTCGCCGACGGCAATCAATACTTCAATCGGCCGGGACCACGCCTGGTCGAATCGCTGGAAATTCTCGCGGAATTGCTGCATCCAAATGTGTTCACCTTCGGTCACGAAGGGACGGGCTGGCAGCGCGTGAATTCCTGATTGCGTAAACAACAGCGTGTCCCGGACGAATTACCGGATGGAGTCTTCCGAGAATCTCCTCGGGGAAATCGAGGTGTCCATGTCCAGCATGCAGCTTGTGACGGCGGTAACCATCAGCGGCGCCCTGATCTTCGGCATGATCCTGGCTTTGTTCGGCAGCTTGAAATTGGCCGTGGCGCGACGGCTGCAACTGGATGATGGCCAAGTTCGCCATTTGCGCATCGCCCTGAACATCGCCCTGATTCCGCTGATGCTGCTGTCCGGCGTTCTGGTGGACAATCTGGGTGTTCGCTCCGTCCTCATGGCCGGTTCCGTCGTCTTGTCCGTGGCGCTGGTCAGCCTGAGTTTGCGCCCAACTTATCCGCACGCTTTCGGGGCGATCCTGTTGGCAGCGTTCGGCGTCGCCGCCCTCAGCACGGCCAGCATCGTGTTGATGCCGCGCGCCTTCTTCTCTCCGGTGGAGACGTCGGCTTCGCTTAATCTTGGTTTCGTCTTCATCGCCCTGGGCGCGCTGCTGACGCCCGTACTCGCGGACATTTTGCTCGACCGTGTAGGGCTGCGCCGTACCCTTGGCGCGTTCGCTCTGCTGGCGCTGGTGCCCGCGTTTCTCGCGGTGTTTCCCCATGCCGAACACTGGCAGATCGCCGATCATCCGGGCGATTCGGCAGCGCTGTTCTCCGAACCATCGAGTTGGTTGGCCGCGCTCGTCTTCTTCGTTTACGCTCCGCTGGAGGCGTCCATCAGTCTGTGGACGCTGACCTTGTTAACCGAGCGTAATCAGGACGAGCGCGAGGCGGGTGGCCTTCTGACCGGCTTCTGGATTGGTTTCCTGGCTTCGCGTCTGCTGGTTGCCGTGGGGCGGCACACGGACATTCTCTCGGAGACGTGGGATCGTTGGATCGTTGTGCTTCCGCCGCTGATGGCGGCGGTGGTGATCGGCAACCTGGCGGGAGCAAGTCATCGCGGACGGCCGCGCGGCGGCCTTATTCTGCTGGGCTTGTTGCTGGGGCCAGTCTTTCCGACGTTGCTGGCGATGATCTTCCGCTATGTTGCTCCCGCCGAGCAAGGGCTGGCTTACGGCATTGTGTTCGCCGCCGGTTCTCTCGGTAGCCTGCTGCTGTCGCCGGTTCTCACGCTTCGGACACGGCAACCTTTGCAAACGCTGCGCGTGCCAATTTTCCTGGCCCTGCTGCTCACGGCCGTGACCCTGGTGCTGGGGTTGATGACGCCATGACCGTAAGAAGCCCTAACGAAATGGCGAACGGCCGGCGTAAGCCGGCTGGTAAGGGGTGCCCACCAGCTGGCTTACGTCGGCCGTTCGCCAACAAGTGGCCGGATCATGCGTGAGAGGACGGCGTACCCTTGAGGAATACGACGCCCAGCGGCGGTAGGGCCAATGTCAGCGACCAGGGCTGACCGTGCCACGATACCGGCGCGGCCTCAATACCGCCGAGATTACCGACACCGCTGCCGCCGTAGGCCGTCGCATCGCTGTTGAGCAACTCTTGCCAGAAACCACCGAATGGCACCCCGACTTGATAATCCAGCCGGGGAATCGGTGTGAAATTACACAGGACAAGGATACGCTCACCGACAGTAACGCCTTTGCGAAGGAAGCTGATGGCGCAGGCGGACGAGTCGTTGCAGTCGATCCACTCGAAGCCTTGCGGTTTGCAGTCCTGTTCGTGCAGCGCCGGCTCCGTTCGATAGACGCGATTGAGATCGGCCACCCACTTTTGCACTCCCGCATGGAGGGGATGTTCGAGTTGGTGCCAATCCAAACTCGTCTCGTGGTCCCATTCGCGGCCTTGTCCCCATTCGCCGCCCATGAAGAGAAGTTTCTTGCCCGGCTGGCCGAACATATAGCCGAACAACAAACGGAGATTGGCGAACTTCTGCCAATCGTCGCCGGGCATGCGGGACAGAAGCGACCCCTTGCCATGAACGACTTCATCGTGCGACAGCGGCAGCGTGTAGTTTTCCGAGAACGCGTAAAGCATGCGGAACAGCAATTCATTGTGATGATACTGCCGGTGGATGGGATCGCGCCCCAGGTAACTCAGGGTGTCGTGCATCCAGCCCATGTCCCATTTCAGGCCGAAACCCAGGCCGCCCAGATGCGTTGGCCGCGACACCATCGGCCACGCCGTCGATTCCTCGGCGATGGTCTGCACATCCGGATAATTGCGATACACGGACTCGTTGAAACGACGCAGGAAGTAGATGGCCGCGAGATTCTCATTGCCGCCGTACACATTGGGCACCCACTCGCCGGCCTTGCGCGAGTAATCGAGGTACAGCATCGACGCCACCGCATCCACACGCAGTCCATCAATGTGGTAGTGATCCAGCCAGAACAGGGCGCTCGACAACAAGAAGCTGCGTACCTCATGGCGCTCGTAGTTGAAGATCAGGCTATTCCAATCGGGATGATAACCGAGCTGCGGATTGGCGTGTTCAAACAGATGCGTGCCATCGAAATAGCCGAGACCGTGTTCATCGCTGGGGAAGTGCGAGGGCACCCAATCGAGGATGACGCCGATGCCGCGCTGGTGCAGGTAGTCGATAAGGGCCATCAAATCCTGCGGCGTGCCGTAGCGACTCGTTGGCGCGAAATAGCCGGTCGTTTGATAACCCCACGAACCGTAAAAGGGGTGTTCCGTCAACGGCATGAACTCGACGTGCGTGAAGCCCATTTGCTGCACATAGTCGGCCAAACGCGGCGCAATCTCCCGGTACATCAGCGGGCGATTATGATCTTCACGCATCCATGAGCCGAGATGCATTTCGTAAATCGACATCGGTGCTTGCAGGCTGTTGTGATGGCGACGCTGATTCATCCAGGCTTGATCGCGCCAGATGTAATCGAGATCCCACACGATCGACGCGGTGCGTGACGGCACTTCCTGATAGAAGGCGAAGGGATCGCTTTTATCGACGTGGTAGCCATTGTAGCGCGAGACGATGTGATACTTGTAGGCGGTGCCGACGCGGATACCCGGTAGAAAACCGCTCCAGATACCGGACTGACCGCGCGGGTGCAGCGGATGCCTACCCTTGGTCCAACCGTTGAAATCGCCCATGACGGAGACGCGCTCGGCGGCCGGCGCCCACACGGCGAAGTGAGTGCCCGCAATCCCCTTGCGTGTGCAGGGATGGGCGCCGAGCTTTTGATACAACCGATGATGATTGCCTTCGTTGAACAAGTAGAGATCCTGCTCCGTCAGCAGGGTCTCACCCTGGAGAACCAGGGTCGCGGGCACATGCAGTTTCTCGATCATGGAGCGTTCTCGTTAATGGCGAACGGCCGGCGTGAGCCGGCTGGTGGTGACGAGAACCAGCCGGCTCACGCCGGCCATTCGCCGCGATGATTGGTCTCCCCCTCCTTCCTTTCGTCCGAGAACGCCTCAGGGGATTAGCGACCGCGTGCCGCCTGGCGTGCTTCGCCGCGCTGCCGGTCGGCAAGATCGGCAGAAAAGTGACGACGCTGTGCCACCCCCCTCACCCTGCCCTCTCCCCCTTCAGGGGAAGAGGGTTGGGGGGAGGAGGTCAGGGCATGCTCTCGCACCGGCCGCAAGAAGTGACGAGCGATGTAATCGGCGAGATCGCGGCCAGTGCGCAGACCTTCCTGATTGTCGAACTCGTAATGGATGCCCCCATAAATCCGGCTGCGGCCCGCTTCCTCCGCCGCCGCCCAGAAGCCGGGGAAAGAGCGCGTGACGCGCGGCGCACCATCGGAACCGATGCGGAAGGGAAGGGCATCCTCACCGAAGAAATTCGACAGAGCCGCTGCTGCGGCCCCGCTGAAGGTGCTGTGTCCCGAAGCGTAGGACGGAAACGGCGGCGTCGTCAGCAGCGATTCCCAGGCGCGATCCGGTGTCGTGTCGGGGTTCTCATCGCGGTCGGCCTCGTGGATGGCCGTGACGGGTCGCCAATAGCTGTAACCGAACTTGCCCTCCCAGCACACGATGGCGGCGTCGGCCATGCTGATGTTGAGCAACGCGAACAGGCGAGCATTCTCGGCCAGGCTCAGCCCACGCTGGCGCGAGACGATTTGCGCGATCTGGTTCCAGTGACCCGGCGGCGTGATAGTGCCTTCGCCGTCATCCCAGAACAAGGCGATGAGGGTTTGCTCGTCCGTTCGCTTGCTGCCGGTTCGCCGGCCCAACGCCTTGACCTCGCCGAACGCCTCGGTGTACGCGGCACTGGTCAGAGGAGGAGGCGTGGCGGGAATAAAGCGAGCCGTGCTGGGGAGGGCGAAGGGCGTGAGGTAACGCCATTGCGGCAGGAGCGCTTGCCGATTACCGGGCGGTGTTGGTCGCCACAAGCCTGGAGTGAAACGCGGTGTGTATTCGACACGGCGGTTCGCGCCATCGTTGGCGCGCCAGGCCAGGATTTTCTCCGCGACATGCTGGCCCAGCGCGACCCCGCCAACCTTGGCGGGGCCATCCGGTACGCTATCCAGACACGCATCGAGCGCGGCGTCGCACGACTCCGCCTGACGTGGATAAAGTTCGAGAAGGACGCGGTGGGCGGCAATGGCCGCCGCTACCTCGGCGGAGGCCACACCCTGCACCCGTGCATCGACTCGATAAGGGCGATACGTTCGGTCGAGGGCAATCACGGCGTCGTAGATGGCGGCGTGGACCATCGCCAGGTTTCGCGCCGCGCGCGGCGGCGGTGTCCGCTCGGTCTGGATCGCCTTCAAGGCGGCGGCGTTCCATTGCAAGATCGCGTCCGGCTTCGACGCCCTTACGCTGCTCGCTCCTCCCGTTGAGGGAGAGGGTTGAGGTGTGGGAGGCTTGTCAACAATGTAAGGTAGCGCTGCGCTCTGGGGAATGGGTATCAGCCGCTCCTGCGTCGGTGGCGTTTGCACTTGGCCGGCGCTGTTGGCGGTCGCAATCATCGTCGTCAAGAACAGGAAACTGTACATGGCTTGACTCCGGCCTCGACCAAGGAGGAATTGAGGAGAGCAATCCGCGCTCAGGCGAACGATTCCGCCGATGTTTCTTTCTGTTCCGATTCTCGCTCCTATTTCTTTTGTAATTCATAGTCCGGCCTGTCACCACCTCCGAAGGCCGCATCTTGAGACGGAAACCCACTTTTGCATCGTCTTGTGCCGTTTACACAGAGTTTGCCGAATAGAGGAGGTCGAGCGGTCTCGGCGCCCAAAGGGTTGCCACCCTGCCAAACGGTATCGGTTGTAGCATTTGTGCGGAATAGAGAGGGAATTCTGTTTTTCCCGACTCTTTTTTTCCCGTGACCGCCTGACAGGTGTATAATGATCGACGATAATTGAGGTCAGGAAAGCCGGACTGGAACCCGGTTTCTCCCAACGGAAGGGAGTGGAGAAGATGCGCCAACTTATTCTGGTGGCTTTGTTGTTGCTGGCCGGTTGCGAGAGTTTGATGGGTCCACGAAAACGGGCGCTGGCTCCGGAAAAGGTCGATCCGCCCTACCTGCCCATCAACGAGCAGGAATATCGCGCGCGGGATCGCCTGGCTTATCCGGATCCCCAACCCTGGGTTGGCCCGCGTACCTGGGCCGAAGTGCCCGCTCAACAGTACGGCCAACGCAGTCATTGAGCCGACCGTCCAGCAACCAGCACACCCACGCTCGACTTCTTGAGGTGCATTATGAAACGTGTTCTGCTCTCTGGAATGGTCCTGCTGCTTCTGGCCGGCTGCCAGGTGGCGCCGGAGCGTGTGCCATTACAACCCCTGCCTGAAACGGGGCAAGCCCTGCCCTATGCGGAGTTGTTGACCCGTGCGCGGGCGCAAGCGAGCGCCGCCAACGATGCCTTTTACGTCAACCGCTGGACGGATCTGGAAGACTACGCCAAGGGTCTCGAACAGACGGCCCGCTTCCTGGCCAAAGCGGAAGAAGTGCCGGCCAACAAAAAGCTCATCCTCAACGAAATGAGCAGCGACCTGGCGAAGAACGCTCTCAAACTCAAGGCGGCGGCGGCCGCCCACGATGTCAAGGACACCACCGACGCCTTGCAACAAATCAACTTGAAGGTTCGCCAGCTGCGCTTGACGGACTGAGTTCCGCTTTCCGCAATCCGCTTTCCGCTATCCGCTGTATAACTGTCTGTCAGAGCGGATTGCGGAAAGCGGATTGCGGATTGCGGATGGGAGGATTCGCATGTCACCCGTTCCGCCCTTTTGGTTCAAGCAACGCCAATGCCAAGCCGAACCCGCAGGTGATGACCACACGCTGAAAGTGACCGGCCCCAATCTTGGCGAGGCGTTCCTACACATTGGCCGCAGTGAGAACAATCGCTGGCGCGCTGCCATGCGCCGCACCGCCGATGGTCCCGAGGTCGCGGCGACCGAAGCGGAACTCGACAACACCAGCGATGCGTGGGAGGCGGCGTTCGAGTTGTACCGAACGCATGTGATCGTGTGAGAAAGAATGCCGCTTGCGATTTGGCGTATCCCCACGCTAAGCCGCAAGCGGCTCCTTGATCTACTGCAAGGTCACTTCTTCTTGCTTTCGGTCGGGTTCTCCTTGATCTCCGTGGTCTTCGATCCACCCGAGCGGATCTCCTTCAACAGCGTTTTCTGGCCCGCGCTCAAGACCTCCTCCACGTCGCTCATCTCTTTCTTTTGCAGAGCGGCGATTTGCTGTTTGAGTTCGTCGATTCTAACCGAGTATTTCGCGCGGATTTTGTAGATGTCATTTTTCTGTTTCTGGTTCAGGCCGAGCTTGCTGAAACCGGCCGGCAGTCTGGCTTTGATGAAGATCGGCTCCTTGTCCGTCTTCTTGTCCTCCCCCATCAGGAAACCGCTGGTCAGCAACCCAACGACAAGCATCGACGCAACAAACCGGAGGCGAAACATCGCGTTTCTCCATGAAAAAAAGCCTTGAACGGAAGCGTTTGGACTAAAAAAAGTATCATCGGACCCGCCGCGGGCTTCAAGAAAAAAATTCGGAAAAACACCATTTTTTCGTTTCGGTGACGTTGTGGTGTCAGCGATGTTGAATGCTCCCGTATGCCCGATTTGCCAATCTTTCCAGGTTTGCAGCGTCTGCCCGAATCGTCGAAATGCGATCTTTGCCGGAGAAATCCACTCAAGAATGCGGAAAAAATCGAGGGAGAGGCGAAAAATTCCTTGCCCTTGCCGGTTCGGTCGATATACTTTTCACACATCAAGAGATGTTGTGATAATCTTTTTTGGGTATGAGGACAATCGGTCATGTTAAGCAGTGTCGCGGCGGAGGTGGACTTTATCGAGGAATTGCGTCTGCGCCGCTGGGCTCGTGAGCATTACGCCCCACGCAACCAGCGTAAAGTGTCCTGGCATCCCGTCATTCTCGACGAAATGGACCGCAAGGACCGCGAGATGGTTGAGGTCGAACCCGTCTGCACCTGCGCTTGAGCTAGACTTGTACCATCCGACTACCGCGAAACCCCGAAGACGTGACCCGTCTTCGGGGTTTCGGTTTTTGTAGACAGCACTCGCAGCCGCTCGAAAAAACATCGTCAAATACTGGCTTCCCTTCTTCGCCTCGGTTACACTCCAAACATTACGCTTTGCCCTACCCCAAGACGCGCCACGATCATGCCAGTCGTCATCCCTAATCTCTCCCTATCCACGCGGACTCGAACCTGGAAGTGGTGGATTTGCGGTCTGTTGTTGCTGGCCACCATGGTCAACTACATGGATCGGCTGACTCTCAACCAGATGTCCGGTCCGATCATGAAGGAATTCGGCCTCCAGCCGCGTGAGTATGGCCAACTGGAGGCCGTGTTCGGAGCCGCCTTCGCGCTGGGATCGGTCCTGATGGGCGTGCTGGTGGATCGCTGGAACGTGCGCTGGATTTATCCGGCCGCCGTCTTTCTTTGGTCGCTGGCCGGCTTCGTCACGGGACTGGCACCGACCTTCGCCGCCTTGTTACTTTGTCGTCTCTTTCTCGGCCTGGCGGAGGCAGGGAATTGGCCTTGCGCCTTGCGGACGACGCAGCGTGTCTTGCCGCCTTCCGAGCGCACGATGGGCAATAGCATTTTGCAAAGCGGCGCCGCCCTCGGCGCGATCATAACGCCGCTCATCGTGCTGGCTCTGTTCCATTGGACCGGCACCTGGCGCTATTCGTTCATGGCGGTTGGCGCCGTGGGCTTGCTCTGGGTGGCCGGCTGGATGATCAGTGTGCGGCGTGAGGATCTCGAATTGGCGGAGCCGAATCGGTCGCACCTCCTCATTACGATGCTCGGTTGGCTGGGTCTGGTGTTGCTCTACGGAATCGACCTCGTCGTCCATATTCAGTTCGTGGATTCACCCACGATCCCTCTCGTGGTCCAGTTCATCGTGACGGCCCTGGGCGTAGGCGGTGTGGTTTTCTGGCTGACGCGGGTAACGGAAGACGAAACCGGACCGGCACGCGTGGTATTTTTCCGGCGTTTCGCCGTGCTGGCGGTCCTGGTGGTGACGATCAACACGACCTGGCACTTCTTTCGTGCCTGGCTACCGTTGTTCTTGCAGAATCAACACGGCTATAGCCTTGATGCCTTCAGCTGGTTCAGCATGGCCTACTATAATCGCCACGGACGCCGGTTGCTTGACGGCGGGTTTTATCACGCTTCGGCTGGCGCGCGGTGGTTTGCCGGTTCACACGAGCCGCTTGCTCGTGTTCTCGACGTGCGCCGTGGTCGCGACCTTGAGCCTGGTCGCCGCGGTTCTGCCGGCCGGTTGGCTGCTGTTGGCCGTGCTGCTGGTTATCGGCTTCGCGACCCTGGGGCTGTTCCCTAATTACTACTCCTTCACTCAAGAATTGAGTACCCGTCATCAAGGTAAGGTAACGGGCGCGCTCGGCTGTATTTGTTGGATGTTCATGTCGCTGCTGCATGAAGTGGTTGGCGATGTGGTGCAGCGAACCGGCTCCTATTCGCAGGGCGTCGCCTGCGCCGGACTGCTGCCGCTGATCGGCGTCGCGGTCCTGCTTCTTTTCTGGGGCAAAGGGGCCGTGGTGCAAGTCGAAGGCTCGTTCGAGGACCGAGTACCGCGCTCTTCTTCCGACGGAATCCAGCCGGCGAAAGAAGAAACCATCACCGCTCCTCTTTAGCTCTCACGGTCCATGATTCATCAACATTGCAACGAAAGGACGAACGGCAATGATTCGGATCGGGCTGGTCGGAATAGGTTTCAAGATTACAAAATCATATGTACTCCTCTCTTCGCCTTTCATCAGTTCTTTATCTCATGGATCGCCCAGGACAGTTTGGTTGTGAACACTAACCCTACTGCGCTGAAATCGATGGTCAGAGCGGGGTGGAGAAGTCCTGCCTCATAATAATCGTCCGTGTTGGAAGTGCAAAAGACCCGCTTCTTGGTGAAGCCTGACGCTTGAAGTTGGCGGCATAACTCCAGGCATTCCTCGGTGATCGTTGAATCTTTGATTTCGCCTCAGAATGGGCCGTCCTTCACGGCGATCAATCGGAGTCTTTGCTCCGAGGCTTGATCGCGCTGCCAGTCGCCATCCTCCGAGAACGTCTGCTGGATCGCGTCTATCATGGCGGCAAGTTGAACAGTGATGGGCCGACGTCCTGATAGGGTGGCCAAGCGGCAAAGTCGGAAGATGCAAGATTGCAATTGAGGTAATCACAAGGACTTGCGCGCTCGACCCATCTTGCCAACTCCCTTTCGCACACCGGCAAAGTGGCAAATTCGCTCCAGCAAGGTCCCTCCGCCTGGATAGGTCAAGGGATAAAATCAGGGCGTCCCAGCCAGCAACAACCAGGCCAGCGTGCGAGTCAGCGTTTCCAGCGGCAGGCCAATGACATTACTCATGCTGCCGCGCACCACGCGGACGTAGGGATCGTTTTGTTCCTGAATGGCATACGCCCCCGAATGGCCACGCCACGAGCGCGTGGCCAGATACACGTCCAGTTCGGCATCGCTCAGCGGAGCGACGGCGACACGCGTTTGCTCCTGCCAGGCGATTTGCACATCGTCAGGGCGACGCCACAAGACGACGCCGGTCCAGAGATCGTGTTCGCGGCCGGACATCTCGCGGAGGATGCGACGTGCGTCGGCTTCGTCTGCCGGCTTCAAGATCGGATGATCGTTGATCCAGGCGATGGTGTCGGCGGCCAAGATCAATCCATCGTCGATGCGCGGAGCTACGGCGGCGGCCTTGAGCCAGGAAACCGTCTGCACGAACGTGCGCGGATCGCGAAAACCGGATTGCGGTTCGTCAATGTCGGCCGGCATCACCTCGAACGGATAGCCGGTGCGTGCCAGCAGTTCCCTCCGCGCCGGCGAGGCGCTGGCGAGAATCAGGCGGCTTGATTGCGACGCTGCCATGAGTGCAACACCTCGACAAGAACAGGCCACAAACGATCCGGCGTCAGCTCCACCATGCACTCCATGCGCGAACAACGCTTGACGTAGCTGCCCTGACACCAGACCGTCGATTCAACCGCGCCGCGCTCGGCTCCGTAAGGGCCATTACGCCGGACCTTGGTGCAAGTATAGGGGGCGACGACGGGTCGGCCCAGGGCCGCTGCCAGGTGCAGCGGTCCCGTGTCGTTGGCCAACATGACGTCCGCACGCGAAAGCAGCGCCGCCAACTGCGGCAGCGTCGTGCGCCCGGTCAGGATGTGAGAGGGACCGTGCAGCCGCTCTTGAATCGCCGTTGCCAACGGCGTTTCATCGCCGCCGCCAACGAAGAATACCGTGCCGCCGAAATCGCTCTGGACGCGACTCGCCAACGCCGCGAAATGCTCCGGCAGCCAGCGCTTGGTCACCCAACGCGAACCGGGACCAAGCATCAACCACGGCCGTGGACAACCCTTCGTCCGCTCGCCGGCCCAGACATGCGCCTTGTCCGAGATGGGAATGTGGAATTGTCGCGGTACGTCGCCGGCACCGAACGCCTCGGCAATCAGCCAGCAGCGATCGACTGCATGAAGGGCGTTGAAGTCGGCCACCGGGATGACATCGGTATAAGACCATGTTGCCCCTTCGCGAGCCGTACTCAGACCGACGCGGCGTTGCGCTCCGGTCGCGGTTGCCATCAGCGCCGTGCGAAACAATCCTTGCAGATCGATGACCAGATCGAAACGCCGTTGTCGTAACTCCTTCAGGAACCTCAGCGACGATTGCGCCGCCGCGCGCCAGCCGCGATGCGACGCCCGGCGATCAAATGGCAGGGTATCGTCGAGATCACGATGGCCGTGCAGCAGCGGTTCATAGGCTTGATTAACCACCCAGGTGATGTGGGCGTGTGGAAAGCGCTGGCGCAAAGCGGTCAACACCGGCAGGCTGTGGATGATGTCGCCCAGGGCGCTCGGCTTGAGCAGGGCGATTCGCTCAGCGGTACAGGCGAACAGAGGAGGTCGGCTCCGTCCGGGCATGCGAGGCATCCTTGGGTGGCACGATTCGGCGATACACGGATCGGCGAGTTTCGCACACCCAGCGTTTTGGAGCAACCTCGTTTCACGCGCTGCTTACGGCGGTCTCTCCCTCTTCCGTCTATCGCGCCGCCTCGTTACAATCGGAGGGCAAACGGGTGCTTGCGGCTTGCGCTAAGCCGCAAGCACCCGTTTGCCCCTCTCCCAAAGGGATACGGTATGGCAGTCGGAACAGGCAAATTGGTCGGCATCGATCTGGGCACGACGTTTTCTGCTATCGCCAGTTTGGACGATCACGGCCAACCGATCACCCTGCCCAATCGCGACGGCGATATGCTCACGCCCAGCGCCGTGCTGTTGCTCGACGACGGTACCGCCGTCGTTGGCCAGGCCGCTCTCGATGTGGCCCTCGAACAGCCTGACCGCGTTGCCACGCTCATCAAGCGGCGCATGGGGCATCCGACCTATGGCCGTCCCGTGGCCGGCCGCGAATTCCGCCCCGAAACGCTATCGGCCATCATCCTGCGCAAGCTCCTGCAAGACGCCGAACTGCGTCTCGGCCCCATTAGCAAAGCCGTCATCACGGTGCCGGCCTACTTCGACGACACACGCCGCAAGGCCACCAAGGACGCCGGCCGCATTGCCGGACTCGATGTCCTCGACATTCTCGATGAACCAACCGCCGCCGCCCTCGCGTATTCGCTGCAACCAGGGCAGCCCGGCGCGCGGAGCGAGTCGGCCACCTTGCCGCAAGATCAAAGGACCGTCCTCGTCTACGATCTCGGCGGCGGCACCTTCGATGTGACGCTGGTTCGCCTATCGCAGCAGCATTTCCAGACCCTCGCCATTGAGGGTGACGTGCGGCTGGGCGGCAAGGACTGGGACGATCGCATCATCGATCATGTGGCCACGCTGTTCAAACGCCAGGCCGGTATCGATCCTCGTAGCGATGCGCAAGCACTGGTGAATCTCGGCAGTGCCGCCGAACGCGCCAAGCGCACGTTGAGCAAATTGCCGCAGACGACGCTCACTTGCATGCACGCCGGTCAAGTGTTGACCGTGCCGCTCAGCCGTGCCGAGTTCGAGTCGCTGACACGCGATTTACTGGTGCGCACGCGATTGACCACGCAGCAGCTTTTACGGCAGGCCAATCTCACCTGGGAGCAAGTCGATCGCGTGTTGCTCGTGGGTGGCTCAACGCATATGCCGATGACACGGCAGATGCTCCAAGAATTGACCGGCAAGGTACCGGACAACTCACTGGCAGTCAGTGAAGTCGTCGCTCGCGGCGCGGCCTTGCACGCCGGCATCGTCACGGCTCACGATTTCGGCGAAGATTTGTTCATGGAAGAGGGTGCCCGCGAAGCGCTGGCGCAGGTGGTCGAGATCAACGTCAACGCGCACAGTTTCGGCATCGAGGTCAAGCACGGCCAGGAGCGCGTCAACGATATTCTGATTCCCAAAAACACGCAACTGCCGACGGCGGCCAGCCGGGTCTATTGCACGGTCGTTGAAAATCAGCAGCGCGTTCGCGTCAAGGTGCTGCAAGGCGAGGCGGCGCAGGCCGACGCCTGCATCAGCATCGGCGAATGCTGGATCGAGGGACTGCCGCCGAACCTGCCGAAATCGTCGCCGGTGCAGGTGCGTTGCGGCGTCGGCAGCAATGGCCTGATTGATGTAATGGCCTTGGACATGACCAGCGGCAAGATGGCGCGCACCGCGATCCATCGCGCCAGCGGTCTTTCCGACGAGGAGATTGCCCGCGAGGGCGACTGGGTCCGCAGTCTGCGCATTCAGTGAAATCCATCTCTGAACGGGGGGCAGCCCCATGAGTGAAGGTTCAGGGGCTGACGCCACTGCTGTGAAAACGATTGATACCTATAATATCTTGCCCCACTTCAACATGGAGGTCCATGATCATCCTTGCGGCGGGTCAAGAGACGCCACGGGATGCCAACGCCGGGGAAACCGCCAGCAATGTTCGGCGGCTACGATACAAACCGGATAATCGTTTTCACAGCAGAGGCTGACGCCCCCCGCTCAGGGATGAAACTACGGGCTGGTCAAGTTAGATTGGCAAGAAATTCCTGCATCTCGCCGGCCGCGTGTTCGTCCCCCTTCTGCCGCGCCATCGTGATCCCCGCCTGATACAACTCCCGTGCCTCGTCTTCACGGTTCAGACGAGTCAGCACTCGGCCCGCTTGCATGTACGCCGGCACGTAGTCCGGCGCGACTTGCAGCAATCCCTGGAAACAACGCACCGCCTCCTCATCTTGTCCCGCGCTGACGTGTTCCATCGCCAAGCCGTAACGCAGGAACGGATCATTCGGATCCTCCGCCAGCATCTCCTCGATTTGCTGCTTGCGGGACTTATCTGCCATCGTCGATGCCTCCCCGTTACATGGACCGTGTGCGTGGATCGAATAGATCCTCCGATCGATGATCCCTGCTTTTGTTCTACCCTGCCGCGCACAAGGGACAAGTTCGGCGCAGGTGTTAGATCGCATGCAATCGCTACAGGCGATACAGAACGCATGGCCCTTGTCACCTGCCTTCCGTCGGCGGGGAGATGGTGAACCTGGCGAGTCCGCGTGCAGCCTTGTCCGCTCCTCGGTCGAAACCATGTACGAAGTATCCAGCCCCGAGAGCATAGTCGAGAGGCGACATGAGCATACATCTCCCCCTGACGGCCGGGTTCGTGGACAAGGATGGAAAATGGATGACGGCGAAGCGCGTGCGCTGTTGGCTGCTTGGTGCCGCGTTCGTCCTCACCGGAGGAGGGGGCAAGGCGGCTCCGCCGGCACCCATTGTTCCCACCCTCATCCCCACCGCCGCCACGTCGCTCGGTTCGCGTTCCGAGTTGCCCACGTCCAGCACTCCGCGAAGCTGGAACCTGCGGCAAACGCCCGTCGTTGAGGTGGTCAAGCGCGTTCGCGATGCCGTGGTCAACATCCATAGCGAGCGCACCGTACGCGCCGCGAACACGGATGAGATGTTCTCCAATGCGAGTTCGCAAAGTCGTGTCAACGGCATGGGCACCGGCATCCTCATCGATCCGCGCGGCTACATCATCACCAATCAGCACGTTGTTGAAGATGTGGCCCTCATCCGCATCCGCCTTGCCGACGGCACCACTTCCAGCGCCCGCGTCCTGGCTCGCGATCACGAATCCGATCTCGCCCTCCTCAAGATCGAGGCCGATCATCCGCTGCCGACTATTCCGCTTGGCAGTACGCGCGATCTCATGGTCGGCGAAACCGTCGTGGCCATCGGCAACGCCTACGGCTACGAACACACCGTCACCGTCGGCGTCGTCAGCGCCACCAGCCGCGATGTGAGCCTAAATAAGGAAGTGTCCTACAAGGCGTTGATCCAGACGGACGCCAGCATCAATCCAGGCAATTCCGGCGGTCCGCTGCTGAACATCCACGGCGAACTGATTGGCGTCAATGTGGCCATCCGCGCCGGCGCGCAGGGCATCGGCTTCGCCATCCCCGTGGACACGATGATACGAGTCGCCGGCCGCATGATGGGTTCGCGCGCTCCGCAGGGCAGCGCCCGCAGCCGGTTGGGTTTGGGTGTCAAGGATGATGTACATCTGTCGCCGCCGGGCAGCAGTCCCGGTGAAACGGCCGCGCTACGCACGGTTGTCGTGGAGTCGCTCGAACAGGGCAGTGCGGCGGCCCGCGCCGGCCTGGAACGCGGCGACATTCTGCTCGCCGCCGGCGATACGCCCATCGTCAGCAGTCTCGACCTGGAACGCGCTCTGTTCGATCGGCCGGGCGGCGAACGGGTGGCTCTGCGCTATCGTCACGGCGGCATGGAAAAGACGGCGGAGTTACCCCTGGAGGCGGGCCGTCCTACCGCGATTGAGCAAGCCGGCAACGCGGCCAGCGATGGGGCCTGGCAAAAACTTGGTCTACGCCTGCGGCCGGTCGGTTCGGATGCCGTGACGCGGAGTTACCCGCAATTCCGCGGCGGCTTGACCGTGACGGACGTTCGCCCGGACAGCCCCGCCGATCGGGCCGGCGTTCAGCGCGGCGACATCCTCGTCGGTCTGCACAAGTTCGAGATGCTGAGCAACGAACACGTTCATTTCGTCCTCAATCACCCCGACGCGGCCACCTTCCAGCCGCTCAAGTTCTACGTCCTGCGCGGCACGCAACTTCAAAGCGGCAAATTGCAATTGGGCGAATAAGTGTCCCGTAGATCGGGCTTGCCAGCCTGACATGCGATTGCCGGAAAACCCGATCTCCATTCAAGGACGGCCGAAGCATCAAGCTTCGGCCGTCCTTCGCCTTTCTCCTTCCCTTCGCATGCTCTCTTCCCTACCTCCTTCACATCCAGTCTCCCTCAAGCAACTCGATTGTCTAAGAACGTGACTTTGCACAAGAACGTGGTCCCGCACAAAAACGGAGGGTGGTTGCACAAAAACGTCAGAATGGCAGGAGAGAAATGAGAAGCAGGGTAGGCAGTTATCGCCTGATACGCTCTATCTGATCGCGCAACAGGAAGACAGGCACTTCACGGCCAAAGAGATGCAGGGCAACGTAAGCAGCCCCTGGCGGCCAGCGCGTCAGCGGCCCATCTTGTCCGCCGTTTATTTCGTGGAGTTTCTTCGCTTCTTTTTTCGTAAGCACGGTTCCTTCCAGGCCGACGAACGTACCATCCACGACGCGCACACGATCTCCAGGGATTAACTCGTCATCGTTCGTCATGTTCTGATCGGTCAGGGTTCACTCTTGTTGAACAACTCGCTTCTGCCATTCTCCAGTGCCGGCCGGTTGCACGCCAGCGGATTCGGCGATAGATGACCGAATTAGCCAGCGACTCAAGATGCTACATCAAGTGCCGTAGAAGGCGGAGAAACAATTACGGAATGGGCCGCCCGGATTCTCTCAGATTCGGTTTTGCCCGTTCTGTGGAGAGGCTATCAAAACAGTGCGGGGAAAGGTATAGGTTCGGGCAATGCCAGGCTGGATACTCAAACTGCAAGATAAAAAGTTCTGCATGTCCCGGTGTAGACAAAGAGACAGTCGCCAAGAACATCTTGTCCTAACATTGCCTGTATCCCCTCGTCATCAGCAAAGTGACAGCCCAGTACCTCAACGTCATCAAATAACGTCTCGACACCATCGCCAGTGTCAAGCCCGATGGAAACGACATACTGGTCAAATCCTACAGCATCTTGCGGTGCCGTGACTGGCGTTCGTACTTTTATCTTGTCGATAGGAGTGATGTCCAGTCGCGTCAACGTCTGAACGTCGATGGCACTGTAACTGCTGCCGGTGTCGATCTGGGCCATGACCCGGATGCGTTCTGGCACAGGTGAACCTACTCGTACCAAAGCGTCACGTTTGCTGACGTTGACACCAATCAAGAGTTCAATGGTCGCCCCTCGATGGGGGGTGATTGTTCCGTTGGCAACGGGCATGGACGCAAACTCCTTGACGAAACTAGCACCGGGTCTGTTTCTTGGATCTCTCGGACCAAGAAGGCTTCACGAAGAAATCGCTCGTACCCTAGAGCAAGCGCTTCCTTGAAACTGTCCCGGATGCCGACTACTTCGTCGCCGTGAATTACGACATATTTTCCTTTGTTCGGAAGCAGTTCCGAGAGTTTTCGGTGGTACGTCTTGATTTCTTTCTCCAGAGCCATAACGGCACCTCTTCTTAGGAATGACGGGACTTCGGCGAGAGCCTGGCGTAGTCATCCCTTCGGCTTGAGAGTATCGCTCATTTGCGGATAACGCAAGAAATAAACCAATCTACCTTGGATTTTGCCGATTCTTTCCCTACAGCCCTGCCATTCTGGCACCCTGCACAAAAACTCTCCGTCTGGACAAAAACGCAAACGGTTCGGCACGTTCTTGTGCAAAGTCTAATAATGTATATTTATCGCTCCGGTACATGGCTAGTTAAGGGCTTTATATAGCCAAAATTCAAGAAAAAATCGAATAAATAGCTCAAAATTCATTGACTTTAGTAATGTACATATTTACACTAATACTAAGAGGTCATGAGGACCGAGACCAATAAGAACAAGCGACCCAACCAACGGTCCCAAGGACAGGAGAGTGAACGATGGAAAGCTGGCGAAAAGTATGGCGAGAAGGTGTCGCGCCGCTGCTATCCAACCCTGGGCTGGAAGCGTTGCGGCAGGCGCTGACCAACGACGACGCCCGGCTGCTCCAGGGCGCGACCACGCCGCCGCCGCCGCTTCAGTGCGTGCAGGATTGGCCGGTCGAGGCAGCCTGCGCTCTGGGGTTCTGCGGCTGGCAGGGGGACGGCCTGGAGACGGTGGCCGAGGTCGAGGAATTCTTCGCGCGCATGTGCTTCGAGATCGATCAGCGTCTGGGTGAGCCGGCCGCCTGCCGCTGGTTCCTCAACTGGTTTGACGAGACGGGCCGCGACGAGATGCGCGAACTGTTGCTGGCCGAGGTCAACCGCGCCTTGGCCCAGCGTCGATCCGCCGAGGACGGTGAAGCGGCCGTCGCGGAAGACGGCATCGCCGCCGCCTGAGACACGACAGCGCACGGAACGGAGAAGAGATTGGCGAGGGAGCGAGGCGACAGCGCTCCCGATCCCCAGAACTTGAGTGAGCGAAAGGACCAAGATATGTTGTGCCGGCATTGTCAGCGAGTGCAGTCGAACCGTCCGCGGGGCTTGTGCTGGTCGTGCTATTACACGCCCGGCGTCCGCGATAGGTATCCATCCACGAGCAAGTTCGCCCGCCGCGGTGTGGGCGATTTCAATGGGCAGCCCATCCTGCCAGCCCAACCGACGGGCGCTTTGCCCGGTTCGCCGGAGAAGGTCGCCATTCTCGAAGAGCGTGCGCGTCTGGGCCTATCCCTGTGGCATCCGCTCGATGCGCCGATGGACGTGGAGAGTCGTCAACTGGGCGTTGCTGGGTAGTCGTAGATCCGTCCGCGTTTGCTCAAGCCAGCCCGCAGCGCCGGCAAGGGACTTCCCTTGCCGGCGCTGCGGGCTGGTGCTTTTTCCCGACCCTGTGGATTGGCCGAACGAACGAGCCGGGCATTGCAAATGGATCGCCGGCAGGGGATGATACGAAGATCGTACCAGCACGAAGCGGCAGTGGCGGAATGGCTTATCGCTGGCGTTTCGCGCGGGGCGATGCAAGCGAGACATCCATGAAGCACGGCATCACGAACCAGAAGCCCAAATCACGTCCAACTCCCCCTCGTCCGCATGAGGATTCGCCATTCCGTACCGCCAGTGGCCGGCGCATTTTTGTGGTTTTCCTCTGTCTGCTCTGCGTAGCGGGGGGGGCATTCGCCCTGCTCACCGTCTCGGCGGATTCGCAGCCGGCTCCCATGAAGGAAGTGTGGATTCCCGCTGGCGAGTTCACGATGGGCGACGAAGACGCAACGGACGCCCGGCCGCTGCACCGGGTGTACGTCGATGGTTTCTGGATGGACGAGACGGAAGTGACGAATGAGCAATTCGCTTGGTTCGTCAAGCAGACGAACTACGTGACCATCGCCGAGCGCACGCCGCGCCGCGAGGACTTCCCGGCCGAACTGCGCGACCAATTACCGGAGCAGTTGGTCGCTGGCTCGCCCGTGTTCAATCCTAGACAATGTCCACCCGGAAAGGCGTGTGTGGACTGCGCCAACTGGTGGGAATACCGCAAGGGCGCGAATTGGCGTCACCCCGAAGGACCGGACAGCCACTTGCGAGGGCGCGAGAAACATCCCGTGGTGCATATCGCCTGGGACGACGCGCAAGCCTACGCACGCTGGGCCGGCAAGCGCTTACCGACCGAGGCGGAATGGGAGCGGGCGGCGCGCGGTGGTTTGGAGAGCAAACGCTATTACTGGGGCGATGAGTTGTGTCCCGATGGCCGCTGGATGACCAACATCTGGCAGGGCGAGTTCCCCAGCGACAACCGTGCCGAGGATGGTTTCACCGGCACATCGCCCGCGAAGTCGTTTCCAGCAAACGCATTCGGTCTGCACGACATGGTCGGCAATGTATGGGAGTGGTGCGCCGACTGGTATCGGTCGGATTACTACACCGTAAGCCCGAAGCGCAACCCGCAAGGCCCGGAGTCGAGCATCGATCCGGATGGCCGTGGCGAACCGAAGCGTGTGCAGCGCGGCGGTTCGTTTTTGTGCAGCGATAACTACTGTCTGCGTTATCGCGCCGGCGCTCGCGGTCAGGGAGCCACGGACACCGGCTTGTCGCATACGGGTTTTCGCTGCGTGCGGTCGCCACACTGAGACGAATCTATCCTCCATCGAATGCACTACCTCCTACTCCGAGAAACATCACCATGCCACCCTGTCATCTGTTCGCTGGAATTATCACTCTCTGGCTCAGCGTCGCGGTGCTGCCGGCGCAAGGGCAGGGGACGAGTCCAGATTACGAACGTTCGCGGAACCTCCGCGCGACCACGCAAAATAAGGTGTTCAAGGATCGCGTTAATCCGCACTGGCTCGCGGATAACAATCGCTTCTGGTATCGCAACGATCTGCGCGACGGAACGCGAGAATACATCCTCGTGGATGCGGTCAAGGGCGAACGCCGGGCCGCCTTCGATTATGTTCGTCTGGCCGCGGCGCTGACGAAGGCCACGGACGAAAAGCAACGCCCCGCGCACCTGTCGGTGGAGGAACTTGATTTTGTCGAAGACGGCGCGATTCTTCGCTTCCGTATAAAAGACAAACGCTGGCGCTGCGATCTGAAAACCTACGCGCTCACGGAAGACAAAGCCCCGGCTTCCCAAACGCCGCCCGCGAAGAAAGAGCCAGATACACCGCCGCGACGAAGGCCGGGCGGCCCTGGTCGCTCCAACTCGCCCGACCGCAAATGGACCGTTTTCGTCAAGGATCACAACCTGTATTTGCGCGAGCGTGAAAGCGGCAAAGAGTTGGCGTTGAGTCAGGACGGCAAGGCGGACGATGCCTATTCGGGGCGTGTGTTCTGGTCGCCCGACGGCAAGAAACTCGTGGCTCTGCGGACGAAGAAAGGCCAGGAACACAAGGTCCATCTCATCGAGTCGTCGCCGCGCGACCAACTCCAGCCCAAGCTGCACTCGTTCGATTACCTCAAGCCCGGCGACCGTGTCGCCCTCACCAAGCCGCATTTGTTCGATGTGGCCGCGCGCAAGGAAATTCCAGTCAAGGATGAGTTGTTCGCCAATCCGTGGAGCGTACAGGACGTGCGCTGGACGGCCGATTCGCGGCGTTTCACGTTCCTGTACAATCAGCGCGGCCATCAGGTGCTGCGCGTCGTCGCCGTCGATGCCCAAACCGGCGCCGCCCGCGCTATCCTCGACGAGCGAAGCAAGACGTTCATCGACTACAGCGGCAAATTCTTCGCCCACTATCTCGATGCGACGAACGAAATCATCTGGATGTCGGAGCGCGACGGTTGGAACCATCTCTATCTCTATGACGCCCACGCCGGCCAAGTGAAAAACCAGATCACGAAAGGGCAATGGGTGGTACGCGGCGTCGAGCGCGTCGATGACAAAGCGAGGCAGATTTGGTTTCGCGCGGGTGGTATTTATCAAAAGCAGGATCCCTATTACCTTCATTATTGCCGTGTCAATTTCGATGGGAGCGGTTTGGTCGTTCTCACCGAGGGCGATGGCACACACCATATCGAGTATTCACCGGATCGCCGCTTTCTCATTGACACGTATTCACGGGTAGACATGGCTCCCGCGATCGAACTGCGCCGCGTGAGCGACGGCAAACGCATTTGCGAATTGGAGCGCGCCGACATGAGTACCCTTCGAGAGATGGGTTGGAAGACGCCGGAACGCTTCATTGCCAAGGGGCGCGACGACACGACGGATATATATGGCGTGATTTTTCGGCCGTCGAACTTCGACGCCCACAAAAAATATCCGGTGATCGAGCAAATCTACGCCGGCCCGCAAGGCGCGTTCGTTCCCAAGGATTTCCGAGCATTCCACTCGCCGCAGGCGTTGGCCGAACTGGGTTTTGTCGTCGTGCAGATTGACGGCATGGGCACGAACAATCGCTCCAAGGCGTTTCACGATGTCTGTTGGAAGAACCTCGGCGACGCGGGTTTCCCCGATCGCATCCGCTGGCTCAAGGCGGCCGCCGCGAAATATCCCTCTCTGGACTTGCAGCGCGTCGGTATCTACGGCGGTTCGGCCGGCGGTCAAAATGCCCTCGGCGGCGTTCTCTTTCATGCCGATTTCTACAAGGTCGCCGTGGCGAATTGTGGCTGTCACGACAACCGCATGGACAAAATTTGGTGGAACGAACTGTGGATGGGTTGGCCGATCGGCCCGCACTACGCGGAACAGTCCAACGTCACCAACGCCCACAAATTGCGCGGGAAACTACTGTTGATCGTCGGCGAACTGGACCGCAACGTCGATCCGGCCTCGACGATGCAAGTGGTCAACGCACTTATCAAGGCCGGCAAGGATTTCGATTTGCTGGTGGTCCCCGGTGCGGGGCATGGCGCGGGCGGAGGCTATGCCGCGCGCCGCCAACAGGACTTTTTCGTCCGCCATCTGCTCGGCGTCGAGCCGCCCGACCGCAATGCACTACCGGCGCAAAGCTTACGGACTTCCGGAAAAAAACGCTGACACGCACGGAGGATGGCGTTACAAACAGGGGATAGCTTCCGATTGACAACGGTGTCCGCGGAGAAACATCTTGCGTATCTCATCTCGTCTCACTCTGGCGTTGCTCGTCCTGTTCGGGTCCGCGAACAGCGCACGGCCGGAAAAGCCGGAAAGCTCGCCGCTGCGCACCGTCGCCGAGAAGAGCGACTACAAGGCCACCTCACGCTATGCCGATGTGGTGGATTTCTGCGCGCGCTTAAAAAAGCTATCGCCGTTGGTGCGCCTCGGCGAACTCGGCAAAAGCGGCGCGGGTCGGAAACTGCCCCTTGTCATTCTCGCTGACCCGCCGCTGAGTACGCCGGAAGAAGCGGCGCGCAGCGGCAAGTTGATCGTCTTCGCGATGGGCAACATTCACGCGGGCGAGGTGGACGGCAAGGAAGCGCTGCTAATGCTGGCCCGAGAATTGGCGACCGCGAAGGACAAGCCGCTGCTGAACGATCTCGTCATCGTCTTCGCCCCCATCTTCAACGCGGACGGCAATGAAAAAATCTCGAAGGACCATCGCCGCGAGCAGGTTGGTCCCGTCGAGGGTGTCGGCGTGCGCGAGAATGCGGCCGGACTCGATCTCAACCGCGATTACATCAAGCTCGATAGTCCCGAGGTTCGCGCTCTCGTGCGTTTCTTCAACCAATGGGATCCGGCCATTTTCATCGATTGCCACACGACCAACGGCTCGTATCATCGCTACACGATCACCTACGAAGGGCCGGTATGTCCGGCCGGCGATACCAAGGTGATCGCCTTGGTGCGCGACAATCTGCTGCCGGAGGTCGGGCGGCGACTGGAGAAACGCAGCGGCTACAAGTCGTTCTTTTACGGCAATTTCTCGCGCGATCACACGCGCTGGGAAACCGTGCCGGCCATCCCGCGCTATGGCACGCACTACTTCGGGTTGCGCAATCGTATCGGCATTCTCTCGGAATCGTACAGCTATGCTCCCTTCCGCGATCGCGTCTTGGCCACGCGCGATTTCGTCCGCGCGATCTTTGAATATGCCGCGGAAAACAAGGACAAACTCCGCGCGCTGTTGCGTGAGGCTCGCAAGGAGAAAGACCTCATCGCCCTGCGGCACCGCATGACGGCGTTGCCGGGCCGCACAACCGTACTCGGTTTCGAGGAGGAACGCAAGGACGGTCGAACGGTGGCGACGACTCGACCACGCGATTACACCGCCGACTATTTCGGCGTCGCCGAGGCCACCCTGTCGGTTCGCCGTCCCTATGCCTATCTGTTCCCCGCTTCGTGTTCTCAGGCGATCGAGAACCTACAACGCCACGGGATCGCCGTGGAGGAATTGCGCGAAGACATTGAACTCGATATGGAGATTTATCGGATCGACAAAGTAAAAAAGACGGCAGTCTACCAGAAACGGCAACTTGTCGAGATCGAGGCGACGAGTCGAAAGGAAACACGGCGAATCGCGGCGGGATCGATCTTGGTGCGCACCAGTCAACCGTTGGGAACACTGGCCGCGTATCTGTTGGAGCCGCAAGCGGAAGATGGTCTATGTGCGTGGAGTTTTTTTGAGAAGGATGTGCAGGAAGAGAAAGACTTCCCCGTGCTGCGTCTGCCGGTGAAAACGCCGCTGACGAGTGGGCCCGTGCGGCCATTGCCGGAAGAACGCGCCCCGCGCAAGCGGATCGATCTCGACATGCTGCTGGGCAAGAAACCATTACCGAATCTGTCCGGCTCCCTCATTGATGACGTAACCTGGCTCGACGATGGCGAGCATTTTCTGCAACGCAAGGAGGACCAACTGTGGAAGGTCCACGCCGTCAGCGGACGCTCGGAAGCGCAGCCCATGTGGGACGCGAAAAAAATCGCGGCGGCGTTAGCCACACTGCCGGCGATCGACAAGGAGACGGCACGGAGGATCAGCGCGCGGGCGACGGCGGAACCGGCCGGCGTTGGAAAAAAGGGCGATTTCTTCATCCTCGGCGACGATCTGTATTACTTCTTCGCTGACGGCAGCAAGGCGGTGCGTCTCACGCGCTCGCCCGGCACCAAGGAAATCGTCTCCATCAGCCCCGACGGTCAGCACGTCGGCTACGTGCGCGGCAATAATTTGTATGTCGTGGACATCGCCACGCAGACCGAGCGCGCCCTTACCACGGATGGAAGCGCCCTCATTTCCAACGGCAAAATGGATTGGGTGTACTGGGAAGAGATCGGCAACCGGCGCGGACAAGCGTACTGGTGGAGTCCGGATTCTTCTCGCCTCGCTTTTGTCCGCTACGATGATACCCCGGTTCACAAGTTCGCCGTGATCGATCACGAACCGACGCGGCAGAAGGTGGAACAGGGAGCGTATCCCAAAGCGGGCGATCCGATTCCCTTCGTCAAACTGGGCATCGTGTCGGTGGCCGGTGGTCCGGTCGTGTTCGTGGACCTTGACGACTACTCCGAAGGCTCCATGCTGCTGACGCGCGCCGGCTGGACGCCGGACAGCGCAAAGGTCTTTTTTTATGTGCAGGATCGAGCGCAAACCTGGCTCGATTTCTGCACGGCCGCGCGGACAGGAGGCAAACCGAAGCGCCTGTTCCGCGACAAGACCCGTGCCTGGGTGAGCGATCCAGGGGCGCCGCACTTCCTCAAGGATGGTTCGTTCCTTTTGCCGAGCGAACGTAGCGGCTGGAAGCATCTTTATCATTTCGACAAGGACGGAAAACGGACAAAGGCGGTGACGAAGGGATCGTGGGAAGTACGCCATCTCGAGCGCGTCGATGAAGCGACCGGCTGGGTGTATTTCTTGGCAACGAAAGATTGTCCGATCGCCGCCAATCTGTACCGCATTAAACTCGACGGCAGCGGCCTGGAGCGTCTGACGACGGGGCCAGGCGATCACCGCGTTATTATCAGTCCAAAGGCGAACCTGTTCGTGGACTACGTCAGCAGCCATCGGACGCCGCCCACGGCAAGGCTCTATCGCACGGACGGGAAACCGGCGCGCACGCTGGACACCAATCCCGTCCACGCCTTGACGGAATACGATCTCGGCAAACTGGAATTGGTGCAAATCAAAACGCCCGATGGTTTCGTTCTGGAAGGCAGCATCCTGAAACCGCCGGGCTTCGATCCCGCTCGTCGTTATCCGGTATGGTTCACCACCTATGGCGGTCCTCATACTCCGGTTATCCGCGATCGCTGGTTCGGTGGTCATCTGCGCGATCGCGGATTGGCGAACCTCGGCTTCCTCGTCTTCCATGTCGATCCGCGCAGCGCCAGCGGCAAGGGCGCTTGTTCGACATGGACGGTGTATCGCCAACTCGGTGTGCAGGAACTCGCTGATATTGAAACGGCCATCCGCTGGCTGACCGCGTCGTATTCGTGCGTCGATGCCGCGCGCATCGGCATGAGCGGGCACAGTTACGGCGGCTTTATGACGGCCTACGCCCTGACGCACAGCAAACTATTCGCCGCCGGTATCGCCGGCGCGCCGGTGACGGATTGGCACAATTACGATGCCTTTTATACGGAACGCTACATGAACACGCCCCAAGAAAACCCGGAAGGATACGAACGCACGTCCGTCGTCAAGGCGGCGGCGAAGCTGCACGGCCGTTTGCTGCTCATCCACGGCATCATGGATGACAACGTCCATGTGCAAAACTCCCTGCAATTCGCGCGGGCGCTCCAGCGTGCCGACAAGGATTTCGAGTTGATGGTCTATCCCAACGATCGCCACGGCATTCGCGGCCGGCATTATCAGCGGCTCGTCATTGATTTCATGCGGCGCACCTTGCGGCCAACAGGATGATGAATGCCGATTCGCCCGTCGCCGTCTACACTAGGAATATGTTGACTGTCCTGGTTGATCGAACCGGGGGGATCTTCGTTCCACAAGGAGAGACATCCGTGCGTACACTCGTCGGTCTGACTGCGGGCTTGCTGCTTCTAGCACCCGCGTTCGTTGCCGCGGAAGGCAAGGACAAAGGAGACAAGAAAGTGGCTCCCGCGCTAAACTTCAAGATGAAGAGTTTGGACGGCAAGGACGTTGATTTATCGCAGTATCAGGGCAAGGTTGTGCTGATCGTGAATGTGGCCAGCAAGTGCGGCAATACTCCGCAATACAAGGGTTTGCAGGAACTGCACGAGAAATACGGCAAGGACGGCCTGGTCATCATCGGCGTGCCGGCCAATGAATTCGGCAAGCAGGAACCCGGCACCAACGAGGACATCGCCAAGTTCTGCACGTCGAAATACAACGTCACCTTCCCGATGATGTCCAAGGTCGTGGTCAAGGGTAAGGGTATCACTCCCTTGTACAAGTATCTGACCGACAAGGACACCGATCCGAAGTTCGCCGGCCCCATTACGTGGAACTTCGAGAAGTTCCTCATCGGCCGCAATGGTGAGGTGGTGCAGCGCTTCAAGCCGAAGGTCAAGCCGGAGTCTGAGCCGGTGGTCAAGGCGATTGAGGCGGAATTGAAGAAGTAAACTCCGCGTTTAGCGGCGCTTCGCGGAACCGCGCGGTTCTGCGAAGCGCCGCTAAACATGGCTTTTGCCTCTGTCGTCCCGCCAGCAGTGCATCCACGGTAAAAATCAACAGCGCCATCCAAATGCAGGCGAAACTGATTTGTTGCTCGGGCCGAAATGGTTCCTCGAACACCCACACGGCGAGCAGGAATTGCATACTCGGCGAGAGATACTGTAAGAAACCCATCGTCGAGAGCCGCAGACGCCGGGCCGCTTGACCGAAGCACACGAGCGGGATCGTCGTCACTACGCCGCTCAACATCAGCAAGCCATCAGTGGCTCTATCATTGCCGCCGAAACTCGCCGCACCTATCGCCGATCCGATTGCCAAGCCAATCAGCGCCGCCGGTGCCAGCAGCATCGTCTCGATAGCGAGACCAATCAAGCCATCCACCGGCGTCATTTTGCGGACCAGACCGTAGAGGGAGAATGTTCCCGCCAACACCAGCGCGATCCACGGCAGTTCGCCGACCATGAAAATCAGGTACACCAATCCCACGGTCGCCAGTGTCAAGGCGACCCATTGCCAAGGGCGCAGGCGTTCGCGGAAGACGACCATGCCGAGAAGAACGCTGAGAAGCGGATTGATGAAGTAGCCGAGACTCGTCTCCATGACGCGCTTCGACCCGACGCCGTGGATGTAGACGAGCCAGTTGACGGCCACCAGCGAGGCGCTGATAAGCAGCAGGCGAACGATGCGACCGGAGCGCACGCTGGCGGCAAAATCCGGCCAACGTCGCCACAGCGTCAGAAGGATGGCGACAAAGACGACGGACCAAACGATGCGATGGGCGAGGATTTCCGGCGGCGAGACCGCGCCGATTTCGCGGAAATAAAGGGGAACCAGCCCCCAACACCCGTAGGCCGCCAGACCGTACAGCAACCCGCCGCGCGTGTCCTGTGATGATATGCTCACGTTAGCAGACTTTCTCCTCTGTTTCCGTTCCTCTTCTTTCTTTTGTAGCGAGGAGTTCCAGCGCTGACAGGGGGAGACGACACGGAGCGTTTCTTTTGAAGAAAGTTGCTTGAACAACGAAACAGAGATGGGTAGACAAGAGGATGCTGGCGACCGCGTGGCGCGAGAGAATAACTTGTTCGGTCTTGAAGCCCCGAACCGCAGTTGTCTCCAACTGGAGAAGGCGATGACGCACTCGATCAACCCACTCATCGATAGCATCCGCGATGCGGACTTCCCCACCGTCGAGCAGTTGCGACGCGGCATCGTCCTCTGCTGCATCACCGCCTCGTTCTGGCTCGCCGTCCACGAGCCTGTGTTTTATATGTTCTGGGATGACGACACCTATTTCGAGGACGAGATTCAAGGTGAGCAGTGGGCCGTCGCGTTCACCGAGGGCGGGGCGGTCGCGGTGTTCTATTCGAGCGAGTCCGCCCGAAACCCTTTCCCGGACGGCAGCCCGCCCTATGACCAAGCGCAGTATTTCAAGGGCATGCCTCGACGCTTGAACCCTGCGAAGGAACGTGCCCTATCCCTGATGCTCGACATGGACTATCAGACCGGGAATCCGAGCGGGGCGGCCATTACCGCAGCGATGTGGGCCGATGGCGAGAGGTTTACGGCGGCCGAGCCATGGTCCGACGTGTACGACAACAGCCTGTGGGCATGCCATACGCACCTGCTGCCGCCAGAGGTCGCCCTGCGGGAGTGGTGGGGTGGGATGGGCCTCCCTGGGGCGGGGGAGCGAATCGCATGGTCGCTTTACATGCGCCGGCTCGCCTCGACCGACGCTATGATCGAGGTCGAGCCGTGGGAGTGGCAGTCATTCGTGGAGGCTGCGGGGCAGCAGCCGGAGCCGGCGAAACTGACCGCCGCCCAGGGGCTGCTTGCCAGCGTGGGAATCGTCCTCCAGCCGCCCCCTGATGTCGGGAAAGGCCGAAAGAGCAAGGGGACATCGTAGACAGTCGGGCTGAATCAGGCGCTGTGGTAGACCGGGCGGCAATGACGGCTTTCCACGACATGCTGCCCAAGCAGGCCGCCCGGCTGCTGAACTGGTTCGTTCAGCGAAAGGAGCCAAGAGCGTCGATGGACCGTCTTGGGATTCCTGGCGATGACTGTGAGCGTGTAGTTATTCCGCTCTACAAGGTCTTCCACGCGCGATACATGGAGGAGGGCGTGCCAGGCGTCCTGGAGTGGCTCGCAGAACTTCCCGTGCAAGTGCGATATCTGTTCACCGCACACGCTTGCTGGATCGACGCTTTCCCGAGCGGGCTTCTGCTGTTTTACCACCTATCGCACGGCATCCTCGCCCCGGAAGCGGTCGATGGCTTCCGAGCGCTCGGGATGCCAGAGTGCGCAGAGACGCTTGCAGAGGCGAACGCGGTTTTTGGGCCTGAGTTCCCGCGGGAGTTGCAGGTTCGTAATCAGCTGCTGAAGCTTCCTGGCAGCGAAGAGTTCCGCGACTTCACTGCTCATGACGAACGATTCTTCGCCGCCCTCGAACGGGAGGAAGGGGCGGATGGATTCATGGAAGTGGTTGATCGCTACGCCCGGGAGAATTGCGTCGAACAAAGCGCCGCAACGGATCGGCCACGCGAATAACGGTTTCTTAGAGTTCAGCGCCCATCCCCGTGTAAGGAGGAATCGAGATGGCCGAGTCGCTTCCTGATGAGATCGATACGGAGGTTGTTCATCTATTTGACGAAGGTGAGGCGCTCCTTAGCAGGGCGGGCACGCCACTGTGGATCGGGGAAGTACAACACCATGCGAAGGAGTCGGCGGTCCACGCCGAACCAAGAGTTATCATGATGCAAACGATCACGGCGACATTTGAAGACGGGATGCTGAAGCCGACGCAACCGCTCCATTTGCCCGCGCATGCCGAAGTGCGCCTCACGATTGAGCTTCTGCCGGCATCTCCTCTCACAGTCGAGAAATTGAATTTCTTCCTGCAAAATCTTCCCGCCTTGGCTGAGGATGTCGAAGAATTCGCGCACGATGTTCGCGCGATCCGCGCGGAATTCCCGGCGGAGGCGAACTCATGGGATTGATGGTTGACACCAACGTCGTCATCCGTTTCGAGAAGAACGGCAAGGCGATCGATTTGTCGCCCCGCCCTACCCCACCGCTTGGTGTGGAACTGTTTAGAATAGGAGCAAGCCGAGTTCGCCCCACCGAACCGAGGATTGCTCCTAATGCCCCGGCATTCGCGCCACGCTCGCCACGAGGAAACCGAGGATCTTCCGGCCGTGGCCCTCAGCGGCACGAGTCTCCGTGAGGCGGGCCAACTCGTGCGCTATTTGCGTCCCTACGCCTTCAAATTCGCCGCCGCTCTCGTCGCCTTGTTTTTATCCAGCCTGTGCGGTCTGGCCTTTCCGTATCTCGTCGGCCGCTTGGTCAACAGCGCCATCACCGCCCGCGACATGGCCACGCCGTTGCCCTGGCACGACAATGTCAACGGCATCGCGCTCGCCCTCGTCGCTTTGCTGGGCATGCAAGCCGCGCTATCGTTCGTACAGTCGCTATGGTTCATCGAGGTATCCGAGCGCAGCTTGGCCGATCTACGGCGTGATACTTACGCCCGGCTCATCCGTCTGCCGATGGCGTTCCATGTGCGGCGGCGCGTCGGCGAACTGGCCAGCCGGCTCTCCGCCGACCTGACACAAATTCTCGATACCATCGTCAGCGCCGTGCCGCACTTGCTGCGCCAGCTTATCTTTTTCGCCGGCGGCATCGTCCTCATCGCCCTAACCTCGGTGCGGCTGACGTTCGTCATGCTGGCTGCATTTCCCGCGCTGATTACTCTCGCCGTCGTGTTCGGACGCATCCTCCGCCGCAATTCGCGCCAAGCTCAGGACCGTCTCGCCGACAGCAATGTCATCGTCGAGGAGACCCTGCAAGGCGTCGCCAGCGTCAAAGCGTTCACCAACGAAAACCACGAGGAACAGCGCTATCGGAGCGCGCTCGCGGCTTATCTCGCGGTGGTTCTGCGCGGCGCACGCTATCGCGGCGCGTTCTCGTCTTTCGTCATCTTCGCCCTGTTCGGTGCCGTCGTGCTGGTCCTGTGGTACGGTTCGCGCCTCGTTGTGAGCGGTGACTTATCGCCGGGCGAACTGACTAGCTTCATGATCTACACGCTCTTCGTCGCCGGCGCGATGGGATCGTTTGCGGAACTTTATAGCCAGCTGCAGCGCACTCTCGGCGCGACTCATCGCGTCCGCGAACTGCTGCGCGAAGAACCGGAACCAGTCGCTCCGCGCGCGGACACGCATGGTTCGGAGGAGCGATTGCGCGGCGAAATCGTCTTTGAACACGTCGCCTTTCGCTATCCGTCGCGCCCTGAGGTGCAGGTGTTGCGTGATATTTGTCTGAACATTGAACCGGGGCAGCGCGTCGCGCTGGTGGGACCGAGCGGCGCAGGGAAATCCACGATTGTTTCTTTGCTCATGCGTTTCTATGAGCCGGAAGCCGGCCAGATTCGCATTGATGGCCGAAACGCCCAGGATTACGGTTTACGCGAGCTACGCGGCCAAATGGCGATTGTGCCTCAAGATGTCCTGCTTTTCGGCGGCACCATCGCGGAGAATATCGCCTATGGCCGGCCAGACGCGAGCGAGGCCGAGATCGTCGCCGCGGCACGGCAGGCGAACGCCGATGAGTTCATTCGCTCGTTCCCTGAAGGCTATCAAACGCGCGTCGGCGAACGCGGCGTGCAGCTATCCGGCGGCCAGCGCCAGCGTGTGGCCATCGCGCGCGCCATTCTGCGCGATCCGGCCATTCTCCTGCTCGATGAGGCCACCAGCTCGCTCGATTCGGCCAGCGAGAGTTTGGTGCTGCAAGCGCTCGATCGTCTCATGGAAGGCCGCACTTCGCTTATCATCGCGCATCGCCTCTCGACCGTGCGCAGCGCGGATCGTATCGTGGTTATCAAGGACGGTTGCACGGTCGAGTCCGGCACGCACGCCGAACTGATTCAGCGTGAGGAGGGCGTGTACCGCACGCTCTCGCAGCTGCAACTGGACCTCACAGGAAGTCCGACGCCCGAGGCAAAGGAGAACGACACATGGCCGCAACCCCACCCATCGCCGCGTCCGCTGCTCCCGCTCCGCAAGCCGTGATGGTTCGGATGCTGACAAGCTACTGGATTTCGCAGGCTCTCCACGTCGCCGCTCATCTCGGCGTCGCCGATCTGCTCAAGGATGGGCCACAAACCGCCGCTCGCCTCGCCGAAGCTACCGGCACCCATGCCCGTTCGCTGTATCGCTTGCTGCGGGCATTGGCCAGCGAAGGCGTCTTCGTTGAGGATGCGCAAGAGCGCTTCGCCCTGACGCCGCTAGGTGAGTGTCTGCGTAGCGATGCTCCTCATTCGCAGCGTTCAATGGCGATTATGAACGGCGAAGAGCATTATCGCTGCTGGGGCGAATTGCTCTACAGCGTCCAAACCGGACAAACAGCTTTCGAGAAGATCTATGGCCAGCCGATTTTTCAGTATCTCGCGGCCCATCCGCGACAAGCACGCATCTTCGACGAGGGCATGGTCGGCGTCCACGGCACCGAGACGAAGGCCATGCTCGACGCCTACGATTTCAGCAAGTTCGGCACCCTGATCGATGTCGGTGGCGGTAATGGCAGTCTGCTGCTGGCGACGCTCCAGCGCCATCCGGCGCTGCGCGGCGTGCTGTTCGATCGTCCCGATGTCATCGAGCGCGCGCGGGCCAATGTGAAGGCGGCGGGCCTGGAAGATCGCTGTACCCTGACACCCGGCGACTTTTTCCAGACGGCTCCTTCGGGCGGCGACGCCTACTTGATGCGCCACATCATTCACGATTGGAATGACGAGCAATGCCGCACGATTCTACGCAATTGCCGCAAGATCATGCCGTCGTCGGCCAAACTGCTGCTGGTCGAGAGCGTTATTCCAGCCGGCAACGATCCCTGTTTTGCCAAGTTTCTCGATCTGACGATGTTGGTCATCCCCGGAGGCATGGAACGCACGGAATCAGAGTATCGTGAGTTGCTGGCCAGCGCCGGTTTCCGCCTGGAACGTATCGTGCCGACGGCATCGGTGATTCATGTGATCGAAAGCGCACCGGCGTAGTCCGCGATAGAGGGCGTGTGACGATCGCGGACAATCCCGATGGCCCATGTCGATGGAGCTGATCGTCAAGGAAGAAAGGACTCCCGAACCTTTGGCCGGTCTAGCTCTACCTGGGGCGATATCCGCATTCTTCGCGAGGCATACCGAACCGTGATCTTCTCGGCGATGCTCTGTAAGATGCCCAACGCTATCCCGGCAACTATGGCATACCAGCTATTCTGGAAGTAAAGCAGGAGGGGCACCGAAAGGGCGGCAACGATGAGGTTATCCAGCACCATCCGCAGCGGATCGCGTCCACAGCGGATGAGAACAACGGACAAAACATTGCCCAAGGTCTCGACCAGCACGCCTCCTATCAACACGTTCCAGGCCACGGCCGTGAAGTACGACCACGGCTGCCGGTAGGCAAGTACGTAGTACGGCTCAATGGCTATCCAAGCGAACAGGGCCGTCATCGGAAAGATGATGGCGAAACCGAGCAGGAAACGGTATGGATTGAAGGCTTCGTGTTCAAATTGGCGGAAAAGCGTGCTTCTCTCCAACCCTAATAGGTTTCCCAGCAAGCGGACGCTCAGCACGCGCGTCCCGCGTTGAATAAACAGAGCGAGGACTATTACCAGGGCAGCCATCAATAGCGAAACCATGGCCATCATGATGTTACTGTGCATCGGGCGGCGGCGAAATCCGTCCGCGAATGCGAGGTAGGCAATATCCTCGTTGGGATAGAAGACATGGAGCGTCATCGCGTAACGTACATACGTGTCCACGACGGAGGGGTCGCGCGAAGTCTTTTTCACAGTTGATTCGCCGCAGCGCTGGCGAAACGTCGCGATCCGTTCGGGCAAGTCATCGCCTCCGATGAGGCGAGCGAGCGCGGCCCGGATTGCCCGTGTCTCCGGCACGACCGCATCGGAGTCTCCACGGTTCTGCTCGATTTGTCGGCCCCAGTCGATCAGCGCCCTCCAAAGGTCACGGTTGAAGCGCGGCTCACCGCCAAGTTGAGGGATTACGTAGGCTTTGACTTGTCCCCAGATTGGAGCTGAAGGTTTGTCGAGAGCCTGGTCCAACCGAGGCAGATAACCGTTGAGAGCGGGGAGTCGTTCGCGTGTATCGGAATATTGCCGCGCCAGGTCCATGTCCTGCGGTGTGAGGCCCAGATGCTTCGCCTCCGACATGACGGGGACGAAACCAACCAGCATTATGGCCGGAACCCCAATCACCAACGCATAGTTGAACACTATCGCTATCCGAAAAATCCAGCCCTTCTTGACCCGTTCGGGATCATCCCCCGACGCGAGACGGTCCCAGAACAGGATGCAGTAAGCGAAAGCTCCCGCACCGACCAAAACCAGGAGCCATAAAATTGTTACGGCAATATCGCTCCATTCAATGTCCATAGCTTTTAATCCCTGAACGATAACGAAATGCTTCTTCAGGATAACGTCGTTGAGATCGAAAGCGAGGCTATGCTCCTCGCTGATCGAACGAGTATAATCACTTTTCCACTGGACTACTCGTATCCCTCCCGCGCTCCAGGAGAAGCACCATGTCGTCTTCATCCGCGCTCACGAAGATTCCGACCCTTCTCGAACGTCTGCACGAAACCTATCCGAATGCTCGCTATGAGTTGAACTGGGACAATCCGCTGCAACTGCTCGTCGCCACCATCCTCGCCGCCCAATGCACCGACGAGCGCGTCAATCAGGTGACGCCGGCGCTGTTCGCACGCTACCCCGATGCCAAAGCCTATGCTGAGGCCGAGCAGACCGAGTTAGAAGGCTACGTCCGTCTCACTGGTTTCTATCAGAAAAAAGCTCAGACCATCCGTGCCGTCGGTCAGGAATTAGTCAAGCGATTCGCCGGAGAAGTGCCGCGAACGATGGAGGAGATGATTACGCTGCCGGGCGTGGCGCGGAAGACCGCGAACGTGGTTCTCAACAACGCTTTCCGCTTGCCCAGCGGCGTCATCGTCGATACGCATGTGGCCCGCGTCAGTCAGCGCCTCGGACTGAGCGAACGGCCGAAACCGGAACGCATTGAACAGGATTTGATGCGGATCATCCCTCAAAAGGAATGGATTCATTTCGGGCCGGCCTTGGTGCTGCTTGGCCGTTATACCTGCACGGCCCATCAACCCAATTGTACCAAGTGCATTTTGCACGATCTTTGCCCGAAACGCGGCCTGGACGCCGCCGACGAAACCGCGACGGTGGATGCGAACGGCACGCTTGCCGATCAACTCCCCGACGATTGGCGGAGCGTCCTCGGTGACGAAGTGCAGAAGGACTACTTCCAGGAATTGAGCGCATTCGTGGCCGCCGAGCGTGCGGCGCATACGGTGTTCCCGCCGGAAGACGATGTCTTCAACGCCTTCAAGTTAACGCCCTACGATCGGGTGAAGGTGCTGTTGCTAGGCCAAGATCCCTATCACGACGACGGCCAGGCGCACGGTTTATGTTTCTCAGTCAAACCGGGCGTGAAAGCGCCGCCCTCGCTGGTCAATATCTTCAAGGAATTGAAAAACGATCTCGATTGCGACATCCCCACTAAGGGCCATCTGACACCGTGGGCCGAGCAGGGCGTCATGCTGCTCAACGCCGTCCTCACCGTGCGCGCGCACCAGCCCAACTCGCACAAAGACCACGGTTGGGAAACCTTTACCGATGCGGTTATCCGCGCCCTGAATGATCGGCCGCAGCCCATCGTGTTCGTGTTGTGGGGCGCTTACGCGCAAAAGAAGAGTAAGCTGATCGATGCGAGTCGTCACCGTATTCTGACGGCGGCGCATCCGTCGCCGCTTTCCGCCAACAAATTTTTCGGCAGCAAACCATTTTCGGCCGTCAATACCGCCCTTGCGGAATTAGGCGTTTCGCCCATCGACTGGCAATTACAAGATATTGCAGACGGTATAATTCCGGATAAACCCACGATTGTCGAATCCCGCGCAACGGTTTCCATTGAGGAAGACAAACCCGCCGATCAACCGGCTGTTTCGACCCCGCATGCGCATGTTTCTTCGCTGATGCACGGCGTAATGACCTATGCCCTATCGTTGCGGCACGGAACCTTGCTCCCCGCCGGTTGGCGTGCAGCGCTGGCCGAGCAATTTTCGCTGCCTTACTACCGAAAATTGGAACAATTCATCGCGAGTCAGCGGCAAGCGCACACGATTTGCCCCGGCGAAATAGACGTGTTCAACGCCTTCCGCATGACGCCGATTGAACGAGTCAAGGTGGTCCTTTTGGGCGATGAGCCGCCGACTCATCGTGGCCAGGCCGACGGGTTGGCGTTTTCGGTGCGACCCGGCGCGAAGCCGATGCCGGCCGCCGTGCGGATGTTTGAGGAACTGCATAACGATCTGGGCTGTTGGCCGCCGAGTACCGGCCATCTGACTCCGTGGACGCATCAAGGAGTGTTCCTGCTCAACTCCGTGCTGACCGTTCGCGCTGGCGAACCCAGTTCGCACGAACGCAAAGGCTGGGAGACGTTTACCGATGCGGTCCTTCGCGCCCTGAGCGATTGGCCGCGGCATATCGTTTTCGTCCTGTGGGGCGAAGCCGGCTTGAAGAAACAGCGTTTGATCGACGCCCGACGCCATACCATCCTGACGGGGCCGCATCCGCTTGAGCGTGGCTTCTCGACCTCTCGGCCGTTCTCGGCGATCAACAATGCACTCGAACTGCATGGCCAGTCCGCCGTGTGGTGGCAGCTTTTCGCGGGGTGAACGATAAACCATGAAAATGCGAAAAAAGCCGACTGCCATGCTTGTTTTGCACTCGAAAGCATGGTACATACATGATCTTGTTGGTTGATGAAACCAACGAGGCGTTCGCCTCACGCCAGGGTGGCGTGACCGCCTCGCATCTCCCCATCACGAAGGAAACAACAACATGGCCAAACAACCTCCGCCGAAAACCCGTCACATCCCAACAACCGTCAAGACTTTGGAGCCGGCGGACGATGAAACGCCGCGCGGCACCAATGGAACGCCCAAAATCGCTGGCGTGAAAAACCGCCAAGCCACCGCCATCCGCGAGACGGACGTTTTGCAATCCGTCGCCGGTCTCAACATGGACGGCGTATCCGGGACGATCGCCTCAACGCAGGTGGAAGTGCAGAAATCGCTGGCCGCGCTGTCGGCCAAGCTCGTCGAACAACTGCAAGTCCTGTGCAATGTCGAAGAAGCCATCAAGCTCAAGAGCGAGGAACTCAAACAGCTTTACGACATTGAGGCCGGTGCCGTGTCGCTGGACGATCTCGACGCCAAGATCGAGGCGCAGCGCGATGCCTGGAAAGAAGAGCAAGCGCGCAAACAGCGCGAGTTCGCCGAACAGCAGTCGGAGCGTAACAAACAGTGGGCGCGGACAGAAGAAGAGTATCAATATCGTTTAACTCTGGATCGTAAAAAGACTGAGGATGACTTCACCTATGGCATGGCGCAGCGCGAGAAGACCAATCGCGATAAGCAGGAAATCCTCGAGAAGAACTGGGCGCAGCGGGAAGAGGAGTTGAAGAAACGCGAGAAGGAACTGGAAGAGCTGCGCGTGCAGGTGGCGAACATCCCCGATGCTGTCCGCAAGGCCGAGAATGCGGCGGCGGCGGTCGCCGGTAATTCCGTGAAAAAGGAGTACGAAACCAAGATCGTACTCGCCACCAAGGACGCGGAGATGGCTTCCAAATTGGCCGCGCAGGAAGTGGCGTCGCTGCGGCAAGCTCTGGAAAAGGCGACCGTTCAACTCGGCGATTTGAAGACGCAACTCGATCAGGCCCATCACGATGTCAAGGAAATCTCCGCCAAGGCGCTCGAAAGCGCCAGCGGACGCTCGGCCATGGAAGCGCTTCAGAAAGTGCTGGAAAAGGATCCCGCCACTTACAAGACGGGCAAGTAAGGAGTTGTCTCGCCAGCCTGCGGCGCTAGCAAGGGGGAAACCTTGCTGGCGCTGCGGGCTGGTGAGAGTCACCATCATGCGCTGGTTGCCTGTTCTGTTGCGCTGTATTGGCTCGGCAATCTGCGCCAAGGGTATGCGCGCCCTTGCGGGAGCGGTGCCCTTCGGCGATGTGCTTTACGATGTCGCGGCCGACAGTCTCGATCGTTTTCGCCACGAGAGGATTTGCGCCGCGGAACGCGCTTGCCTGGAGGAAGTGGCGCGGGCCGCCGTGGAGGAAGCCAAGCAAGAAGCTCTCCTCATTGCGCACGAAGTCGCCGCGGGACAACCAGCCCCCTTGCAATCTCGTCTCGCCATCTATCTCGCGCAGGTTCCGCCTTGCATCCGCCAATCGCTGCGCCGACCGAGCGATCCCTCCGGCCTGAGTGTGCCACTCCTTCTGTCGCTGCAACGCCCCGAAGATTTGCTCGTGTTTCTCCCAACGCGTTTGCCGCGCTTCCAACCGGGCGATTGTCCGTCCGGCATCGGCGACTGGGAATTGGTGGAACTGTTGGGCAGCGGCGGTTTCGGCGAGGTGTGGAAAGCGCGACATCGGTTTTTCGATGGCATCGCGCCGGTGGCGCTGAAGTTTTGCCTGGATGAAACGGCTCGCGATCGTCTGCTGAAATACGAGGCCGTCGTCCTCAATCAAGTCATGCGTCAGGCGCGGCATCCCGGTTTCGTGCCGTTGCTCGATGCCTATCTTTCCGCGGATCCGCCGTGTCTGAAATATGAACTCGTCGAGGGCGGCGATTTATCGGGATTGTTGCGCGAATGGCAGTCGCTGTCACCGGCGCAGCGTTGGCGACCGGCGACGGAGGCGGTGCGACGACTGGCCACCATCGTCGGTTCGGCTCATCGACTGAATCCGCCGATTGTGCATCGCGACTTGAAACCGGCCAATGTACTCGTGCAGCGCTCGACCGAGGGCGATTATCTGCTGCGCGTCACCGATTTCGGCATTGGCAGCGTGGCGGCAATGCCGTCGCTCCACGCTTCGCGTCTGGGAACGACGGCGCGGGGTGATTTGCTGGCCACGTCGCTGCGCGGAGCGCATACACCGCTGTACGCCTCGCCCCAGCAAATCCGCGGCGAAGCGCCTGATGTGCGCGACGATGTACATGCACTGGGCGTCATCTGGTATCAGCTGTTGACCGGCGATTTGACGACGGGATCGCCGACGGGCTTGTGGACGGATGAATTGGCGGAGGCGGGATTGGGTCGTGAGTTGATCCGTCTGCTGGGTGCTTGCGTGGACGCACGCGCCGACCGGCGGCCCGCGGATGCGGCTCGGCTGGCGGAGCAACTCGAATCGCTGGCTGGCTCACCACCAGCGGAGCCGGTGCCTCTCGTCGCTTCCGCCGCGGCGCCGCCCGTCCCGCTCGCCGTACTTCAACTCCTCGAATCGAGCCAGGGATCGTGGCTTCTCGATTTGACGAATAAACAGATCGGTGACGGGGGTATTGCGTTTCTTCTCTCGTCGCCTTACCTCGCCAACCGAACGACGCTCTACCTTTCCGGCAACCAAATCACGGACGCGGGAGTCGCGGCTCTGGTTGCCTCGCCGCGGATCGCCAGTTTGAGCCGCTTGATCCTGTGGGACAATCGCATCGGCGATGAAGGTGTCGTCGCCTTGTCTCAATCTCCCTATGTGAACGCGCTGTCCGTCCTGGATTTGGGCCACAACCTCGTTGGCGATCGCGGCGTGCAAGCTCTCGCGGCCTCCTCTCATCTCGCCAATCTCAACGCCTTGATTTTGGTGTCCAATCGCATCGGCGACCCAGGCGCGCTCGCCCTGGCCGATTCGCCTTATCTCGCCAGCCTCGCCGAACTCAAGCCGCTCGACAATCACATCAGCGCGGTGGGCGTCAAGGCGCTTCGCGAACGCTTCGGCAAGCGGGTACGGATTTATTGAGGGCCATCTTCTCCCTGTGAAGTCGCCACCCCTTGCCGCCGCTCCTCATTTTATCGACAATCATCTCTGACGAGAGGCGAATAACAACCCCGTTGAGTTGGTATAACCCCGTTCGCCGGCATCCTCGACCTAACCCGACAACCCTACCCGGTAATTTTTCGCCTGTTCTGTGCAAGCCTAAGTGCTATCCTAAACTACAGGTAGCCTCACGAACGGTTGCCGAGGCGAGCGATCCAAACTGGCCGCAAGGTTTTCAGACCAGATAAAAGACCTCGAAATCTCCCCTATGGAGTTGGCGCGAAACCTGAAATCCGAAAGCGTCTCTCGCTTGCATCCGACGCCCCCATGGCGCGTCCAGCCGGAACAGACCGTGGCGGAGGCCGTCGCCCTGATGCGGCAGCAACGAGTTGGTTGCGTCCTCGTGTGCCGCGATGACGACCATCTGGTCGGCATTTTTACCGAACGCGACCTGATGCGGCGTGTGCTGGCCGCCGGGCTGCCTTTGAGTGTGCCCGTCGCTCTGTGCATGACTCGCGACCCCGTTGTCGTTCATCCCAAGGAACCCATTGGCGCCGCCGTGCGTCATATGGAGGAGGGAGGCTACCGGCACTTGCCCGTGGTCGATCAGGCGGGGCGACCCCTGGGCGTGTTGTCCGTCAAGCGTATCGTTCATTATTTGGCGGAACATTTTCCGTCCACGATTTACAACCAGCCTCCCGACCCCAACGTCGTGCCCCTCGAACCGGAAGGGGCCTGAGTCGGGCGGCCAACTCGCCTGGAGGCTTCGTTTCCATGACGGCTCTGAATCCTGGCACCGCTGCTCTGGCTCCTGGCCATCCCATCCCCGTCGAAGAAGTGACCGAAGCGACCATCCGACTGGCCGGCGACTCCGGCGACGGCATGCAATTGGCAGGCACCCAGTTTACCCACACCTCGGCCATGTTCGGCAACGACATCTCGACATTGCCCGACTTTCCTGCCGAGATTCGCGCTCCCGCCGGAACGCTCGCCGGCGTTTCCGGCTTTCAGATTCACTTCAGCAGCAACGACATCCACACGCCCGGCGACAAACTCAACACCCTCGTGGCCATGAACCCGGCTGCGCTCAAGACCAACCTCAAGGATCTGGAACCGGGCGGCATCCTCATCGTCAACAAGGACGCCTTTCAAGCCGGCGATCTGCACAAGGCCGGCTACAAAGATAATCCACTCGAAGACGGCTCGCTCAAGGGCTATCGCCTGTTCGCCGCGCCGATCACGGCGCTGAATCGCGAGGCAGTGTCGCAGCTCAAGCTGAGTACGCGCGAGGCGGATCGCTGCAAGAACTTCTTCGCCCTGGGGTTGGTATATTGGCTCTACGAGCGTTCGCTCGATCCGACGCTGCGCTGGATTGCCACGAAATTCGGCAAAAATCAGGGTGTATTGGAAGCTAACACGCGCGCCCTCAAGGCCGGCTACAATTATGGCGAAACCCTGGAGGCGATGCCGGTTCATTACCGGGTGGCCAAGGCCAAGATTCCGCCGGGCCGCTATCGCAAGATCACCGGCAACGAGGCGCTAGCCATCGGCCTCGTCGCCGCCAGTCAGCAATCGGGTTTACCGTTGGTATATGCCACGTATCCCATCACGCCCGCATCGGACATTCTGCATTCGTTGGCCGAGTTGAAACGCTACGGCGTGCGTACCCTGCAAGCCGAGGATGAAATCGCCGCGATGGGTGCCGCCATCGGCGCGGCTTTCGGCGGCACGCTCGGCGTCACCGCCACGAGCGGCCCCGGCATCTGTTTGAAATCCGAGGCGATCGGTTTGGCCGTCATGACCGAGTTGCCGGTCGTCATCATCGACGTGCAGCGCGGCGGACCCAGCACCGGCTTGCCGACCAAGACCGAGCAAGCCGACCTGCTGCAAGCGATGTTCGGCCGCAACGGGGAATGCCCGGCCGCTATCATCGCTCCTTGCTCGCCGACCGATTGCTTCAACATGGCCATCGAGGCGGTTCGTTTGGCCGTCGGCCATATGACGCCGGTTTTCCTGCTGTCGGACGGCTATCTCGCCAACGGCGCCGAACCGTGGTTGATCCCCAATCCGGCCACGCTTCCCAAGATCCCCGTCCACTTCGCCCAGCCTCATCACAGCGCCAACGGCAACGGCAACGGCGATACCGGCAAGTCGGCCTTCCAACCCTACAAGCGCGACGAGCGGTTGGTGCGCGAATGGGCGATTCCCGGCACGCCTGGCCTGGAACACCGCATCGGCGGCTTGGAAAAAGAGGACGTGACCGGCAACGTCAGTTACGATCCGGCCAACCATCAACACATGATACAGACACGCGCTCAGAAGATCGCCAATATCGCCAATGACATCCCGGAGTTGACGGTGATGGGGCCGCCCGAGGGCGACGTACTTGTACTCGGTTGGGGCGGAACGTATGGGGCGCTGGTGACGGCCTGCCAGCGGGCGCAGCACAAGGGCCACAAGGTCGCGCATGCGCATCTGCGTTATCTCAACCCCATGCCGCGCAACACCGGCGACGTACTCAAGCGTTACAAGAAGGTTCTCATCCCGGAACTCAACGGCGGACAGTTGCGGCTGCTCATCCGTGCGACGTACCTGATTGACGCCGTCGGCTTGAACAAAGTGCAAGGCAAACCGTTCCTGGTCAGCGAGATCGAGGAAAGAATCGAAGAACTGCTTCAATAATGCAGAGTGCGATTGCAGAATGCAGAATTAAGAATCGATCTGTTTTTCATTCTGCATTCTGACTTCTGCATTCAACAAGAGGTTTCTCCATGTCCACCATGACGGCTTTGAACACGTTGCAGCCGAAAGACTTGGCCAGCGATCAAGAAGTGCGCTGGTGTCCCGGCTGCGGCGATTATTCCATCCTGGCCCAGATGAAAAAGGCGCTGGCGCCGCTGGGCATTCCGCGCGAAAAATTCGTGTTCATCTCGGGCATCGGCTGCGCCAGTCGATTCCCTTATTACATGAACACGTATGGATTTCATACGATCCACGGCCGAGCGCCGACCCTGGCGACCGGCTTGAAATTGGCGCGTCCCGACCTGAGCGTTTGGGTCATCACCGGCGACGGTGATGGCCTCTCCATCGGCGGCAATCACTTGATTCACGCCATCCGCCGCAATATGGATTTGAAGATCATCCTGTTCAACAACGAGATTTACGGACTGACCAAGGGGCAGTATTCGCCGACTTCGCGCATCGGCACACGCACCAAATCGAGTCCGCTCGGCTCGATCGACACGCCGTTGCGTCCGCTGTCGCTGGCACTGGGTGCCGACGCGACATTCGTGGCCCGCACGCTCGACGTGGATATTCATCACCTGACCGATACGCTGAAGCGAGCCGCCGCCCACAAGGGCACGGCGTTCGTCGAGGTATATCAGAATTGCAAGATCTTCAATGACGGCGTCTTCGAGTACGCCACGGACAAGAGCATCAAGGCCGACAACGTACTCTATCTGCAAAATGGCCGGCCCCTTGTCTTCGGCAAGGACCAGAACAAGGGCATTCGCTTGCACGGCCTCAATCCCGAGGTGGTGGAACTGGGCAACGGCGTGGCCAAGGACGATCTGCTCGTTCACGATGAGAAGGCCGACGAACCGAGCCTGGCGTATCTCCTTAGTCGCATGGTCTACCCGGACTTCCCCGAATGCGTCGGCGTCTTCCGCAGCGTCGAACGACCGACCTACGAGAACGTCCTCAACAAACAAATCGCCGACGTCATCCAGACACGCGGCCCCGGCAACCTCGAAGACCTGCTTGCCAGCGACGAAACCTGGGTAGTAGAGTAACATCCGCTATCCGCTATCCGCTATCTGCTATCCGCCAAACTAGAACAGATAGCGGGCAGCGGATAGCGGGCAGCGGATAGCGGATATGATTTGTCCTCATTGCGCCTTCGATAATTATCCCGGCAGCGAGCAATGCGATAATTGTCAGGCAGATTTGACGCAGCTGGATCGCCCGGTCGCGCAGGATCGCGTCGAGCGCAGCTTGATGGAAGACCCGCTAAGTCAGCTGAAGCCTCGGCGCGCGGTGACGTTACCGCGAACCGTGACGGTGAAGCACGCCATCGAGGTCATGCTGTCGCACGATATTGGGGCCGTGCTGATCGTCGATGACGCCGGCAAACTCCTGGGCATCTTCAGCGAGCGCGACCTACTGACGAAGGTGGCCAATCCAGAAGTGGATTACACTTTGCGGCCGGTAAGCGAGTTTATGACACGCAATCCCGAAACGGTACGGCCAACCGATACGCTGGCGTTTGTGCTGCACAAAATGGATGTCGGCGGCTATCGCCATCTGCCGGTACTCAAGGATGGCCAACCGCTCGGCATGATTTCCGTGCGCGACATGCTGCGGCATATTACCCGCCTGTGCAAGACGTGTTCGCGCTGAGCGTGCCTTCCGAGTCGCCCGGCACTTCTTCCGCCTACGTTTAGGACTGGTTCCGGCGTTTTTCACTTTGCCATCCCGCAGCGCCAGCAAGGGAAAGCCCCTTGCTGGCGCTGCGGGATGGCAAAAGTGTTCGTGCCTTTTATAATCCGGAGAGCTTCTTTTCCTCAGCGGCCAGCCGCTTTCCACAGGGAGATGCCATGTCCGGGGCAGCGATTACCAGTTACGATGAAATTCCGTATCCGCGCTATTCCTTCCCGCAGACGCATCCGGAGCGGTTGGCGGTCGTGGCGATGCTTCTCGGTCTCACCCCGCCTCCCTTGGAGCGGTGCCGCGTCCTGGAGTTAGGTTGCGCCGGCGGCGGCAATCTGATCCCCATGGCGGAAGACCTGCCGCAAGCCCACTTCCTCGGCATCGACCTGTCGCAACGCCAAATCGCCGAGGGCCAAAGGTGGATCGCCGAATTCGGTCTGACCAACATCGAGCTAAGGCACCAGAGCATCCTCGACTTCGATGACGCGGAGAAGTTCGACTACATCATCTGCCACGGTGTTTATTCCTGGGTGTCGCCCGAGGTGCAGGACCGCATCCTGGCCCTCTGTCGGAAACATCTTCACCCAAAAGGGATCGCTTTTGTCAGCTGGAATTCGCTGCCGGGCTGGCACATGCGCGGCATGATCCGCGACATGATGATTTATCACGGTCGGCGCTTCACCGACCCGCGCCAACAAGTCGGTCAGGCCCGCGCCTTGCTCGATTTTCTGGTCTCTTCCGTGAAGATGGACCAAAACCCTTACGGGCAATTCCTGCGTTCCGAACTGGAACAGCTTCGCCAGCAGCCCGATGCCTACCTGGCTCACGAACATTTGGAGGAACACAACGCGCCCATCTACCTTCACCAATTTGTCGAGCGCGCCGCGACCCACAATCTCCGTTACCTGGCCGACACAAACCTTTGGACGATGGAGTTCGGCCAATTCCCCACGGAGGTAGGACAGGTTCTCAATCGGCTCACCACGGACCTGATCCAGTTGCAGCAGTACATCGATTTCCTGAAGAATCGTACCTTTAGTCAGACGCTGCTCATCCACATCCCGCAACAGCCGAACTATAATGCGGTGCCGGCGCTCGTGAAGAACTTCCTCATCGCCGCGCCCCTGCGGCCGGATTCCGCCTCGCCCAATCTCCAGTCCTCCGACTTTGAGCGATTCCAGACGCCGTCGGGAGCGTCCGCCTCCTCGCGTTATCCGATCGTCAAATCCGCGTTGATGGTCCTCGCCGAGCAATGGCCGCAAGCCCTGCCGTTTGACGAGGTGCGGGTGCGGGCACGAGCCAAACTTTCGGATCGACCGGCCCACGATCCCGCGACGATTGGCGAGGACGAGTTTCGACTCGGAGAAGCCTTCCTGAAGTTCTTCACCAGCGTGGGCGGTCTAATGGAGTTTCGTCTCCTGCCGTTACGGCTGACGGCGCAGTCGGGGCCACAGCCGCTGGCGCGCCCGCTGGCCCGCTGGCAAGCCAACTCCGGCCTCCAGGTGACAAACCTGCGCCATGAACTGGTGACTCTGAACGAATTCGGACGGCAACTCTTGCTGCGATTAGACGGCAAACACTCGCTGCCGGCCCTGGTGCAGCAAATGATGGAAATGGTGCGGAATGGAACTTTCACCTTCCAGCAGAACGGAGAGACGGTCACCGACTGGCATCAGGCCGAGCCGTTGCTGGTCCAAGCCGTGCAGCAACACATTGATCTATTCGCCCGTCAATCGCTCTTTTTGGCGTAATCGAGGGAAACCGGCGGCGTTGGTAAAGACGTCGATTGCCTGGAAAAACGCAAGACGGGCTTGCCTCAAGCCGCTTCGCGCCCGAACATGGCACGGACGCCTGTGTTCATCCCGATTTGCTTTACGAGGACATCATGCGACTGGCGACCATTCAAACAGCGGCCGGCCCACGAGCGGCCATTCTTCAGGGCGGCTTCTATGTCGATCTGCACTCGACGCGGCCCGATCTGCCCATGAGCGTACGTGAGTTGATTGCCGGCGGCGCAAGCATGCTCCGCGCCGCCACCGAGGCGGCCGCCCGGCCCGACGCCGCGCGACATGCCGCCGCCTCCGTCAAACTATTGGCCCCCATTCCCGATCCGCCAAAGGTCATTTGCATCGGTCTCAACTATCGCGATCACGCCGCCGAGAGCGGCTCACCCATCCCGCGCGAGCCGGTGGTATTCAGCAAATTCGCCACAGCGATCATCGGTCCCGAAGAGGCCATCCGTTTGCCACCCGTCAGTAAGGAAGTCGATTACGAAGCCGAACTCGTTCTCGTTGTCGGCAAGAAGGGACGACGCCTGAACGCCGCCACGGCGATCGATCACCTGGCAGGCTATACCATTGGCCACGATGTATCGGCGCGCGATTGGCAACTCAAGAAAGACGGCAAACAGTGGTTGGCCGGCAAGACCTTTGACACATTCGCGCCGACGGGACCGCTGTTGGTGACGGCGGATGAAATCGCCGATCCGCACAAGCTCCGCATTCGCCTTCGCCTCAACGGTCAGACCATGCAGGACAGCAACACCGGGCAAATGATCTTCCGCGCCGGCGATCTGCTCGCTTACGTGTCGCAGGTGGTCACGCTCGAACCGGGCGATCTGATTTTCACGGGCACGCCGCCGGGCGTCGGCGTCGCGCGCAAGCCGCCGGTGTTCCTCAAGGGCGGTGATGTGGTGGAAGTGGAAATTGATGGGCTAGGAGTGCTGCGCAATCCGGTGGTGCAGGAGTAACGCGGAATGCAGAATGCAGAATGCAGAATGAAAGACAATCGAGTTTTCATTCTGCATTCTGTATTCTGCATTCCGCATTGAGTTCGACGTTTCACGGAAGGGCCGAGAAGGGAACGCGGTTGGCGTTGGTCCGTGAAGGCCGGGCCAGTTCGGGAGGCCGAGCTTCACCGTAGGCGCTGCGTGAGTTGAGGAATGTCCACTCCGGCGACAACTCGGAAGTCTTTCGCGCCGTGTCGTCTCTCAGACGCCGTGGCCGTGGGGCTTCCTCAAATTGCGGTGGCAACGGCGGCGGCGGTTTCTCGACGTAGGGCACATGGCTGGCCACAATCGCCAATTCGCGCGAGAGCATTTCCCGCGTTTGGCGATGCGTCGGCGAGCCAAAGTGCCAGACGTTGTCGTAATGGAGATTCTCCGCCCGGTCCATCTGCGCTCCATTCCAGATGCAGCCGGTAGCCAAAATGTTGACGATGCGCAACACATGGTCGGGCTGATTCGGCGGCGTATTCTCCAGTGTATTTCCACCCAGGTAGACGAGCAGGTCGATGACGATGCCGTCGTCCTTGACGGAGTTGGCCAACTCGCGCACCAGGTTGGCTCCAAAGCTGAAACCAATCAGCACGAAGCGCGCCAGCGGATCTTGCTTGTGGACGCGGCGCAGTTCCTTCTTGAATTCCCACAGGTGATACATCTGCCCGTAATGCGTCTTGATGTAGCCCAGTGCCTGGATGTATTCGGTTAGACCGTTCAGGTTGGCCAGGTCCAAGGGGTCTGCACCGTGGATGAGGAAAACGTGAACGTGATTGCGACAGGGCGTAGGGAGCATATTGGCCGGGGCCAGTTGTTCGGCAGGCGGGAGATCGAGCGAATGCACGAAACTTAAGCATCCTTGTCCTGTTGCCAGACAGAGCGTAGAAAGCAAGACGGCACCCAATCGGCGCGTCCAACGTCCCTGTTGCGTCATTCCTTGCCCTTCCTTGGTGCGTGTCGAATGGTGTCAGCTTCTCAGCCCAGTCTTCCCAGGGGACGGTTCCTTCCGCCTTTCCGCGAGTTGACTGTTTTCCGGATCTTATTTCTTCTTCGGCGGATGCCCTATCTTGCCTGCACGCCAAGCCGGAACAGAGGCCGCAACCTGGGATGGAAAATGCGGAGCGTGTCGAGAATAAGGAGAGAGACGGACAAGTTCATCCTTCGTCGCTTGCGGTTTGGCGCGATGCGGCCCGATGGGATGGATTGCAACGATTGCGTAGGATTGGGCATCCCTCGTTCAAGGAGGAGCGGTATGCGGCGATGGAATGGCTGGATAACCGGCGTTATTGCCATCTTGGTCGCGCCGGTGCTTCAGGCGCGGCAAGCGCCGCCTCCGGTCAGGGCAAGCGCTCCCGCCAATGTCCTCGCGGCCCTGGGCGGTGGCTCCGTGGACGCCCTAGCTGGCACGTTGCGCGGCTTCGTCATTAAAGCGTTGCCGACTCCCGTCTACGAAGACATACGCCATTGGGGACTCCAAAAGCCGGTGCGCGAGGTCAAATGGCGCGGCAAGGGTTTGCATGTGCATCCCGAAAAAGTGGATGTCCTGAAAAACGACGGCCGATGGTGGAAGGTGCGGGTGACGGCCGACCGTCTGGCGGACACGCTCATTCTCGACTTGCGCGACGTGCGCCAGGCCGAACCGGGCCGCATGACGTTCACGACCTTCATCTCGTTCGATACGCATGTCGAGTTCGATCGGCAGACTTGGCGTACCGGAACGCGCACCTACTCCGGCAGCATCCGCGCCCGGCTGCGGGTGAGGTTGACGCTGCGCTGCGAAGCGACGGCTCGCCTTGATGCCGGCGGCGGTCTTCTACCGGATGCGCTGTTTCGCTTGCGTGTGCTGCAAGCAGAGTCGAGCTACGACAATTTCGTCGTCGAACACATCGCGGGTATGGGCGGCGAGGCGGCCAAATTACTCGGCGACGCGGCGCGAGGCAGCCTCAAAAAATGGCGCCCGTCGATGGAGCATGAATTGCTCGCCAAGGCCAACGCCGCCCTCGTCAAAGCCGGCGACACCAAGGAAGTGCGCGTCAGTCTGTCGAAACTGCTGGGTAAGAAATGAGGCGAACGGCCGGCGTCAGCCGGCTGGTGGAAGATACACCAGCCGGCTGACGCCGGCCGTTCGCCTATCCCACTGTCACGGCGTTACCCGATAGCACCGACTGACATTCCTTTTGGCACAAAACGAGGGCGTCGCGGGCTAATTTGCCACTCAGCAGGTCCGGTTCACGGCCGCTCTGGACGCCATCGACCGCCGCCTGGATTTCAGCCGTGAACGCGGTCGTCGCCTCTGTCGGCGCGCGAAACTTCGGCTGCTTCGATTTGCCATCCTCGGTCAGCACCGTCAAGGGTTGCGTGCCCGATTCGTAGAGCAGCGTCGCTTTTTCCAGATACAACTCATAGCCATGCACAAACTCGCGTCCCTTCTTGGCCAGCGCGCCGCTGGAGCAAGACAACGCCAGCGCCTGAGCGCCCGTGCCATACAAATACTGCGTGGTCAGATAGGTGACGGCGTTGTTATCCGTGGCGATGCCGGTGGAGAAAACCTTGCGCGGCATGCCGGCGATGAGGCTGATGAAATGCGTGTCATGAATGTGCAGATCGACGGCGGGGCCGCCGGTCTTGCCGGCGTCGGCGATCTCGTCGGACCAATCCGGCACCGCGATGATGCGCTTGAAGTGTCCGCCGAGCAATCGGCCATAGGTGCCGGCGCGGATGACCTCGGCGGCGAAGGCGAATTCAGGAAAGAAGGGCAGCACATGCGCGACCATGAGCATTTTGCCGGCTTTCGTCGCCGTTTGCAGCATGGCGTCGGCGTCCCTGCGTGTCAGAGCGATGGCCTTCTCGACTAGGACGTGCTTGCCCGCGCGCAGCGCCAGGCGGGCCATCTCGGGATGGAGATGCGTGGGAGTGCAAATATCGATGAGGTCGATATTGGGATCGGCGCACATCTCTTCGAGTTTCGTATAGCGTGCGGTCTTGCCGAGGTCCATCTTCGTGCCGGCCGGACCGAAGTTACCCCGAATGCCGCGCCAATCGCCGGCGAGCTTTTTCGGATCGCGCGTGCAGATCGCCGTAACCTTCGCCCCGCGCAGCTTGGCCGAGGCCAAGTAATGGATCATGCCCATGAATCCGACGCCTGCTATACCGATCCTTATCACGGATTCAACTCCTATATTTTCAAGCAATTATGACTTTTCATGTTTTCCACAATTCCCACCATTTTGGCTCGTTTTTCACGTTTTGCATGAATTTTTTGTGCAATTCTTTGTGCCTGCGTCCAGTGGAAAACCCGTGTTTCACCGAGCATTCTAGCAATCTGGGACATCTGGGCGATGGGAAGTGGCGGTTAAGTTCCCCTTTTGCCGAACATCTTGCCGTTGGCGACGGCGTTCAAGAGTGCCTTTTTTAGGGAAGCTAGCGTTCCCAGCCTCGACTGCGATTCCGCTGCCGGCTGTCCTCCATTAGCTCCAGAATGGCCTGGGCCATGGTGGCGCCGACGCCAATGGCGGTGATGGCGGAGAACACCATGCCCAACTTGGTGCCTTGCCGCTCGCGGGCCAGACGCTCGGTGAACGAGGCGACTTGGAGCGGATTGGGGTTACTGGGGACGTTCAAGGGCGGCTCAATTGCTTGTTGATATGCTACTTCCAGAGTAGCTTATTTTGCTTCCCTTGGCAAGCGCCTTGAATCGCTCCCGGCCTGCTGTGCTGCTACGCATCCCTCTCTTCACTGCCGGCACCAGGGCAAGCGGGGCCGTGCGGCCTCCGATCCGCTTACCTCTCACGCCGTCGCCGTCGGTCGACGTTTTTCGGGGTGGGTTCATAGGGGGGCGCCCACCCCGAAAATTGGCGGCCAGAGGCGAGGGCGGGCATTTCTTGGTCTTGGTCCGGGTTCTGGCCCCCTCACGCTTGAGCCAGAGGGAGCCGGTGAGGGGTCGGGTGGCCTTTTGACGCCGCCTGTAGATCGGTCGGGTCTCGACACCTTGCCCGATTGTTCGTCGGGGGGCGCAGCATCGGAGGGCCGGTGGCCGCTTGGCACGCGGCGGCTGCTATCCGATACCGAGAAGACGCCGATACACCGTCCCCGCTCGTCCACCACCGGCGCGCCACCGACTCGCGCTCACGCGAGTGCTTGGAGAGCATCTTGGATCGGCAGTTCCTGTAGGAGAGTGAGTACTTCTTGGCTCATCAGATCCTCTGTAGTTCGTTCCGTCAGCCGATCCGGAATAGCTCGCATGGCCATGATACAGTCTCCTTGAAAAGCCGTGTCGCCTTCAGGTGTGAAAACTATACCTGGAGGTCTACAGTAATTCTATCCTCTTGAATTCTGTACTTCAAGGTGTAGAATAGAGCATGGAGGTGAGGTATGATCCCCAAGACCGCCGAGTATGCTCTCCGCGCCGTGGTACTACTGGCCCGCGCTCCTGACGAGGCGCATTCCGCCGAGGAGATTGCCGAGTCCGTGCGTGTGCCGCGGCGCTATGCCCACAAGGTTTTGCAGGCGCTGGTTCATGCCCGCTTGGTACGCTCGCAGCCGGGACCGGGCGGCGGTTATTCCTTGGTTCGCGCCCCGGAGAATCTATCGATTCTGGATGTGGTCGCCGCCGTCGAGCCGATCGCGCGTATCCGCAGCTGTCCTTTGGGATTGAAAAGCCACACCAGTCTTTGCCCGCTGCACCGCGAACTCGATGAGGCGGCTGCGGCCACGGAACACGCCTTCGCCCGGGTGACCATCGCCCAACTGCTCAATCAGCCGGATAGCGTTCCGCCGCTGTGCGAACTGCGTTGAGTTGAGAATACGTTTTAACCGCAGAGGAATTTTTTTCTCCACAATAACAACAGCGGACGCGAGAGCTGTCCGCCAGAAAGTAGGATGACATCATGAGCGAAGCTACCGTGCAAACCTTATTGGCTCACGATCACGACCGGCTGGATCAATTTCTGGAGACATACCGGCAGTTGAAGCGTGTCGATTTTGCCAGGGCCAAGCAAGCCTTCCGCGAGTTCAAGTTCGGCCTGCAACGGCACATCATCTCGGAGGAAACCATCCTGTTCCCGCTGTTCGAGGACAAGAGCGGCCTGCGCGATCACGGTCCTACGGTGGTCATGCGGGTGGAGCATCGAGAGATCGGCCGGCGTCTGGAAGCCTTGCACGATAAAGTCCGCCGGCACGATGTGGACAGCGAGCGCGAGGAGGAAGAGCTTCTTCAGGCACTCTCGGCCCACAACCAAAAGGAAGAGAACGTCCTGTACCCCGCGATTGATCGGTTGGCCAGCGTAGAGGAAAAGACAGCCGCCTTCCGCAAGATGGAAGAACTGCCGGAGGAAGCCTATCGGACCTGCTGCGGCCACTCCGGGCATGTCCACATTGGCTCCTGAAAATCCTTCTCGGCACGAGCAAGAAGGAGAAGCCGCCATGACCATTCCCAGCCTCAACGATTTCTTGACCGAGGACCATAATCGCCTGGATGAGTTTCTGGAGGGCTTTCAGGAGCGGAAAACCGGGAATCCCATTGAGGCGGCAGAATTCTGGACGCGATTCGCTTCGGCCCTCAAGCGTCATCTGCTCTGGGAGGAAACCATCCTGTTTCCGCTTTTCGAGCAGAAGACGGGTCAAAGCGGACTGACGGACACCCTACGGGCAGAACACGAAGAGATTCGGGAATGGCTGGCGGCGCTGGATGAGAAAGTCCAGCAGAAGGACGCCGATAGCGATCACGAAATGGACCGGCTAGTGAATGAGCTGGGCGGGCATAACGCCAGAGAAGAATATGCCCTCTATCCGCAGCTGGACACGCTACTGAGCGAAGCGGAAAAGCAAGCTGCATTCGAGGCCATGTCCGCCGTCCCGGAGGGAGCGCCCTAAGCTCGGCGGGCCAGCACACGTGATGTGCCAAAGGGCGGGGATGTTTTGTACTCCTCGATGGCGCGATGGTTCTCGACGGTTTCAAGCCGTGTCTATCCGGCCCATCTCCGATCACCGATGCGATGCGGGCGAATGCGCTCTCGGCTGAGCAATGGGTGGCGACATCCAGCGGCCCCAGACCCAATAATGCAAGCAGCCGACGAGTACCAGGGCAGCCCCCACAACCAGAACGCCCGCGAAAATGTTGCCGGCCACCGCGATGAACAGCAAGGCCAGCGCGGCGACCAGAACAACTGCCTGCATGACGGACAGAAGCATTCCGCGTGCATGGATCGTCTCATTCTCCTTGGACACATTCGGCTCTGGAGCCTGAATCGATAGCAAAAGGGAAGTAGGCTCGACGCCCTTGACGGAATGCGGCTCCCCGGCGGGTAGATAGAGCAACTCCCCGGCGTGGAGCTTCTGTGTCTGGGCTGAATCCGTTATGGCCACTTGGCCTTCCAGACACTGCACGACGATCTCTCCTCCGACATCGATGGGTTCGCCAGACGGCGCGTGAGCAATAGACATTGTTCTACTCCTTGTTGGGAAAGCCCCCGCCTTACGGTAACTAGGCTCGCAGGAAATCTACACCTTTGTATCTACAATTATTGTACGCCTGTCATTCTATATGTCAAGGTGTAGAATTTCTGTTCGCTGGGGTGATAGTGATTCTGAGGACAGGCAAACGAGGCTCCGTAGAATAACGGCGTCTGGATCACCCACAGTTTCCCGCAGTCGCCGGATCAGCTACGGCAGAGTAGCAGCATGAAACGCGATCCTCGTTTGAATCCGCTGTCCTGGCAGCACCAGCGAACCCTGGCCCTGGCGCATCGCACGGGTGCCGCGCTGGACAAGGCGTCCGTGCCACTGGAGTCCTTGACGGCGGACATTGACATGCTGTGGCGGCAGGAAATCGAGCCGCATTTCCGCGCTGAGGAAACGATCCTGTTCCCTCCGGCACAGACGATGGGAGTCTGTCGGGACGAAATTGAGCAAGTCCTCCAAGAGCATCGGATGCCGTGCATGGCCGCGTCCGCCGTCATGCCGCCTCCGACGATCAAGTAGGAGTAGTTTGGCAAGGCTTCCTCCTGGTACAAAGCAGGGGATACGAGTCAAGCAGGCCTGTCAATAAACTCTCGCGCTGTGGCGATGGCGCCCATCACATTACCCTCTCGATCCTTGAGGACCGCGAAAGCGAGACTGACATATAACTTCTGTCCGCTCTTGGGGGTGGCTCGCGTCTTCAGGGCTTGTCGGCCGAGTTTCGTCTGTCCGCGAGCGATCGCTTGATGGAAGCCTTCCCAATGGGCGCGCCGGAGATGCTCCGGAATGATGAGGTCCAGGGAGCGGCCGATCGCTTCATCGGGGGCATAACCAAAAAGAGCAGCAGCGCTCTCGTTCCAAACCCGAATCGTTCCCTCCCGATCCGCGAAGATGATCGCATCCGGAGACTGTTCCACAAGCAGACGGAAAAACTCCTGATTCAACTCCATCACAGCTTGGACTTCCCCACGGATGGTGAGCGCTCAGAAAAGAGTGTAAGCTCTCTGTGAGGAGGTCCAACATGGGAAAACCCCGACGCCTGTTTACCCGCGAATTCAAAGTCGAAGCCGTTAAACTCGTCACCGAACAAGGACGCAGCTTCGCCGAGGCCGCTGCCAACCTGGGCATCGCCGAAAACCTGCTCCGCAAATGGAAGAAAGCCTTCGATACCGAAGGCAACCACGCCTTCCCGGGCAAAGGCCATCTGCCCACCCTCGAAGAAGAACTACGCCGGCTGCGCGCCGAGAATAAACGGCTCCAGATGGAACGCGACATTTTAAAAAAAGCGACGGCCTTCTTTGCCAAGGAGTCGCTGTGAAATACCGCTTCCTCGACGAACACAAAAGCCAATGGCCGGTGCGGTTGATGGGTCGACTGTTGCAAGTTTCTCCGGGCGGCTACTACACGGGGAGGGATCGTCCCATTAGTGCAGGCCAACAACGACGGGAGACGCTGGTGGTCGAAATCCAGACCATCCACCAGGAGTTCAAAGAATGTTATGGCAGTCCACGCATCTACCGAGAGTTGCGGGCACGCGGCCAGGCTTGCTGCCTGAACACCGTGGCCAAACTCATGCGTCAGCACGGGATTGCCGCCAAAACCAAGCGGAAGTTTCGTTGCACCACCGACTCCAACCACGATCGCGCTGTGGCGGACAATCTCCTGGATCGGCAGTTCGAGCCGACGGCGGTGAACCAGTCATGGGTGGCAGACATCACCTACATCCCGACGCGGGAAGGCTGGCTGTACTTGGCGGCGGTGGAGGATCTGTATTCGCGGCAGATTGTGGGCTGGTCGATGAGCGAGCGAATCACCAGCCGCTTGGTGGTGGATGCTTTGGAGATGGCGATAATGCGGCGCTTGCCGGGTGAGGGGTTGGTGGCGCATTCCGATCGTGGCAGCCAGTACGCCAGCGACCATTACCAGCGGTTGTTGGAGCGGCATGAGATCACCTGTAGCATGAGCCGCCGAGGCAACTGCTGGGACAACGCACCGATGGAAAGTTTTTTCGCCTCGTTGAAGAAAGAGTTGGTGCATCATGAGGACTACCAAACTCGGGCTGAGGCGCGCGCGAGCGTGTTCGGGTACATCGAGATGTTCTACAACCGTGTGCGACGACACTCAGCCTTGGGCTATCTGTCGCCGGTTGAGTATGAAAAGTCTGCGTAATCCTTAACCGCGCGCTCATTTTTCGTGGGGAACTCCAGTCAGCCTGTTCCGCGCCCTGAAAGACCAGATCCGTTTAGTCGTCCTCAACGCCTGTTTCAGCCGACCACAAGCCGAGGCGATCTCGAAGGAGATCGATTGCGTCGTCGGCATGGGCCGGGCCATCAGCGACGAAGCAGCGATCGCCTTTGCTGCTTCCTTCTACCGAGCGTTGGGGTTCGGCCAGTCGGTTCAAAACGCATTCGATCAGGCGAAAGTGGCGATACTGCTCTTAGAGCGGGCGCGGGAATCTCAGAACCCGATACAGCCTACCAAGGGCTGAGTAGAGGTCTTCTTTATCGCCTTGCGGGTCAGGCGGCGGAGCATCAGATGGATCATCGCTACCTGAATCAAAGCCTCACTCGTCTCGGCGTGGTACTCGTAGTCCCGCGTCAACGCCCGGCATTGGCTCAACCAGCCGAACGTCCGCTCTACCACCCACCGTCGCGGCAGCAGCACCCAGCCCTTGGCCGTGTCGCTCCGCTTCACAATCTCCAGCGCCCACCCGCACAGCGAGCCGACCCAGGCGATCAACTTCCCCGCGTAGCCACCATCGGCCCAGATCAATTGCAACGTGGGGAACAGGTTCTTGGCCTTGCTCAGCACCAATTTCGCCCCATCGCGGTCCTGAATACTGGCCGCGTGAACGACCACGCACAGCAGCAGACCCAGCGTATCGACCAGGATATGACGCTTGCTTCCCTTGACTTTCTTGCCCGCGTCGAAGCCCTTGGTGCCGCTGGTGCGTGTGCCCTTGGCCGACTGGCTATCGACGATGCCGGCGGACGGTTCTTGGTCACGTCCCTCGGCCTGGCGGACGTGGCGACGTAGGACGTCGTTAAGCTCCTCCCACAGACCGCAGCGACGCCAGCGATGAAAGTATTCGCGGACGGTGCCCTCGGCGGGAAGGTCGTGGGGCAGGGCATGCCAGGCGCAGCCGTTGTGCAAGCGGTAGAGGATGGCATTGACGATTTCGCGGAGGTCCGTTGTCCGTGGTGCCCCGGCGGCAACGGGGGGCGGCAGCAGGGGCGTGAGGAGATGCCATTGCTCGTCCGTGAGGTCGCTGCGATAAGTCTTGCGTAGGGTCTTGGCATTCATGCCGGGTCCTCTCAGGGACTGGGGAATAGTCGAAAATACCGCTATGGTTATGC
>Ga0134126_10000218_pt1 | contig 74671 bp, 76 predicted proteins | sample KB31752_FD_96881 | JGI IMG/M metagenome (GOLD analysis project Ga0134126, IMG submission 96881) | Terrestrial soil microbial communities with excess Nitrogen fertilizer from Kellogg Biological Station, Michigan, USA - KB3-175-2 | ecosystem: Environmental > Terrestrial > Soil > Unclassified ...
CTATGGCGCTACGACTGCAGCCCTATTCGACTGTCTCTCGCCGATTGCTGAATGACGCGGCTCGCGGACGCCGCTGCTTCCTGATCGGTGCCGGCGTTTCAATGCTTCGGCCGACGCATCTTCCATCGGGCTGGGAACTTCGCGACATGGTTATTGCGGGGTGTCGTCTCTGGACGCGATACGGCAGCGTACTGGCGAGTCCTGCAACGTTCGGCGCGATACAACTCGTTGCGACGAAGTCGCGCAGCGAAACCAGCGCCGGCGCTAATCCAATAACCGGAATGACCGCGACGCACCCCACTAACCGCGCCACCGGCGGCCGACGCCAATCGCCGCGATGATCAATAAGACGATTGGAATTAAGAGGACGATCAGGCCTATGTGGATGAAAATTCTATAAACTGTCGCTCGTCAGCGCTCGGGGCTTGAATACGACGCCCGGCTGGCCGTTGCACTCCATGTTCGCGAACTCGCAGCGCTCGGCGAGGGGATCCGTCGACCGTGCTGGCCGCGGCTCGCCCGTTGCGCGCACGATACCCGCAGTGTCGACGACATATTGTCGCATGCACTCCGCGCCATAGGGATCGCATAACACGTCCAGGTGGAATCCACCTGCACCACGAACGTACCGTGTGAGATAGCGGCCCGAGCGAAACACGTTGCTGTCGAGATCCGTGCGCCGCTGCGCGCCGAGTACGGACAAGTCCGACAGGTTACGACGCTCATGCAACCCCGGCGACGCGAGCAACGCGGAGAGCGTCACCGGGTATCGTCCGCTGGATTCGCGCGCGCGGATGAGCAGCGCTCGAAAGAGGACACTGACCTCCAACGGAAATCCTTCGCTCACGGGCATTCGCGATTGAGCCGGCTGATCGCGCTCGCGCGTGTAGACGCGTCCCGCGCACGTCGACCAGAGTGTGCGACCGTCGACGCGTGATGTCCTGGTGCTGGGCAGCTCGCCGTTGAAGGTCGCCGTGAACGTGCAGCCCATCGTCGCGCCGGCATTGAGCGTATCGGCGGGGCTTACGGAGAGCACGATCGTGTAGTGAGGTGCGATCGATGGCGACGCAAGGGACGCATCGCATCCAGCCGTCGCCACGAAGCCGGCGAGGCCGGCTTCTTCCGGCGGGAGATGACCGGCATGCGCCATCCGATACGCGCTCGCGCACAGAGCCAAGCCTTGCAGCGCTCGCATCGCCGTGTAATCGGCAGTGTAGAGGCCCCGATCATCCGTCTGTACGCGATGTACGGCGGAGAGCTCGATGCGCTCTACGGCTCTAAACGCAACGGACGCAAACGCCACCGCACCGATAGCGCCGGCGATGAACGTGGCGTCGCCGAGAATGTCTTTCCCGACCACGCGCCACAACATCCACGCGTTCATCAGGATCAGGACGATCAGACTGAAGGCGCGGAGCGTAAGCACGCGTTCGCTGCCGAAGAGGCGCACGTACGCCGACACCAACAGCAAGAAGCCCAGAACTCCGATCGCGGTCAATGCTGTGCCCGCGGCGAGGCCGCGTGACAGTCGTTGTCGCGGTTCGGGTTGCGCCCGCTGCGACAACAAGAAGATCGCGGTGTATGGTGCGAGCGCGGCCAGGGCGATGATCAGCGCCCATGGCCAATACGTGAATTCCGCCGTCCCATTTGTGCGCGGGATCGGGATGATGCCCGGAACCAGCGCGAGCAGGAGGATACCGACGACGAGAATCGCACGCGCGGCCGAGTGGTGTCGTGAGGCTCTCATTCTACGAGGAAGACTTGGCTATTCGAGAGCCCGCAACGGACCAATGGTCCGGAGTCCGTTGTAACACACTTTCCCATCACCGATCCGCCCCTCGCCGTAACAAAGGTGTTAGCCATGTCTTCAGAGACTGCTATTGCCCATCCCTCCGCCTACGCGCTACGTCATCATCCGAAGCTCGCACGTCCGAACTGTCCACGTCACCTTCCCCCGGACTAGGCGGCAGAGATGGGTCGTGGCGGACGGCATATATAGCGAGTCGCCAGGAAGGCGCAGCGTGCGTTGACCGATGAAGACGGCGAACACCGAGTCGCCTACCGGTATGAGGCGCGAGACGCGTACCTCATTCCGCGCACGTCGACTGTTGCAGTCGGGAACAGCGTCGGGCGTGTATGGCTGACTGCAGACATCTTGGACGAGGCCGGTCATCATTAGTTGATTCACGACGGCTTCGGAAAGTTGTCCGGATGCCTCATATGTCCCGCTATCGGACATGCGTTGCGTGCCCAGTGCAACTCCACGCCCAGTCCTAAGGATCCCCGGGACATTGAGTACCGCGATGTAGGCCGCCCCCGTGTCGACCGCGCCTGGTTGTCGAATCCTAAAGGCGGTGCACGCCGACGCCTGAATGCTGGCTAAGAGGGAAGCGACGATAAGCGCTCTCATTGACAATGACTGTGTAGATCCGTAGGCCGTACCGTCATATGCAGGAACTCAAAAACAGTTTCCCAGGCCTAAGGGCGGATCGCTGACGAGCATCGGCATTCCTTATGCGACATGATTTCTTACTATGCGTTGAGATCTTGGACTGGGTACGCTAGGAAAATCACGCGCTCTACCGCGAAGGAGGCCAGGGCGGAGCTACTCGTTTCGGAGAGCAGCCATGGGATCCGCCTTCGCGGCCCGTCGTGCCGGCCCGTACGCCGCTCCCACGGCCACGAGCATCATCGTGCCGATGATCGCCGCGAGCGTCAACGGATCTGCGGCAGAGACACCCACTAAGATCAGTCGCATGACCCTCCCGGCACCCAATGCCCCGAGTACGCCGATGGCAATCCCCACCGCGGCGAGCATTGCGCTTTCGCCGAGCACGAGTCGAAATAACTCCGCAGTCTCGGCGCCCAAGGCTCGTCGAATTCCAAATTCTCTCATACGCTGTGCGACGACGAAGCTCACGATGCCGTAGAGCCCGATGAGTGCGATCGTCGCCGCTGCCGCGGCGAAACCAATCATCGCTCCGGTGAGTACCCGGTAGGGCGCCGACGCGTTGTCGACCAGGGCCGTGAACGTCTGCACTTCGGTCACAGCAAGATCGCGGTGGAACTCGTGCACGGTCGCCATCGCTGCCCGCGCGAGCTGCAACGGTTCCGCGCGCGTGCGAATGACGAACTGTAGGGCGTTCGTCGGACGTTGCGCGAGCGGCAAATAGAGCTCGCCAAGCGTCGTGACGGCGAGCGGCCGCCGCGCGTTCGGACGCGTCTCCGCGGCCACACCCACGATGCGCCACTGGGCATTGTCGATGACGAGCGTGCGGCCGATTGGATCGGCGTTCCCGAATACGATTCGCGCCAGGTGTTCGTCGACAATCGCGACGCGTGGCGCGTCGGCGCGATCGCTTGCGTCAAACGAGCGCCCACTGCGAATGGAGATACCGAGCGTGGAAAAGTAGCCAGCGCCGGCGACTACGATGCGGGCCGTGCTCTCCTGTCCATTCAAGGCGGCAGCACGCCCCGCAACCGTGAATGCCTCCGTCGGCGCGGCGGGACTGTACGGAAGTCCGAGCGCCGACGATACTGCGACGACGTTTGGAAGTGCGCCGAAGCGTTGCGCGAGGGGTGCCCAGTAGCGGGCGTCGGATCTCGGCTGCCCGGCGACCGCCGGTGGAGCGGTCACGCGAAAGGTGAGCGTGCTGTCGGAACGGAATCCGTCATGGGTTGCGCGCTGGTTGGCAACGCTCCGCGCGAGTAACCCGGCGGACCCCAGCAACACGACCGCAAGCGCGACTTCGGCGACGACGAGGCCGCGGCGCGTGCGGGAGACTCCACCGCCCGCCGACGCGCTCCGCGAATCCGATTTCAAGCCCTCGACCACCCCGTCGCGCGTGAACCGCAGCGCAGGCAACAATCCGATCGCGACTCCAGTGAGCACGCTCGTGATAAGCGCCGCGGCCAGCGCCGGTCCGTCGAGATGCAAATCATGCCAGCGTGGAAGCGCCTCCGACACGAACGCCGGCATGAGATCTCGCACGAGCCGAATGCCGACGGCTGCGACGGCGGCCCCGGCTACTCCACCGACGAAGGTGAGCAGCGTCGTTTCTGTGAGCAGTTGCCAAACAATCCGCGCTCGGCTCGCGCCGAGGGCAACGCGGATCGCCATCTCCTTCCGGCGCGCCGTGAGCCGCGCGAGCAACAGCCCGGCGAGATTCAGGCACGCCACTCCGAGCACCATGTACACCAGGACGAACAGCGGAATGTCATCGGCCCGCGACGGTGTTTCCCAAGCGGCAAATGGTTCCGCATCGAATGCCACGCCGCGCAGATCGGTGGGATACTGCGAGACGATCCGCATACCGATCGCACGAAGTTCTGCGCGCGCACCGTCGAGCGTTGTCCCCACGGCGAGACGCGCAAATGCGTCGCCGTCGCCGCGGCTGCGATTGGCGGCAGCCATCGGGTCGACGACGAGCGGCGCCCAGACCTCGCTGCCCTCCGGCAAGACCGCGCGTGTCGGCACTATGCCGACGACCACGCGCGGCGTGCCATCGATCACGAGGGTGCGACCGACGATCGCACTATCGCCACCGAGCCGCCCGCGCCAGAACGATTCGCTGAGCATCACGACATTCGCATGTCGTTCGGCGCTGTCGGCCGGAGTAAACACGCGGCCGAATAACGGACGCACGCCGATGGTATTGAAGAAGCCGGAGCTGACGTGCGCACCGGTGAGCAGCTCGCCGCCCTGATCACCGCGCAGAATCGCGCGCCACTGTGTCGCGAAGGCGAAGCTAACGAAGCTGCGCGCCGACTGTTGTAGAGTGGTAAAGTTGCCGGCCGCCAGCGCGCCACACGCGGCACAGTCGCCGCGAGCGGCTTGGCCAACATGGACGAGAGTCGCGGGATTGGCGATGTCCAGACGCACGTCCGTCAATGTCCGCTCGATTCCGAACATCGCTGTTGTCGCGCCGATGCCCAGCGCGAGGGTGAAGATCGTCGTGAGGGTGAATGCCTTACTCGTGGCAAGCTGCCGCCGTGCATAACGCAGGTCTTCGCGAAGGTGGCCAAACATTGGGCCTCGAGTCTGAGTCGCCGCGTCGGCGATGTGATGCAGCGCGATGTCGGTGGCGGCTCGCCAATACCACAGAGTATTGAGTTGAGCGTCGCGGGCGACGCGCGCGGCGTATTCTTCCGTGAGGTCTCCGATCACCGATTCGGCGAAGTCGCCCCCGCCAAGAATTGAGGAGAGAAGCCGAGCTGGCCAGTCAGGCGGTCTCGTGCCCCGGTTCATCAGCGGTCGCCGAGCAAGCGCGCGACGCGCGGCCATGCGAGGACCATGTCGGATCTCGCGCGCTGCAGCGCCTGCCGCCCCTGTATTGTCAAACGGTACACGCGCTTTGCCTTGCCGCCGCGAACGGGCGTCGCCGCGCCGCGCGATGACAGCAGGAAGCCTTTGGCCTCAAGTCTGGCGAGCGTGGTGTAGACGGCACCGCGCGCGGGACGCACGCCGGTGCGGCGCTCGATTTCTGCGCCGATCGACACGGCGTAGATGTCACCGCGGACGTGAAGGGCGGCAAGCAGCACGAGGTGCTCGAACCGGCCGAGGACAGCGGCTGACTTCGCGCTCGGCATGTGCGATAATGCCTACAATGCAGGCAGAAGTCAAGCGTCACCGGTTGGCGGGCGACGTCGGCTACTGTGGTAGACAATTTGCGCCGCGGCTGTGACGAACAGAAAGCGACCGAACCCCGACCCTGACTCACGATGCGCGTAGTTGCCTTGCTTGTTGCCTGCACACTCTCCTGCTCCTCTCCCAACCCCGCGGACGCGCAACGGACACGCAGGACCAGCCGCGCGTCGTCCCCGCTCGAGGCGGCGGAAGGAGTAATTGGCCCCCGCGCCCTCGCCGCTCGACTTTCCGCGTTCTCGGACGATTCGATGAGCGGCCGCGCCGTGGGCACCGTCGGGAACGTGCGAGCGACTGCGTACATCGAGCGTCAACTGGCGCAGCTCGGTGTCAGGCCCGCTGGCGAGGATGGCGGGTACTTCCAAGCGCTTCCGCTTGCCCGCCGTGCGTTCGATACGGCATCCACGATCGAAGTCGGCGACGTCGTATTCCGCGGCGGAGCTGACTTCGTTGCGGGAGTTCCACTCTTCGTCGGACCGCCGCTCGGAGCAAACTCTTCCGCATCACCGCATCAGTTCACGAGCGTCCCGTTCATGTACGGTGGCTACGCGTTCGACACGTCGAACGTTCTCACGCCAGACGAGACGCGAGGCCGCATCGTCCTGTTGCGGGCATTCGTCCCGCCACCTGGCTTCGACCAACGTGCTTTCACCGCGGTGCAGCAAACGCCGGCATTTGCCAGGTACGTCGAGGCGTTGCGCGCCGCGGCAGGAGTAGCGCTCGTCAGCGGCGATACCTTGAGCCGTGCTCTCATCCGTCGAGCCACCACCGTCGGGCCGGTGATCTTTCTGCACGACGAACCGGGATACCCGTCGCTCTCCGTGACCCGCCGACTTGCCGATGCATTGCTCGGAGTTCCACTCGCGTCCGCGCGGAAGGGGATGATAGGTGTGCCCGCAACGAGCCACATTCGTTTCGTCGACACGCCCACGCCGGTGGGTCGGAACGTGATCGGCGTGATTCCGGGAACCGACCCGAAGCTCCGACACGAGTACGTTGTTCTGAGTGCGCACTCGGATCACCTGGGCGTGCGTCCGGGCCCGCCGGTCGACCATGACTCCGTGAAGGCCTTCATGGAGGTTGTTCGGCCCGAGGGTGCGGACAGTCCGCCTGCGCGGCCGACGACTACGCAGGAGGCGCGCATCCGGATGCTGATCGACAGCCTACATCGGGCGCACGGCGGTGCACGACCTGACAGTATTTACAACGGCGCGGACGATGATGGTTCCGGCTCCGTCTCGCTCTTGGCTATCGCGGAAGCAGTGCTGAGAGCGCACGCGCAGCCCAAACGGTCGTTGCTGTTTGTCTGGCATACGGGCGAGGAACCCGGACTCTGGGGATCAGAGTATTTCACCGATCATCCCACCGTGCCTCGCGATTCCATCGTCGCGGATCTCAACATCGACATGGTCGGCCGAGGCGACTCGTCTGATGTCACTGGCCGAACGAAATCAGGCTTGCCTATCCATGGCGGGCTGCGGTACGTGCAACTTGTCGGCGCTCGGCGCTTGTCGACCGAGCTTGGCGACATCGTGGAGCGAGTGAATCAACGCCGCGAACTGAACCTCGTGCTCGACTACACGATGGATGCGCCGGGGCATCCCGAGATGATCTATTGCCGAAGTGATCACTATGAGTATGCACGATTCGGTATTCCCGTCGCTTTCTTCACGACCGGTGGCAACGCCGATTATCACCAAGTGACCGACGAGGCGCAGTACATCGACTACGATCACATGACCCTGGTCGATCGATTCATTCTCGCCGTCGCGGAAACTGTGGCGTCGCTCGACCATCGACCGCGTGTCGATGGATCGCCGAGAGATGTCGAGTGCGGCGAGTGAGGAGCGGCCTCGCCGCGGTCCCCTGCGCAACGCGTGTGGATCGATTCCCTTGCCTAACGGCGCATCGCTGTCGCATCGGCATTTCTCGGGCGTACGCCGGTGCGGCGCTGGATCTCCTGACCGATCACGACGGCGTAGACGTCACCGCGGCCGTGGAGCGCCGCAAGCAGTCCGAGGTGCTCGAAGCGGCCGACCACAGAGGCGATTGACTTGGCACGTCGTATCTTCGATAATGCCTACATAATAGGCACGAACCAAGCGCGGTGAAGTGGTGGACCGGCCTGGTACAAGTTGCCGCGCGGCGGTGCCCCGATCGACTTGCGCCCAGGAGGCCCATGCACGACGTGAGCAATTTGACCGAGACGCTGGCGGGGCTCCAGTCGGAGCTTCGCCGGCTCCGGAGATTGAGCTCGGCGGCAATCATATGCAGCGGTGTCCTTGCGATAGCTGGCTGCACACGATCACGCGCGAACACGAAATTCGATGAGATCGACGTGGAGCGAATTAATGTACGAGAAAAGGACGGCAGCCTACGATTCGTACTCTCTAACACGAGCCGCTCCCCGGGGTGCTCGAGCGGGGACGCGAGGTCATCGCGTCGGCAGGCCGGCGGCCTGGAATCATCTTTTACAACGAGGAGCAGACTGAAGCCGGAGGGCTCGTGTTCGCCGGCAATCGCGGCGCGAACGGCAGTGTGAGTGCCGGCGGCTCACTCGCGTTTGACCAATACGAGCGCGATCAGACGCTGGGGCTGCAATACCTCGACCAGCGTGGGCGGAAGCGCGCCGGGTTGTACGCGGCCGACTATCCAGGCGCTCTCTCGACCGGCACGCTCGACGCGGTCTGGCGCGCAGCGCGCCAAATCGCCGACACCGCGAGGCGGCGTGATTCGCTCATGAAGCTCGATCAGTTGTATGGACCAAGGACGCGTTTGTACGCTGGGCGTCTCGAGAACCGCTCGTCACAGATGAAGCTGAGCGATGCATTCGGGCGCGAGCGGCTTCGGCTGGTGGTTGACTCGGCCGGGTCGGCGCGAATCGAGTTTCTCAATGACGCGGGGAAGGTGGTCCGCACCATAACGAGTGTGCCCTAGATCGTTGTACTCACCACGGACGATCCAACGGGATGCTGGCGTTATCCGAACACGCCGCTCGCGATCGCGGACGAAGAGTGACCCTATTCCACAGCGCACCACGTCCGCATGCGCTGTTTGCACACTCGTTCGCGGCGATACGAGTCTTATGTTCGTACCGCCACACGGGTTTCGCCCGCGCCGGTTGGGTCGGGCCGTCGACGCGAGGCATTCTCGCCACACGCAGGATCGTGGCGATCTGGAAACTGGCATACCGGTGACACGTCTCGAACTGCACGCGAATCGGCTCGAGAGAACGCCCTGAGGGACCGCGCATAGACGGTGGCAACAGCCACGCGCCATCCTGTACTCCGGAATCGAGAGAAACATTGATGACCGATCATGAATACGACGAAGTCGAGTCTCGCACCCGGGCGGCGTATGACGAATGGGCCGCGACGTACGACACGTCGCCGAATCCGCAGACGCTGCTCGAGTACGAGGACGTCATGGCACTGCTCGCGCCGCGGCCCGGTGAGCGGATCCTCGATGCGGCTTGCGGAACAGGGCGGTATACGGCGGCGATCGCGGAGCGCGGGGCAACGGTGATCGGCGTCGACTTCTCGGAGCGGATGCTCGCCGAAGCCCGGCGACGCCTGCCGAACATCGAACTCAGGCTCGGAGACTTGACCAAGCCGCTCGGGCTTCCCGCGTCGTCGTTCGACGCGGTGGTGTGCGGCCAGGCGCTCAAGCATCTCTCGTCACTCGACCAGCCATTTGCCGAGTTCGCTCGGCTACTCCGTCCCAGCGGACGCCTGGTGTTCTCGGTGACGCACCCGGACATGAACTGGACGGATTACGAGATGTCTCGGGACCCAGGCTTCATTGTGGCGGCGCACGCCGATATCTACCACCACACTATCGAGCAATACCTTCAGGCGATCGCTGGGGCCGGATTTCTTGTCGAGTGCACCGCGGCGATCGCCGTGTCGGAACGCGTGCGACATCTGCTCACCGCACGATCGTTCGCGATCGTCGCGGGCCGCCCGCAGATTCTCGCGATGCGCGTTCGGAAGCGATCGGACTCGGTATGAGGTTCTTGCGGCTCGACTTGCGCGATCCATCGCTATCTACGACGTGTTACCAGCCTCCGAATTTCCGCACGAACTTGCAGAAAAGGCGTTGCGGAGGGCGACGGCGAAGCGCTAACGAGGCTCCAAAGGAACCGTTTGCAACCAGAAGAGGGCGAGGCTATCCGTGTCGACGAATTGCTTCACCGCGCTCGCGATTTGTGAGTTCTCCGCTGTGTCGACGATCCAGATTGATGCGAATCCACGCCGTGATTTGTGGAGCTCTGTACCGCATCCGCGGTCGGCGGCTGACTGTCCTGCCTTGCCCCGTCTTTCAACCCGCCGACGCGTGCATCGCCTACACGCATTGTTCTCCCCAGGCGCAGTTGACGTCTAATACTCGCTGCGTGCGCCCGCAGCTCCTCGGTCTGACGATCTTGGTAAATCGACTTCCTCGTTTCCGAGTCCTGCCATCCACCGAGGCGATCCTTCACGCGATCGTCCGTCGTCGCCGTTTCCGCTAGATCGGCGGCCTGTCGACGCAAACCATACCAGCCGCGTCCCTCGACGTGACCGATCTTTGCGATTACTTCCAATTCTTTGAATGCAACGCGTGCTCCATCGCGGCTCATCGGCTTGACGTCGTCTCGCACACGGCGGACCCAGCGCCGACCGCTAGCATCGAGCGGCCGCATCCTCGACCCGGGAAAGAGGTAGTAGTCCTCGATCTCTCCCGCTCGCCACGCGCTTTCATAGTTTGCTAGATAGCCGGAAAGGGCGTCATCAACCGCCCGGCGCTGCTCAGGTGTCAACACGACTGTCTCGCCATGTTTCTTGCCGGCTCCGGGAATCGTGATTTGTCCGAGTGATCCTGCCGACGCCGATTCATACTTTGTCGGATCTACCTCGGTGACGGTCAACATGCGGCGCGTACACCGCAGGACCTGACCTGTGCGACATTCCGCCGCAATTTCAATCGCGAGGCGTATCCGCGGATCGACGCGGGGATCAGACAGGGCGGCGAAGATTCGACGAAATTCCTCAGGTGTATGTCTTGGTCGAAACGGCTTGCGTAGCTGCTCACCTGTGCGCAGTTCCCACTCCTCTTTCAATCGCTTTCGCCATCGCTCGGGCGGACGCGACGCATCGGCAGGAATGCGGTTTTCCTCCCGCAGCCAGGATGCCACGCTGAAGATTGCGTCGACCAAACGTTCCGTGACGCGAAGTCCAAACTCGTCGCCCTCGCTCGCCACATAACGATCGGCCATCGTCCGCCAGAGAGATCGGACGTCGCGCAACTGCAGGCCCGCCCAGGTCAGGTCCGGTCGTATAAGCGGCGCACGGCCCGGCTTTTCGCCGAACAGGCGCGCCTTGTACTTGATCATCTCATCGTAGCGACGCGTATCAGTAGATGGATACTTGCCACGCGTTGGATCAAGAGCGAGGCGGAAGCCTTCGACGAGTGTGAGGAACTCGGGCGACGTCGCGGCTGCTGCAGGCGGAGCCGGTTGCGACTCGACACCTGTGACAATGCGCGCGTGGATCTGCTGCACGGCGAGTTGCGCCGCGCGCACACGGATCGGATCGAGCCGCCCCGTCTCAGGATCGCGAACGATCAAAGCGAGCCCGCGTTTTTCCCGTACGTTCTTTCCGGGTCGCCGCGGGTCCGGTCGCGTAGGATTAGTCCAGCGAACGACGAGCTTACCCTCTCGCTCGGCGCGCTCATACGCGGTGACTACATATGGCTTAACGCCAAAGGAATAGGTCCACGGCGTTCGGTCGTTCGTGCTGCGACGACGAGGACTCATCCGACCCGCATCAAGCCGGCAGTGCGAACTTCGCTAGCGCCTTGGACAGGGACTTCGGTGTCCGGCGCGGCCCCGACTGCAGGCGCGCTTGGCAAGGTGCCGATGAACTCCTGAAATCGCACGCGGTCGAGATACCACACGCCTTCGCGCTTGCGCGCACCTACGACGAGTGGCTTGTGCTTGCACAACCAGCGTAGGGTGCTGACCGGGATACGACTGATCGCATGGGCGTCGGCGATCGTGAACTTTAGTGTGACATCGTCGCCGGCATTTATCGCCTCAACGAGCTCGTGGAGGCAATCGGCTAGGGTCGCGGCGGCATCAGAAGCGGGCGATCGACGTTGCAAGATGGCCAGCTCGCTACGCCAACGCTCAGAAAGCGAAATCGCCGGCCCCGCAGCGATCAAGCGCGGCGAATGAGCGGCCGGGCGGCCCTTGGTACCGCCTGCACGTTCTGTGCTCTGCACGAGTCCCATGTGCGCTCTCTCCAACAGCGCATGCCGAAGAAGCCGATAGCGCGGTGGCGCGGCCGGCCAAGCGAGATTCCTCCACAGGGAAGTACCTCGGAAATCCGGCTGGCGTTCTGCGAGAGGGCATCGGTGCATGACTGAGATATGCACCGGCGTTTTGGAATCTGTGGTACCGTATTATTGCCTCTCGCTGAGCCAGGGCCCGTCGGCAGGCTGGGCCGAGCAGATTAGACTAGCGGAGAATCGCAGTGCGCTCGCATAGCGCAGTTGCGGCAACGCGCGGCGCTGTTGTGGCTGCGAGGCAGTGCCGGCAGTGATCGACCTGCACGAATTGTGACGACAACGCGGCGAACCTCGCCTTCGAGATCTCTCGTTAGCGGCACGCGAAAGCTCCTCTCGGCATACCGCACGAACCCAAAGTCGGCAGCGGTGTCGCCGTGGGTTCCGCGCAACGCAAGGATGTAGGCGGCGAGTTGGAGCCGATCACTGTGGTAAAGCCGGGCACTCTTCCGCGTCGGCTTCACCTCGAGCGGAATGAGCTGACGCCTGCCGGCGGTGATTCCTCAAGCAGATAGTCTGGCTTTCCGCACACGCCGAGGATTGGATCTCGTAGCAACACGGGGTTCATGGCGCCGGTGTCGGACGCGACAAGAGCGAGGCCGCGTCCGCGAATACTTCCGAATCCCGTGTGACGCCGTAACCGGTGAACGAAGATCTCAAGGAGGATCAGGGCCGCTACCGCAGCGCCGGCGATCGCGAGGAGAATCACCCGTGCTGACATCCCTTGCGGCCCTTCTAGCCGAGAAACACCACCCCGACGACTGCAAGGGCGGCGATCAGTAGCAGGACGATAACGAGCCAAGGCCGATGACGAGCGACACGCGCCTGCAGCATAATCGCCCGACCGTGCGCCTCGTGGTGGAGGACTCCACGTTCCCGTCTCTCGGTGACATCTATGGTCGGTTGCTGCCGCAGCACGTACTGGAGATGCCACGCCTTCGCACAGTAGGCGAAGCACGCGATCTCACTCGCTGTCACGTCTTCATCACCTCTCTTCCCGAATGAGGGTTGCATCGAGCGCTCCCGCAGATCGCATACGCCGACGGCCGCCAAATTCGCAGACGCCGAACTCTCCCATTGAAGTAGGTATCACGGCGATCGCAATTTCACCACCGACGTTTCATTCCGGCGCGGGTCAGTTGATCGCGAAAGGCAGAGCCTGGCTAAGCGAACGCGGAATGAGACGGGCTGGTACATCTGCGAGGAGAGGTGAGCCGGGAATAGTTGCGCGAAGGTGTGGAGGGCGAAAACGTGGCAGTCGTGAAGAAGGAGCTGGTACCGCCACAACGACGTGATCGTTCAAAGCTCATTCGATTCACAGCGTCAGAGCTGGAGATCGTGGCGGATCGCGCTCGAGGTTGCGGGCGTCCCGTCGCGTGCTACATCCGTGACGTGGCGCTCGGGGGTAGACCGAAGACCACAACTTCCACGCTCAACGGCGAGTGGATTCGCGAGTTGTCCCGCGTGGCCATACAGCTTTGTAGGCTTCGCGATGCAGCCATCGCGCGCGCGTTACCCGACGCGGAGACGTTCGGAGCTGCGGTCGATGAGATCATACAACTCATCAGACGGATCGACTGAGGCGAGTCGCACGAGATGATTGCCGTTTCGAGCAGTAGTCGAAGCTTCGCCGCGCTTGGAAAGTATTTGGTAGTTGGACGCGAGCGCGTAGAGCAGGGTCGCGTCGCATGGACGGCTGCCCGAAACATCCCGACCGACGAGCCGGAACTCGCGGCGAAGATCATGCGCGCGACCGCATCGCAGAACGTGCGGGTCGCGTACCCGGTCTACCATCTCGCGCTGAGCTTCGATCCGCACGATCACGTCAATCGCGCGGCAATGGAGCGCGTCGCTGATCACGTATTACGCGAGTTGAAGCTCGAGGAGCATCAGGCGATCATCGTCGCGCATTCAGACCGAGCGCATCCGCACATGCACATTCTCGTTAATCGAGTGCATCCGGAGACGGGCCGCGTGTGGGACCGCTGGCAGGACTACCCAGCGATTCAGCGGGCATTGCGCGAGGAAGAACGCGCGTTGGGATTGAGGCAAGTCGAGAGCCACACCAATGACCCGCCGGAGCGAGACTCACGCAGTCTGGACACAACTCGGCCACCGGAAGTCGCATCAGAACAGTCGACGCTTCAACGCTCAGCAGGGGCCACGAGGCTTGAAATGGTCCGTGCGGATGTCGACGCGTATGAGCGTGTGAACGAGTTAACGCGGACTCGCTACGCCGCCGAACGTGATCTCGCCACCGCCGAAGCCCGGCTCAATCGCGTTGACGCCGCCTTGGACCGGCTGAGTCGCGCGGACTTGGCGTTCGAAGAAGCATTGAGCCGCGCATACCGCGACCCATCGGCGGCAAGGGCCCAGTTCTTGGCTATCGCAGGCGAACATGGCGAACGTGAAGCGGCTCGCCGAATGCGCGAATCGCCAATCTTGTTCGGAGAAATGTTGGGTGAGCGGCGCACCGCGAGCTTCATGCATCGGTCACCGGATGTACCGACCGCTTCGCTGGCTGCGGCGCGTGAAGCGGCAGCATTTGGGACGGAGCTTGTCGCGTCGCATCGCGAGATCGCGAAGAGTGTCGATTCAGAGCGCGTCAAAGGCGCCACCGAGTACCCGCGTAGCGATCGGCATGAACCAGCAACTCGCGACAAGCTTGTTGGCGCGGTCGAGAATGCCCGGGCAAACGTGGAAGCGATTCGCTTGGCCGAGCGAGCACTGCCATCTCACTCTGAGATCGAAATGCGATTAGGTCAGGGCCTGCGGCGTCTCTCGCCGCCGGAGTTTGAAAGACTGAGGTCAACCCTGACGCTCGAGCGTCTATCGCTTGCCAACAAACTGCGGCAAATGGTGCGCGACGCGGCACTAGGAAGGGAGGAAGAAGTGTGATCTATCACTGGCTCGGCATCGGCTAGCATGATATTGTCAGCGCGACACATGGCCCAGTGATCGCCGCGATGAAGACGGACCCCGAAGATCGATTTCTCCAATTTGCGGAGCGATACGAGCTCCAGATCGAGATTGAAGATGTAGCATCCGCGCCGCGCGATATTCTAGCTGCGCCCGCGGATCTTGAGTGGTGCACACTGATTACGCTGAGGAGCGCGGGACCGGACGCACAGCGCATTCAGACCGTGTTCACGAGTGATCCGAGCGACACTCGGCCTCCTAACCTGCGCGACGCGCTGTGGTGGCTCGCTTCGGACTCGTGGGCGATTGAGCGCTCCAACCGGGACATTCACCGTTGGGCGGCGACGTATCACTATCCTGATGGCCAGCCGGCAACTCAGCGACTCTTCAACCTTCATCGTGCGCGTGCAAACGCGCTCGTCGCGCTGCTCGGGCAACCTCGCTACGAGGAATTGCTCTCGGTCTACGAATCCGAGCTACAGCGGATTAGCTGAGTCCGCCAGCCGCCCGAACGCGCGCGGAACGATTTGCATCCAAATAGGTTTGTAGAGGACGGGGCATGAGGTTGGTGCGTGTAGCGCCGACGAATTCATGACCGCCGACGGTGTCAACTGAGTTATGCAGGAAGGCGTGCTTGTTCAGCACTCCCTTCTGTGAATGCAGCAAGACCGAATCGGGATGCACGAGGTGTTGGGCGCCGATGTCTGATGTACCGATCACAGTACTCGTCGTCGATGACGAGCGCCTCGCGCGACAACGCGTTCGAGGTTTGTTGAGGAAGGAAGCCGACATCGAGATCGCCGGCGAGTGCGCGAATGGCCTCGAAGCCCTGGCCGCGATAACAGAGCTCCGGCCGGATCTGATCTTCTTGGACGTTCAGATGCCGGATCTCGACGGTCTTGGTGTCGTAACGGCGCTGGGCGCCGAGGATATTCCGGAGATCGTCTTCGTCACGGCGCACAGCTCGTATATGGAGCGTGCGTTCGAGATGCACGCGATCGATTACCTGCGCAAACCGTATCAGGATGCCCGGTTCGCGTCAGCGCTCGCCCACGCACGGCGTCGCATTCACGCTCTGCGGGCGGAATCAGCGGCAAGAGCTGATGCACCCATAGGAGAGGATGCCCCAGGAAGGCGCTTCGCTCCGATGGTAGCGGCGCTGAATGCCGAAAGCGCTGATCCACGCATTGCGCTCCAAGATGGTCGCTCGGGCACGTGGCTAATTGTCAACCGCGACGAGATCGAGTGGATCAACGCCGATGGTTCGGCAGGCGTTCTCGTACACATCGGGAAGCAGTCGTATTTATGGCGGAAGACGCTGTCTGAGCTTCAGCAGAACCTCGACCCTCGCGTGTTCTTGCGGATTCACAGATCGTACATAGTGAACGCGGAGCGCATCAGACAGGTGAAGCCGCTACTCAAGGGCGAATTCGCGATCGTCTTGTCCGATGGAACGATCTTGGACACCGGACGCACGTACCGCGCGGTGATCGAGGCGTTTCTCCGTGAGCGAGAGCTCCAACCCGTGAGCGGTGGCGCATGAGTTCCGGCAAGCCATTCCTGGTCGTGTCGGACGTCCACCTCGGCGCTGTCCCCCCTGACACCGAGCGTGCGTTTAGAGATTTCCTACGGTTCGCCGCGAGTGAGGCGTCCGGGCTTCTCATCAACGGTGACTTGTTTGATGTGTGGGTCGCGTCACGACACTTCGTCGTGCGTGATCACGTGCGCGTTCTCGCCGCGATAGCCGATGTAGTCGACGCTGGCGTCCCGGTCTACTTCGTCGGCGGGAATCACGACGCATTGGAGTACGGCGGACCGATGCTTCGCGACGATCTCGGTGTCACGCTGCTCCAGGAGCCAGCGCGAATCGTCGCCGGACGATATCACGCGCTAGTTATCCACGGCGATGGCGTACGCGCCAGACGTTCGACGTACCACAAGAGGCATCCAATTTTGAGAAGCAGCGTGTTCCGTTGGTGGGCGCAGCACCTCGTCACGCTCGACACGATTTATGAGAAGGTTCATAAGTCGTCGACGACGAGAGAATTGGTTGCGCGGCTCGCCCGCGGTGAGGATACCGGTCCGAAACCATACGCACCGCTCATCGAGCAGTGGGCCGCCGACGCGCTTCGAACACTGCCCGACATCGACGTCGTTCTCGCCGGGCATTGTCACCTCCCAGCGCATGTCGAAGTGATGCCGGGTCGGTATTACGTGAACACCGGCGACTGGATCTCTCACATGAGTTACTGCGTTCTGCCGGCGGAAGAGGGAAAGCCGGTGCTCCGGCGCTGGCCCGATCGTGTGCGCTACATCACCAAGCCGGCGATGGCAGCGACCAGCGGCGTTTAGGGAGAAACCGGTTCGCACGCCAAGCCGTCCCATTGGCCGGTTGCAGAACCCAATTCGCTGAATCGGTCGAGAAAGCGCCGTCTGCGAGTGCGTAACATGCATCTTCGTGAATCGGGAGTTATCAGAGTTCCAGAACGGTTGGACCTCGCGGCTCCTGACTCAACTTATTGAAAGGGCAGAGAAGAGTAGTGGTATGCGTGACGCGAAGACCGCACTCACCGGTGCAACAGTTTCGGTTGGAACGGCGTCGAGCTCAGTCGCGACGAACGCTGAGCCGACGTCGCAGGCTACGAACGTAGATCCCGCGGCGCTTCCATCTCTTCTCCACTACGGGACAACGTGGCGTCTGCTGGGTTGGTGGACCGTCGCCTACGGCGCCTCGAGCTGGATCATCGAATATCTGTTTGCCAGGCTCGATCCATCGGCGCGCATATCGCTGCTCTTCGCATTCAACCGCGTCGTCTACGCTGTCGTGTGGAGCGGCGCGATAGTCGTCGCGATAATTGCCACCGAGCGCCTTCCTGTCACGAGCACTCGGCAGATTGGGCGAATTCTCATCCACGTCGTGGTATGCCTCTTCGTGACCGCACTCTGGGGCGTGGTCGCTTACTACGCCTGCTTGGCAATCGTACCTGGATGGCAGGCGCTCGGGGTTGCACGAATGCTTGCCTCGACGTCGAAGAACGTGCTGTTCGGATATGGGCTGGTGGTCGTGCTAGTCCACATCACGCTACGTGTACGCCTTCATCGGAGCCAAGAGGTGATGCTGCTACGACAGGCTCACCTCGCGGCGCAGGCCCAGCTTCAGGTGTTGAAGCTTGAAATGCAGCCGCATTTCCTCTTCAACGCGCTCCACTCGATATCAGCCCTAATCGAGTCGGATCCTGCCGCAGCGAACGACACGCTGGTTCTAGTCTCCGACATGTTGCGGCATGCTGTCGAAACCGCACGCGTGCAGGAGGTGTCGCTACGCGAGGAACTGGCGACGCTTCGACTCTACACCCAAATCCAGCAAGTTCGCTTTGGGGAACGGCTGCGGCTTTTCTGGGACGTTGACGAGGACGTCTTGGAGGCGGCCGTCCCACACATGCTTCTGCAGCCACTCGTCGAAAACGCGATCAAGCACGGCGTCGAAGCTCACTCCAATGCCGGGAAGGTTCAGATCACGGCCCGACGCGACGGTGACACGCTTCGGCTGTCGATCCAAGACGACGGGCCTGGGTATCGTGCACCGAGTCCTCGACGAGGCGCTGGAATCGGAATCGCTAACGTCAAGAGTCGCTTGTTCCAGCTCTATAATCACGAGCAATCATTTGCGGTCGCAGAGGCGTCGGGAGGCGGAACGATCGTCACGATCAGCATTCCCTTCATGCGTATCGACGACCGAGGGAGTGCGGGACCTATGGACCCCGAGTTGACGGCTGTCGTCGCGCATGCGCGATCCGTCGACCGCCAACGTGCGTCAATGTCGTGAATGGATGCGTAGCAACGTGTTGAGGCGGCTGAGTAGTAGGTGAGATGCCATATGTTGTCTGCTGTCGACTGGCCCAGTGCCGAGGTCCTTTCAAGTCTGGTGCTCGAGGCGCGCAGCCGCGAGCCCGAGGCTATCGAGAGGTTGCTGAGAGCGATTCGTCCTGGTCTGTTTGCATTCTTCGAGCGACGGGTCGGAACTGACGCGGCAGAAGACTTGGCGCAGATTACGATGATGCGCATTGCTGGCGCCATTACGCGAATCGACTCTGCGAGAGCAGACGCGTATCTCAGCACTGTTGCTCGAAACGTTCTCCGTACGCGTCACCGCATCATGACGCGCGAGGCCGGCCGTGTGGGGGATGTAGACGCATGTGACCTTCCGGCGGCGACGCCAGCACCTGATGCGCGCGTTGAATACGCGGAGCTGGTGAGAGCGATCCACCGCGCATGCCTCATGAGGCTTCAGCCGGGTCTGCGCGAGATCGCGATCGGAATCGTTCGTGGAGAAAGCGAGGATACGATCGCCGCGGAGCTAGGAATCAGCCCGGTTACGGTACGAACCCGCCGCATGCGTGTGCGCGAGGTACTTCGCCGCGAGCTCGAAGCCTATCGAGAGACAGGCTGACTCCAATTGGCGGTCAGAAGAGGATGAACGTGAGCCGTGATCGCGTGGATATCGAGCGGACCAAAGTAGCGACTGTCAAAGCTCGCTGGCGAATAGGACGAAACGATCCACACATCGTCCGCGCCCACGAAGTATCGTCCCGCTGGATAGGAGTTGAGCGGCCGACCCCGAGAGTCGGCACGCAACGGCATCGAATTAGGCAGACGACGGCCATTCACTGAGACTCCAGTCAAGCCAACGTCAACGGTGTCGCCATCGAGTGCTGCGATCGTCTTTCCGATTGGTGCGGCCCCATCGGCACACGAGCCGGGTGGAACGAAGCCGCGGGACCGAGCGAATGCGGAGGTCTGTGGGGGAAGGCACACGAGCACGACGGCGCCGCGCGTGACCGGCGCGTTAACAATCCGATAGATCCCGGGCGGAATGCTGCCGCTCAAGTTAATACGTATGCCGAGCGCATAGCCGACGAACGCTATTAAGAACGCGGTTACAGAGGAGACGAAGGAAATGCGCACGACAGGACTGGCAGGCGTGCGCGAGGGCCGGTCTTCAGGGAGCTGACGCATGTACGCTCATGCTGCTGAAGAGTAGAGCGGATTAGAATCGGCTCGCTCATGGAACGGTGAATCCGTGAGGTAGTTGATCCGCCGTGTCAAAAGGGGGGAACTGCCTTTGATAAAGAGCAGTTGCTGGTCCCGGGACAGGCGGCGCACCTCGTCGGGGAATAAGAGCCGACGCCCGGTTTCTGCCATCGACCAACCGGCGCCTTGCTGCCGATGCGGATTTCGGCCGCGACTGACGCCGATGGACTGATTCTCGGTAGCAACCTGGATCGTCGAATCGCCCGTCATCTTCGAGAGGTACTCAGCGGTATCCCAGTCGCTCGTGCCGAACGCTTGGAGCAGATCCACGTTGGCGAGGAATGTGGGCCAGGTGTCGCCGTAGATGCTCCGCAGTTGCGAGATATCCTGCAGGACCAGCCAGAAGCGCACGCCGTATCCACCAGCTAGACCGATGTCCCGCTGAACCGGGTGCATCCGACGAAGGTGCGCAAACTCATCGAGTAGAAAGAGAACGCGCTCTTTGGGTTGGCCGCGTACGCGCGTCATTGCGAGTAGTCCGCATGCGATCATCAACCGTAGCCAACGGGCATAACCATCCAGCCGATCGGGCGGCAGAATCAGGTATACGGTCGTTGGGTCGAGTTTGAGCGAACCGAAATCAAACGTCGAGGAACTCAGCACCCGCTTCATTCGCGGGCTGTCGAGAAAATGCGTATGCGATTGTGCCGTCGAGATCACGCCACTGCGCTCACGATCGGCTTTTTGAAGCAGGCGGGCCGCAGCACGTGCGACGAGTCCATGTGCAGCGTCGCTCTTGCCCATCGCGGCAAATACCTCTCGCAGTGACTCTGGCGGTTGCGTAAGAAGATCTCTCACCTCGGCGAGCGTGCGTGTGGCCGGATCGAGGCCTGAGGCGACGTGCAGAATCAGTCCGGTCAGCAAGCCGCGCGCTTCCTCATTCCAAAAAGACTGATCGCCGTATTCACGCCCTTCTCCGATGACAAGCATGTCGGCGAGCATCCGCGCATCGTCGACCGCGTCGGAACTCGTCACATCGACAAGATCAAGTGGATTGAATGCGGCGCGCTGCCCGACGAGATCGAACGGATCGAGAGCGTGAACGTCGTGTCCCGCTTGTCGCCTCCAGCGGGCAGTTACGGCATAATTCTCACCCTTTGGATCGGTTACCAGTGCAGATCCGGCATACTCGAGGAGATTGGGAATGACGCAACTCACGCCTTTGCCGGACCGTGTTGGAGCGACCGTGAGCACATGACCCTCGCCGTTCAATCGCAGGAGACCGTCATCGCTATGCCCAATCAGCAAACCGCGCGGCTCGAGAAGGTTGCTGTGAGATCCCCAGCGCGCGGAGCCGTGTGACACCGTTGGTGCAGTCGGCATCCGCCGGCGCCACAGCACGACAAGGGCGGCGGCGCCGAGAAGAGTGATCACTGCGACGACGATCCAGCTCTCGTGCAAGATGCTGGACGTTCGCCCTGGAGCGGCTTGCAGCTGCCAGCGAATGAACTGCAGCGGCGAATACACGTTGCCCACGGCGCCGAGCATCAGCGGGATCGAGAGCAGGCTTAGTGTTGCGGTTAAGCGAAAAGCGCGTCGGACGGCGGCGATCACTGTCATGCTGACAACCAGAAGGCCCACTACGGTGAGGAGGCGCTGCAGGTCGCGCGGTAGCGCGGCGATTGGTGTGCCGAGCGACGCGGCAAAATCAAAGCGCCAAGCTGCGAACGAGGCACCGCACTCAATCGCCACCAGCAACAGGACAACAAAGCCCGCAATCAAAGGCCGATCGTTCGGCGGCTCGGGCGACCGACGAGATTCGATCGGCCGAGCGTCGATTAGGAAATCCCCGTGTTCCATCGGTACGTCCGATACGCCACGCGCTAGCGCGACGGTTCGTAAGGCCCGTCGAAAACCAGATCGCCGTTCAGGAAGACGTTGAACGTCTGCCCCTGCGGCACAGTGATAGTCGGCGGTTGATCCATGCCACGCCGCAAGATTTCGAGCGCGACATTGGACAACTCTTGGCCGACGGCACCGGCCATGACCTGACCTGTTGTTGGCGAGGCCAGGATCGTCACCTGTCTCGGCTGGCTGAGCTGTGCGCCCGCGCCGATCGCTGACAGCAGAAGCGCTTTGCCAAAGACACGGCGAGTGTGATTGTCCACGTCGCCCTTCGCGCCCGTTTGCCCCTGCGCATCCTTGAGCGCGAGCCCGGGTAGCGTCATGCTGCGGCCATCGGGCAGCATCAAGCGAGTCCACGCGACGAGCAAGCGACCCTGTCCGGCAACGACTTGGTCGTCGTATCGGCACATCAGCTTCGATCCTTTCGGGATGAGCAATATGCGCTGAGACTGAGAATCGTACACATCGCGACTGACTTGACCCATGCAGTCGCCAGGAAGGTCCGAGGTGATCGCCGTGAGGAGGATCGCCGGAATTACTGTGCCGGCGCGAAGCACGTACGGTGTGCCTGCTGGTTCGAGCCGCGCAACAACGGAACGACCGCCAAGATCACCAGCCTGCTGCATGAATGTGCGACGAGGATTCGTCGCTGCAGCAGGCGAAGTGGCAGCCGTCGCGGGCTGCGTCGCGCTGCGCATCACTGAATCACCATACGCGACCAGTCGTGCCTCGTCGGCCGCGAGAGAACCAGCGCTGGACGCAGTCCCTCCCTCGACGCTAGTGCCCGAGGCATCCGAACGCCCAATCGCTGATCGCTTCAATGCAGCATCGAACGCTTGGTCGCGCGGTTGCGGATTAGCCGCGCTTCCAATGCCCGGACTCAAACTGCTGTATGGGGCAGGTACATAACCCGACTGAGTACCGATGGGCGCCGAAGGCGCCGCGGATTGCACCGCGGGAGTTGTTGCGGATGCATTGCTCGGAGGCGTGCTCGTCGTTGATCCGGCAATAGCGGTGTTGGCGGTACCCTTGGCTGGGCGCTCGAGGAACGTCGGCGTTGCGGCGTCCACGAGTCTTGGATCAGCCGACGTATGCGAAGGAGTTGCCTGTGAGTCGCCTCGCAATACAACCAATGACCCAATCACAGTCATTCCCATGATCACGGCAGCGACCGTGAGCGCATTTCGATTGAGCCGCTTGGCGAGCGGCGGTGCCGGCCGCGCGATCGTCGATAGCGGTGCTCCGGCCTGTGAACCCGCATTGGCGTTCGGCTCGGTCGCGAATAGGTCGAGGACCTGAGCCCTGAGTCCCCGTTTCATTTGCGACCTCGCTTTTCCATCGTCACGGTTCGCTCCTTTCCGTCGACTCCGGTGACGAGAACACCTCGATCGAACACGCGATCGGTGACGTACGTATCGCCGACGACCGTGTAATTGAGCAGCGTTCGACTTCCATCCTCCGCGACCATGAAAAGGGCAGGTGCGTCAGCATGCCGCGCTGCGTCAGGGAGTTTGATGTACACGTGTGCGCCATCATCGAACACCTGCGCGGGCTGCCAAGGGAACTGCTTGTCCCGCTTGACGTCGTAGTTGAAGTTGAGCTGCGTGAGATCGGCTTCGACACGAGGCGGCGTCGGCTTCGCCCACTGCGCGATCGTCTCGTCGGGATAGTAGAATCGGACGTGTCGCACGTACGGGTCCTGCGGATTCGTCGCGCTTCGTCCCGCAGCGACGCGACATGGCCCGGAGTCAAGCGTCAGATCGTAGATGCGCCGATCGGTCGCGAGAACCAGATTCGTCGTGAGGTCGCAGTCTTTCGGCTTCACGACGACGAGTGTCGTTCGTCCATCCGGTCCAGAGGGCGCCGGCGCAATCTCCCAACGCTCGAGGTCACCGGCGATCCGGCTCAGCACGATTTCGCCAGCTTGCAGCTCGATGATGCACGCACGAAGACGCGCGCAGGTCAGCGTTGGCTGCGAATGCCCGTAAGGGAAGGTGATGAAGTTGCCCTCCATGACGACCCGAGCAACGCCGGTCGTCTTGAAGTCGCGCGTTGCGGCGTCGATCTGATCGGTTGCTGGGGCTACGGCCGTTCGCGTGCTATCTATCTTCGTGCGAACGATATCGCGATTCGTCGTTGCGGCGGCCAGTGATGTCGACATCGCCGGCTTTCCCTGCGACGCCGGTGCCTGCGCAGTCAACGTGCAAGGGAGCGCGACGAGCGCCATGGCCGCACGTGTGAACGTGATATGAGTCGTCATCGAACACCTCCATCGTGAGACGAGTCCGTACGTGTATGATTCGGATCAGGAGGAACGACCTGGCCGGCAAGCCGCGTCCACGTGATCGACGTGATGCGAACTCCGAGCGGATTGTCTTGGATCGACTCCACCGTTCGCGGCGGAACGATGTCGAGCGTGACGTAGCCTTCCCACGCTGAGACGTTGGTCGAATCGCCGACGTCGAGCGGGCCGAGAGGCCGATCGGTTTCGACCCACTGCAAGCGCCATGTCTGAGCGCGCGACGAGGAGCCACGCCGCCCGCCGCTCGGCTCCGGCACCTTCAGGGCGCTTGTCATCCGCACGTCGCGAGCGATGCGCGATCCAAGCAATCGCGGATCGTGCGTCGGATCGCTGAAATACGCGTTCAGGAAGCCCGCTGCGTCGGCGGATGTGAAGGCATAGCCACGGCGCAGGAGATCGGCCTGCGCCGTGGATGCTACGCTCGGCAAGACCGTGCGGACTGACCGCACGAAGTCAGCGAGCTGCGACGACACGAGTCGTGTATCGGGTTCGCGCATTTGCTCGGCGCTCGCGACCGCGGTTACGCCGCCGAGACGATCCACTTCGACGACGTAGGGCACAGGGTGCGCTGCGGCGGACAGACGCAACTCCGTCGCCGCCTGCACGAGCACCACTGCGCCGAGCGCGAACGCGATCAACTGCCAGTTGCGCTTTCCACGAGCGAGGTCGCCGAAGGCGCTCGAGAAGTCGCGGCGAGCGTTGGCGACGATGGCGTTTTGTCGCGCTTCCTCGGCGACATCAGAGCCGTTCGACACGTGCGGTGGAGCGCCATTCGCCAAGCCATCGGCACCACTCAGAAACGACAGACTGCGCATGTTGCCACTCCTACGTCAGCTCAGTGCGCGCAAGGCGTGGGCGATTCCGATACTCGGCCGCACCGCAAGACGTGCCGCGACGGTCGTCGGTACTGCGATCGCCAAGACGGCGAAGATCAATGCACCGCCTACGACCTGGAACAACGGGCTGACCGGGCCGAAGAAATCGCTCGACTGGATGAGGGCCGGCCAGCTTCGTGCGAGCTCGGTCCCTATCCCCACGATGAGATAGAGGAAGAAGATCTTCACACCAACGTGCAGCGCATACGCGATCAGGTTTTCCGCGAAGGACGCCGTACCGCGGAACGCCGCGAAGCCGAGGAATAGGACGCCGGCGCCGAGCACGATGTAGCTCTCGATGATCACGAGCGTGAGCTGCGCGGCGACGGCCATGAATGCGATCGCGATGACGAACGCGCTCAGCGCGCCGTAGATCGCCATCGCGGGATCTTGCAGGATCACGCTCACGTGCAGGCTCTGCATGACGAGCATCGCATTCTCCCGCCCGATATCGATGATGTCGGACGGATTGACCGTCGTCGTCTGCCCGATGGCTCGCTCGCCGGCCGCGGCGAAGCCATTCACGATTGGCGGAATCCAGAATTGGAAGCTCGTGATGAGCGCGAGCAGGAACGCGACCAGCGTGAACTTGAGAAGGAACTTGCCCGCGACTTCATCCAAGCTCTCGCGCTTGAGCGCCCATACTGCACCGGAGATCGCGAATTCGATTGCGGCGAGCAGGATGAAGAGCCGCTGCGCGATCGGCACGAGGCGCGGAAGCCAGCCGCGAGCCGCGGCCTGGTACGTTTGACGAATGTTGTCGAGGACCGGCGCTTCTTGCGGCGAAGTCGCCGGCGCTTGGGCGTGCGCGAGCGCTGCCGTCGCCAACATTGCGCCGATGGCGACGACGATTGACCGGAATGCGATCGCGCGACGAGACAAGGGTCACCGCCTGTCGGTGCGAAGTGAAACCGGAGTGCTCCGCCGGGCCGGCGCTGCCAGGCGGCCGAGTTGCTTCTGGATCGCCGCGGCCTGTTCGCTATCGCGGTGAGCGCGATAGGCGCGATACATCGTCGCGGCGCCAGTGATGCCCGCGAACACCACGAGTACACCCGTAACGACCCAAAACCGAAATGCGCGAGCGCCGATCATGGCCGGTCAACCCGCAGCGAGATAGGACGGCCACGCCGAGCAGGTGCGGTCAAACCGCTGAGGTGTTCATCGATGGTCGCAGCCTGCTGCGCCTCGGAGTTAACGCGGTCCGCGTAGTACACCGCCTGCATCGACGTCTGTGCCATCAGTGCCTGACGAAGGAGCATCAGCTCCTCAGCGCTGAACACAGTGGCCGTGTTCTGTAGCTCCAGTGCCGCTTCGTGGCCCTGGATCGAACCGACCTGTGATTTGATCTGGGCGATGCGCCCAAGTCCCTCGTTGAAGACCTGTGCCTGTGCGCGCGCTCCCGCGAGAACAGCGCTCATGGTTGCGACGGTGCGTTGAGCCTGAGCACGTCGGTCCGTAGGCCAATCACGATATGACTGATCAACGGGGAACGTCGCATGAAACTGCTGGTCGAGATTCGCAAGCTGATAGGACAGCGCGCGTCCGTCAGCCATGAGCGCATTGAGCTGCCCAACCGTTTGCGAGATGTCACGCATCGGCGGATTCGGCAGCTTTCGCATCGCCACGAGCTGCTGCTCGAGCTGCTGGCGCTGAAGGTCCATCTGCTCGAGACGACGCGCATAGTGCAGCACGTTGCGAGCGAAGTTCGACGGATCGAACACGATCCCACCGCCTAGCTGCGCGTGGACGCTGGTCCCTGACAAGGTGATTGTTAGCGCCACAAGCAGAGCAAGCCTAAACGGCCGCGAGTAAGCCGCGAACGGAATCGTCCTCACGGGAACCTCCATCGAGTGTGCGAAGTCGCTCGGCCCACTGATCCAAGCCAAGAGATTCGAGCCACGCCGTCTGCCATTGCGGTTCGACGGCTGTCATGTTGCTCACGGCGCGACGCGTTTCGTCGAGCGTTGCGCCGGCCTGCCCGGCGAGGAATGCGAGCGCCACGGGTCCGAGCCCCAGCTCGAACAGCCGGCTACCTCGCGGCGACTTGAAGTAGTAGTGCCGCTTTGGAACGGCTTGCGCGATGCTCTCGATCTCGCGCGCGTTGAGTCCCAACTCGCGGTACAAGCTGACTTGGCCGGGAGTACCGGCGTCGTGATTCGGCAGATAGATCTTCGTCGGACACGAGTCGAGTATCGTATGCCGGAAGGGAAGCTGTGCGAGCTGCGCCGGGCTCTGAGTTGCCAGCACGACGGCCGCGTTCTGCTTGCGCAGAGTGAGCAGCCATTGATGGATGCGCGCTCCGAACAGCGAGTGCATCAGCGCCATCCACGCTTCGTCGACCTCGATCAGCGTCGGACGTCCATTGAGTCGGCGTTCGACACGGCGGAAGAGGTAGAGAAGAACTGGAACGGCGACTCGATCGTCCAGCGCCAGCAGATGCTTCAGCTCGAATACTTCGAAGCTGGACGGCTCGAGATCATCGGTGTTGGCGTCGAGCAGCTCGCCGTAGTGACCGGCGACGGTGTACGGTCGCAATGCCGCGGCAAGCGCCTCATGCTGGACCTGGACAGACAGCTCTGTCAGCGTGCGATGCCTAGGCTCATTGCGCGCGAGCAGTTCGAGACCTCGATCGATGCGCGCACGAAGCTGCGGTGTGATCGTCAGTCCCTGAAGCCCAACGACGATCTCAATCCAGTCGGCCGCCCATGCGCGTTCGGTCGGCTCGTCAATCGCGGCGAGCGGTTGGAGACGAAGAGCGTCAGGACGCCCCGCAGCCAAGTCGTGATGCAGCGCGCCCGCGGCCGTCGCCAGCATCCACATCGAGTATCCGACGTCGAAAACGAACACCTGCGCGCCGGCGTAGCGTCGGAACTGCGCCGCGAGGAGCCCCAGTAGGACCGACTTGCCCGCGCCCGTTGGACCGAAGACCATCGTGTGTCCAACGTCCGAGTCATGAATGTTGAGACGGAACGGTGTCGCGCCGGCCGTCTTCGCCCACAGGAGAGGCGGACTATTTGGCGGAAAAAGTGGGCTCGGATTGTGGCGAAGACCCGGCCACACGCTCGTGAGCGGCAGTAGGTCAGCGATGTTGCGCGTCGAGAGCAGCGGCCGCCTGAGATTCGGGTATCCATGGCCAGGGAGACTGCCGAGATATGCATCGAGCGCGTTCACCGTCTCTACTCGGCCGGTGAAGCCGGCATCGCCCAACGTCTTCAACAATTCCGAAGCGGACACCGTCGCGACGTCGCGAGAGTCGTGCATGATCACTGCGCACTGAGTCACGTAGCAAAACCGAACATCACCACGCGCGTTCTCTCCGGCCGCGGATGCCGAATCCTGGGCCATTGCGCGCGCGTCCTGGTCAACCCAGAGCGCGTCGTCGGGATTTGGAATTTTCGCGCGACCGCCCGATACCAATTCCTGCGCCCACGAGGCAGCGCCCTTCCGCTTCTTGAACCACTGAAGCTGGTGGCGACGAATGAGCCGCAAAGCCTCGCGCGTGCCGAGCGGAACGATCCGAGTCGACCAGCGGAAGCCGAAGCCAAGAGCGTTGAGTGCGTCGAGTTCTCCGGCGCGCGACCGGTCCGGATAGCCTTGAATGGCGACAACGCGAATTGCGTTGTTTCCGATCGCCGGCTCGAACCCGCCGACCAGTTGCTGATCCGACAGAACGCTGTCGAGATAGGAACCGTGCGGCGGAGTGCGCACCGGATGAACGAGACCGGTCAGACACTCGTGAAGATGTGTCAGCAATGCGTCCGCGTTCAGAGGCTCGAAGGCAAGCCGCGTTGCCAACCGGCTTTCGAGTGCCGCTAGTGCTGCGCGATACTTCGCGAGCAACGAATCCCACGCGCGGGACTCGGTCGACTGAATGGCCGTACCATCGCGCGCACCCTGAACGAAGAAAGATGCAACACGCGCGATCGCGTCTCCGGGAGGGAGGTGCGTCGCCACGAGGTAATAGCTCGTCTCGAATTGGCCACCGACACGTCGCTGATCCGTGTTGTGCGCCTCACGACGCTCATCGTCGATGAGTTGGCAAACTGGATCAGGGAAACGGTCCGCGCGATACGTCGATGCCGGTCGACGAATCGCATCGATGTGGAACATCCAATTGTCAGTGAAGGGAAGAAGAGCGTCGTTGACGTGCGCACTCAACGCGTCGACCTCCTCGACCGTCGCAGCGGCGAGATCGGGGCCGCGATATCGCCAGCCGGCGAGCAAGCTGCCGTCCTTCTGGAGAACGATCGCGGGCGGACCATCGTCGACGACGAATCCCCAGTTGAGCAGATCCGCGACGCCAGCGGGTTCGCTCCGATGCTCGCGGAGGCGTTTAGTCGCCCGCGACGCGAGCGCCCCAGCTCCGATCCCAAGCGATAGAGTCAGGAGGTCCACAGTCGAGTCTCCACTACCGCCAAGCCGGTATCGCCGGGTGCGGCGCCGGTGTTGGCGTATGAGCGCGTGCATGCGCCACATAGAAGTCGCGACCGCTGAGACTGCGAACGTACAGCATGGTCATCTGAGGCTCTTGCTTCGCGACCCAGACCATTGTGCTATGCACGACGGTGAGCCAGAAGACGGCAATCGCCACCGTCGTCACGTGAATGCCGACGACGAAGAGCAGCGCGAAAACGACGCAGGTTTCTACGATCACGACCGGCGGCTCTGCACCCGCGAATAGCACGGGGCGAATGAGCGATGCGTGGATGACGTGCGTCGCACGATCGTCCACGTTCGCGCGGTCGGTTCCGGCGGCCGTGGCCCACATCAGACGATCGCTCCGACGAATGCGAGCGAGTTCACGATGCCCGCCGCGCCAATCATGACGGCGATACCAACGATCGCCTGACCGAATCGCTTCGCGCCTTCCTCGTGGCGTGTGAACGCCCAGATTGCGCCGCCGACGACGAACGCGAGCGCGCCGAGGATGCGTGCAGTGGTTCCGCTGAGATTGTCCAGAAGACTCTGGAGGGGGCCGGTCCACGGCATGTCCGCGCCGGCGCCTGCGGGCGCTGCGAGTGCGACCGCCGGCAGCGTCAGAAGCGCAACGGCGGCGAGCGACAGCGTACGTCGAAGTAGGAGCAGTATTCTCATCGTGATCCTCCGGTTAGTGATGCGTTTCGTGCAGTCGTTGAAGACGGAAGTGCCCCTGAGCATCGACTCCGCGCACGCGTGCGATCTCCGTCACGCGGCGGCGTGAATGTCCGCCTTCGATGATCACGACGAGATGAACGGCCTCCGCGACCAACTCCGACTGCGGCGGCACATTGGCTCGTTGAGCCAGGCGGTCGAGGCGGTTCAGCGCGCCATCGCTCGACGACGCATGTAGTGTTGCAACGCCGCCGGGATGTCCCGTCGCCCAGGCGTCGAGTAGATCGAGCGCCTCGGCGCCGCGGACCTCGCCGACGATGATTCGGCTCGGGCTCGTCCTTAGTGCGCTGCGCAGCAGTTCCGCGAGCGAGACGGACGACGTTGTCCGCAGTGCGAGCTGGTCCCGCGCCGAGCACTGCAACTCGACGGTATCTTCGAGAAGCACGATGCGGTCGGAAGGGAACTGCACGGCAATTTCGTGCAGCAACGCATTTGCGAGCGTCGTCTTGCCGGTGTTGGTGCCGCCCACGACAAGAATGTTCTTGCGTTCCGCAACGACGGCCCGAAGGACGATTCCCTGATCCTCGGAAAGCACACCTGACTTGACGTAGTCGTCGATCGAGAAGATCGAGCTCGCGGGCTTGCGAATGTTGAATGCCGGGCCGGACGTCACCGGCGGCACGAATCCCTGCAATCGCGCGCCGGCGAAGACGCGCGCCGGCAACTCTGCTTCGAGGCGCGGCGTCGTGCACGTGAGGGTGACACCGAGTCGCGTCGCGACGGCGTTGAGGAACATCTCGACACGGTGCGCGTCGATGGATTGACCGCTGTCGACTTTACCGCGAGAGCGCGTCTCGTAACGCACGGCGCAGTCCTGCGGATTGACATAGACCTCGGTGACGTCGGGGTTTCCGATGGCGTCGAGGATTGCCGCGCCGAGGTAACGGCCAAGCATCTCCTCAATGCGATCCGTGGCGTCGGTCGCAGGCTGGGCCGAGACGCCAGACTTCAGATTTCGTGGAATCAGCTCGAGTTGTACTGACATCGGCCGCTCCTGCCTTCGGCGCGTATCCGATGTCAGCGGCACGACGACTGTCGTCTGCCGCGACGTTCGCGATCGCGTCGCTACATTCGGCCGTACTCACGAATGCCGCCGAGCGTTCTGCATTCGTCGCCCGGAAATGAAAAAAGCGCCGCGCGTTGCCACGCAGCGCTTCTCCATGGTGATGTGCCTTACTCTTCGGGCAACTCTTCTTCGAACGCGATGTCGAGATGCTCCAAGAGCCGGGTCTCGATCTCCTCCCGATAGGTCGGATCTTCGAGCCGTCCGATTCGTTCGAGGAGTCGAAGCTTCGAAATCGCTCGCATCTGGTACGGCATGACTACGCTTGCGTGATCATCCGTAATCGTTCCAGCGGGGAGCAGCACCTCGAACGTGTACAGTTTCCGCTTCTTGCCTTCGGCCTTCGTTACGGGCACGACCGTGACGACCGTGAACTTCGCGTTGACTCCGTCATTCGAGACGACGATCACCGGTCGTCGCTCGCCTTTCTGCTCGCTGCCTACCGCGGGTTCCAAGTCCGCCCAGTAGATATCCCAGCGACGCACTGCGCCTGAATAGGCCATTTCAGTTTTCCCATACAGCACCAACCGTTCGTGGTGTGTCCCCCCACACCAGGGTCGTACGCACGCTGCCGAGGCTCACGCCGAGCTACTGCATTCCGTCACCGACCGTTGCGTCGAATGCGCGATCGGTGTCCAGCATCTCCGCCATGAACTCCGGGTCTCCCGCCGCCTCAGCGTACGCAGCGTAGACTTTTTCGCGACGACGTTCGCGCAAGCGCTCCTTCACAGCCTCTTCCACGAAGACGTTGGCGCTGGGCGCCTCGCCGGACTTCACGACGGCGCGGATCGCGTCCGCGACTGATGCGTGAAGCTGGAAGCTCATCTTTTGGAGCGGTTCTGCACTCGCCGTCCGCCGGCGCCGCGTCGCGCGGCCGGCGTCACTAGCCGTCTGGTTCCTCATCGCCTCAGTACCGGTAAGCGACGGTCGGTCGACCGTCGCGCATGATTAGAACTGCCGACATTGAATCATAGCTGGCGTTAAGTATGGTGTCAAGTATGGCGCTATTTATGGCGTTCAATCTGCTGCCACCCACGACGATCGACGAAGACAGCCCAAACACCGCGCCGACGGCGCGCCATTCGAGGGTGTTGGTCTTCGACCGGATGTCGTCGTCCACCGCTCGGCGGAAGACTGGCAGCGCCGACGCGATCCCGCGCTGGACTCGGCGCTCTCGATCGTGAGGCGGAAGCGGTCGCCGTCGAAATAGCGCGATCCCTTCGTTTCCGGAGAAGCGCGACTTCTTTATTTTCCTCCGAGATTCCATGAACATCGCCGACGCTCAACGCGAGATGCGCGAGTCATATGTCAATGCGGCGCCGGGACAGGCGATCTCCGCCGCGTTCTGGCTCGCGTCGGCATGCTGCGGTACATGGCTCTCGGTACGCAGCGCCGTGCTCGCGCTCATCTTCGGCGGAGCTCTCCTGTTTCCGCTGACCGTGCTGCTTTGCCGTGCCGTCCGGCCGCGCGCGTCGGTAAGCGCGTCCAACCCACTTCGCCCGTTGGCGCCGTTCGTCGCCCTCGCCGGCCCGGCGATCCTGCCGCTCGCCGCAATCACGTTGCTCTATCGCCCCGCGTGGTTCTATCCGTCGATCATGGTCATCATGGGCGCGCACTATGTGCCGTTCGCCTTCCTATACGGTAGGCGCGCCTTTCTGGTCCTCGGCGCGCTTCTGGTGACGGCGGGGTTCGCATTGGCGTGCGTATCGGGTGTACCGTTCACGCTCGGTGCTTGGCTCGGAGCCGCGATGCTTGCGGTCTTCGCGGTGCTCAGCCTCCCGCGACCGATTAGCTCGTAAACCGGGTCGCCGATGTTTCGGCGTTCAGAGCCAGCCTTTGTCTCCGGCGATCCGCGCGGCTTCGACGCGATTCTTCGCCCCAAGTTTCGCGATCGCGTCCGACAGATAGTTTCGTACCGTTCCTTCGCTCAACCCGAGTGAGGCCGCGATCGCCGGGCCGGTCGCGCCGGTGCTCGCGAGCTTGAGAACCTGCCGTTCGCGCGCACTCAGAGGATCGCGCTCGATCCATGCGTCGCGCGCCAGCTCCGGCGCCACGGCGCGCAACCCTGCATGGACGCGGCGCACCGCGCCCGCCAGCTCGTCAGACTTGCTGTCCTTCAGCAAATAGCCGTGAGCTCCCGCCTCGAGGGCGCGACGCAAATATCCCGCACGTGAGAACGTCGTCAGGATCAGAACGCACGTCGCAAACTGCTTCACGACATGTTCCGTCAGCTCGATGCCGCTCATTCCGGGCATTTCGATATCTGTGATGAGAACGTCGGGACGCTCCGCCGCGACGATCTGTCGTGCCGCGTCTCCGGTTGTCGCCCGGCCGACGACCGCGATATCCCGCTCCGTCTCGAGCAACGCCGCGAGGGCGCCGAGCACCATCGTCTGGTCCTCGACGATGACGACGCGAATCATGAGCGCTCGACTCGCAACGTCGCGCCGTTCAACCGCTCGTCCGCCGTCGCCGGCAGCACGACAGAAAGGCGCGTTCCCGTGTGAGCGGCGTCGACGGTCAATTGGCCGTTCAGCTTTTCGACACGCTCGCGCATTCCGCGAATTCCACTGCCTTCGCGCATCGGATGCCGTCTCGCGCCCACACCGTCGTCGGTGACCTCCAGCATCAGCGACGCTGATTGCGTGTCGCGCCATCCACGAACGGTGGCGCGGCGCGCCTGCGAATGGCGCACGATATTGGTGACCGCTTCGCGCAGTGCGAGCGCCAAGACTTCCTCGACCGCCTCGCGATTGTCCAAGTCGCCGGTCTGGATCGACGAATCCACGGCCAGCGAAATGCTCGCGGCGTCGAGCAGGTGGCGCGCGCGGACCAACTCATCCTCGAGCCGCGCGCGATACCCGCGGATCGCCTGTCGCACTTCGTTGAGCGCCTGTCGCGAGACGTCCTCCACGTCGCGAATCTCGCGCACGGCCCGCGTCGGATCTCGATCCGCGAGTCGCGAGGCCAGCTGCGCTTTGATCACGATGAGGGAGAGCGTGTGGCCCAACACGTCGTGCAGATCGCGCGCGATTCGTTCACGTTCGGCGATCGCCGCCAACTGTTCGATTTCCTCGTTCGCGACGCGCAATCGCGCGTTGACTCGGTCCGTCTGCGTGCGGTGGAGATTCACCGCCCCTATGAGCATCGTGAACGCGACGCATCCCGCCCACATGCCATAGCCGGTCCACGACGACAATGGGGCGCGCGTCACGTAGGCCGTGCCCAGTCCCGCGACCGCGACCGTCAAGATCCACAGCACGGCTTCGCGCGCTCGTTCGGCGCGAGCCCCGGCGGCGGTAGCAAACACGAACAGGATGTAGGACCCGGCATTGACCGGACTGAACGCAATACCCAACGCCGTTTGCAGCACCACGTGCAGACGCAGCTCGGCGCCGGTCACCCAGTACGAGCGAAAGTAGGATGCGAGGAACACTGCCGCGGCGAAGCAGTACGCTGTCCACCACGTGGCGGATGTCTGCCGCAGCGCGGGCGCGACGAAGAACAGCGGGAAAAATAACAGCCATACGTACGGCGTCCAAGCGAGCGCGTGTCCCCTCGGAAGTATTCGGAATCTATTGAAAGCGGACATGATCGATTTGAAACGCGAACGGCCCCGCGTCCGGACCACCGCTGAATATCACCGCCGTGATGTCGTGTCCATCGGTTCCACCGAACGCGCTGATCGGAATGGCCACCTCGGTCCACTCCGGACCCGCAACGAAAGACTTCGTGTACGCCGTGAATCCCTTGCTCTCCGCGAAGACAAAGACGCGGTATGTCTTTCCGTCGCCCTTGGTCAAGAACCTTATTTCCTTCTTTGAAGAAAGGTTCGCCGGTTGGAAGGGCTGCGGACCGGGGGAGAACATCGCGCCCGCCCACGGCTGGTTGAATGCGCCCGAGATCGTACCGCGAATGGAAAGCGATTTCGCGCTGCCGAGTGCGCCGCCCTCGACGACGGCCAGCTCCGTCTGCGACTTGCCACCAGCGATCACGTCGGTGGACGTCGACCATCCCGAACCGAAGAAGACGGCGGTCGTCCCATCGTCGAAGTCGCTCACGAGACCGGACTCCGAACCCTTCGGCGCGCGGCCGGCTTCCTCGGTCGCCGCGGCGATCGTGCGTCGCACCTGATCGCGGTCGAATGGCACGCCGCCCTTCCAAACGCCTGCGATGCGCTGCGTTGCCGTTATGTCGGTCGTCGGATCCCCCTCGACCAAGAGCAGGTCAGCGCGTCGTCCGACCGCAATTCGGCCCCGATCAGAGAGTTTGAATACGTCCGCGGGGACGCTCGTCGCGGCCGCAAGGGCGTGGATCGGACTCAGTCCCGCGTGTACCAGCAACTCGAGCTCCCGATGGAGGGCGATACCGTGAGCGGTGCCCGGATTGCCGGCATCCGTTCCCGCCAAGATAGGAACGTGCGCTGCCTGCAACAGTTTCACCGTCGATTCCGCGGCGGCGTATTGTAGCGGTGGGAGTCCGGGCGCGCGGGGAAACGCTGCCCTCAGAAGCGTGAGCTCCTGATGACTCAGATATGCTCCGAAGCGCGCGTCGTCAGCCAGATCTCCGGCACCCGCGATTCCGCTGACGCTCCTGAGAACCGTCAGCGTCGGGACGACGAACGCATGATGCGCCGCGGTGATCTTTCCGAAATCCGGCTCGGGATACTGATCGACGAAGAGATGCGCGAGGCCGTCCGCGCCAGCGTCGAGCGCGGTGCGCGCGGCGTCGTACGCGCCGATGTGAACGAGGGCGATCTTTTTTCGGGCGTGTGCCGCCGCGATGCCCGCGCGCAGCATGTCGACGCTCAGCGTCGGCAACTTGGTGCCGTAGGTTTGGCCGTCGTCATATATGAGCTTGATGTAGTCCGAACCTTCAGCGATTCGCGCGTCGATGAATGCCTGCGCATCGCCCGGCGACTGCAGCACCGGTATCTGACCGCCGTACTCGGTGCCGTGCCCTCCCTTGACCGTCACGAGCGTTCCGGACGAAAGTATGTCGGCGCGGTCGTTCGCTTTGCCGGCCTTCTGCTCGTCGCGCCATGTCTGCGCGCGCGCCGCGTCGCCGAACATCTCGAGCTCCGTGGTGACGCCGAATACCAGCGCGGTGGTGAGTGCACCGGGGAACGTGTGCGTGTGCGCGTCGATCAATCCCGGCATCAGCGTCTTCCCGCTCCCGTCGACGATCGCGGCGCCCGCCGGCGGTCGGATGGCGCTCGCGATCCGGACGATCATCCCGTTCTGGACGAGCACGTCGCGGTTCCCAGCGACAGCCACGCCGTCGAAGACGCGTACGTGCTGGAACAACGTGGGTCGCGACGATTGCGCGTTGATCGCCGAAGCGGCGGCGAGGAAGGGAAGGATGATGGCCGAAGGACGCAAGGTAAGCCTCGATGTGGTAGCAGCGGCTACCATACAACTCAGGCCCTGTCGCAGCACCTCCGTTTCGTCACGGAACGCATATGACATTTGTCATAACGGCTCTCGAGCGCGTACCTTCCGCGATGCACATGGTCGAGGCTCAGCGCGAGATGCGCGACGCCAATCCGCACGGCGCACCGCCGCTCGCCGCCAGAAGCGTACTCTGGCTGGTTTCCGCTTGTTGCGCGAGTCGGACGACGCTGCAAGCAGGGGCGTTCGTGCTGTTCGTCGGCGAGGAGCTCCTGTTCGCCTCGACGGCGCTGACGCTCACGTCGCGGAGAAGTCGCACGCGCATCAACGCGGCAAATCCTCTACGCGCCTTCGCGGTCCAGGTCGCGTTGGCCGCGGCGCTCACGATGCCCCTCGCCGGAATCGCGCTTCTGTATCACCCGCGCTGGTTCTATCCGGCGTTCATGCTAATTACGGGCGCGTATTATCCGCCCCTCGCGTTCATTTACGGCCGAAAGGTGTTCCTCGCGCTTGCCGTCGTGCTGATCGGGGGCGGCGTCGCCATCGCGTACATCCCGCACGCCCCCACGACACTCGGCGCCTGGTTCACCGCCGCGGTCCTCGGTCTCTTCGCCGTCTCTCGCGTTCATCCGACATTTGTCACCGCCGAGATATGACGACTGGAAGGTGACCTCGACTCACCGGGGCCGCGGTGGTGGCGGAAGCTTGAGAAATGTCCGCGCGCGAGCCGAATCTCCCCACTCGATCCATGAGCGGCGATCGAGCTCGCGGCGGTACGGCACGTCGAAGTATGAGGCCAGCGCTTGTTCGACAGCGAGCGAATCCGGTGGTCCAAGATACAGCAGCGCATCAGCGCGATCAGCAAAGCGATGGTCGCCGGACGGTATCGCGCCGATCCAGGAATCGCTCATGCGCACCAGCGACGGTGCGGCCCAATGCTCGCGCGCCATCCGCGCATCAGCTTCCGCGCCGCCAGGTCGGCCGGTGTACATCCACGCGACGTACATCGCGCCGCGGAATCGTGACTCGACCATCGTCGTCGTGTTCGAACCGCCGTCGCGCGCGCCCGTTCGCATGAGGTGGTTGCTGCCAAGTACCACGAACACCTTGTGTCCCTGGCGCAACGCAGTGCCGATTACATCGCTGAACGACACGTTGTTCGGGCCCAACGCGGCTCAGTCGTCGGGCGTATGCAGCGCGGTCCAATCGATGCGTGTATCACCAGCGAGCACACGAAGCCTCCGGCCGAGCCGCAGCCCCTTGTTCACCTCGCGAATCGCCGCGAGCCAGCGCGCGTACACCGGGAATTCCCAAGCTGCGACCTTGGTGGTGTTTCGCCAGATCGTGCGCAGCGTGTCCGGCGGTATCGAGTCGCATCGCACCGACCGCAGTCGAAACAGCCGTCGAAGCAGCCAGTACGAGCCCGATCATTTCATCACCTCACTGACGGCGGATTCCGCTCCCGAGTGTTCCAAAGACGTCGACCTCGCGCTTCGCGCCGACGAAGACACGCCCATTCGCGACGGTTGGAATTGAAAATCGGGTCGCGAGGTCCATTCGATCGCGTGAGGCGTTCATTTCCGAGTTGTAGAGCTCTTGCCGCACGTCGTCGGCCAGATACGCATGCAGAACGCCGGGCAGATCGGGCCCGCGCCACCGCCGTGACTCCATCGCCCACACGATGCCATCGCGGTCTCCGTTCGCCGACACGACCGGAATCGAACCGGGGTCCGACGTTCGCGTGTGCGCCGCCATCGCATTCGGCTGCAACTGACCGGACTTCACCGAATAGGCGAGCAGCGTCGTGTCGCTTCCCCAGATGAAAAGGCGGCCGTTCCAGTACGCCGCCGCGCCGAATCCGCCGGCCGACGTGTGAACGACCTGGCGCGCATGCGGATTGTTGCCCGCCTGGTATCCGCCCATGTGTGCGCGATCGACGACGTACGACATTCCGTCCTTGCCCGTTACGATCACCAGCGGCCTCTTCGTCGCCTCGTCCGACGGAAGCAGCATCGGGCCGCTCGAGCCGAGATCGCCGTCCTGGCGGTCGAGCATGGCCTGATTCGAAGGCGTGAAGAAAGATGCGACGGAGAGCGAATTATCAGCAAGATGTAATTGCAGAATGCTATTGCCGTAATTTCGGCGCGGTGCACGTTCGTCGAAGGTTCCGTTGCCGGTCACCGCGTAGACGAATCCATTCTCGTCCGCCGCGAGGCCGGCGTCCCCTTGCCATACGCCGGCGGCGGAGCCGTCGGGCGACGTGTTGAACGCGGCGATCTGCCGCAGCGTCGCCGCGTCATACGCCATGATCCACCCGTGATACGGTCCAACGTCGCACGACGACGCCCAGCTCAGGTACAGCACGCCTCGATCGAGCAGCAGCGCCGCGCGCGGGTTCTCGCGCAGCGGATCGAAATCGACTCGTCCATTACGGGCGCCCGCACCGGTGCCGTTCACGCTCGCGCGAATTTCCGCGGGTGATCGAATATCCTGTCCCGTCGAGAGATCGATCGCGTACAGCCGCTGCACGAATCGGAGGTGGCCGGCCGAGTCGCGCGTCCGTGCGCGCGCGAGCACGTACAGCGCGTTCGCGATCGTATCGATGACCGGTGTCGGAGTAATTGCGATCGTCGGACGAATGAAAGGACACAGCACGTCCTGAAACGTCAGCGGCTCTTCTCCGGCGTCGAGCAGCCGCCTTTTCCAGAGCGGCTGCCGGTCCGTACCTTGCGCATCGAACGCGTAGACGGAGCCTGCCTCGGTCGCCACGAACAACACGTCGCGCGAGATACGCGTGCCCTCGCTTCGTCCTGCCCTCACGGCGCGATACAGCGGTTGTGCGTACACATCGCCGTCGACGGGAAATGTCGCGACGCGTCCGAAGGACGTCGCGGTGACAGTCAGAGGGGTCAGCTTTGTTTCGTGGGTGTTGGCGTTGAGCCGAGCGTTGCCGTACTGCGCGGTCGTGACCTGCGCGGCAACCCGAGCGGCCGCCAGCATACACAACGCAAGTCCCGTCCGTCGCATGCGCGTCAGCCGCCGAGGAGCCGGGTGAAATACGCGATGATCGCGTTGGGCATCGCGCCGTGCCCTTCGCCCGGGATCAACGAGTCTGGAACGCTCGTGAAGCCGCGTGCTTTCGCCAGGCTGTCGGCGCGATGCCATTGATCGACGAGCCACGGGCGATCCGCCGACCCCCACGCCGTGTCATCCGCTCCATGGAACACACGGATCGGGGTCGCCGCCACCGAGCCGGTGACTCGGCGCCCTTCGGTGACGCACCGCTTCTGAAAATTCGGCGTGACGGCGACGGCGGCTCGCACCCGTTCAGGATGGTTGAACAACTGCGCAAACACGACATGTCCGCCGGCTTCCCAGCCGGTGATGAAGACTCGCTGCTCCCCGTGATCCTGATCCGTGACGTCGCGCAACACGGCGGCCAGACCGTCGTCGTCGAATTTGCAGTTGCCGACGCGTTCCGCGAACGCCCAATCCGCCGCGGAGTAATCGAAGTCGGTCGCATGCGCCTTCGCCGGCGCGCCGCCGGAGAGCACTTCCGGAACGACGATGATGAAGCGGCCCGCTCCCCGCGCCGCGGCGAACGCTTGCGCCGTGCTCTCGAACTCGCGGTACGCGTCGGTGATGACCACGAGCACCGGCCACGTCCGATCGTTCGTCCACCCCCCCGGTCGCGCGACGAAGTAGCGCATGGGATGTCCCGGCGCTCGGCGCTCGGTGATTGTATGGGCGAGCCGTACGGGTCGGGGCGGCGTGTCACGCGGTATCATGACCGCGGCGGCCATGAAGAGACTACCGCTTGCGATGGTGTGAAGAGAGGGCATAGGCGTCGGTTGATTTATGGCAAATTGTAGAACATATCGCCGGACGTCAAGACGCGTGTGCAGGTTGTCGTCACCGCAGCGCGGCCACCAGCACGAAGGTGCTCCGATTGTCCCGGACGTCCTGGAGATCGTGATCGAGCACCGCGAGCCCAAAGTGCTTGGCCACCGCCTCGCTCGTGATCGTCGCCACATCGAGCGGCAGCTCTCCTACGGCGAGCGCCGCCGCAACGGCGGTCGGATCCAGGAGCCGATCACGTCCCACTTCGGCGTGCGCGTGCGGCAAGCGCTCCGCGATGGTGTTCACACACTGCTTGAGTACTTCCTGATGGGTGATGATGCGCGCGATCGTGCCGAATCGATGGGGATCGCGCCGCACCATTACCTGCTTTAGGTCCGCGTCGAGCACGCTCGGACGCTCCTCGCCGCGGGCACCCGGCCATCGACCGTGGCGGCGATGACGGGGTTCGTCGATCAGAGCCACCTGACGTCGCAGTTCAAGCGCTACGTGGGGATCACGCCTGGTCGATATCAGCGTTGTCTCAACGTCGTGCGCAGCGACTGATTACGACGCGTTTCCGATCGTCGCGAGAGTCAGATCGGCGAAGGCGCCAGCCGGGACAATTGTGACTGAGCCACCGACTAGAGCGATCTCGAACAAGCCGGGATTTGCGGGGGCTCCCTCAAGGCGGATTCGATCGACTACTCGGCCAGCGCCGGGGCAGTCGAAACCAGGACATCCCCCACCTCATCCCCACGCCTGAAGCGACGATGAACAACAACACCTTCGTCGAGCGAAACGCGATCTCGGCTGATTGCGAATCGACGACATGGTGAGCGCCGGCGCCGAGTGCGAACACAAAGAATAGTAGTGCGCTCGAAATCGGCAGCCGGCGCACTCTTCCAAGAATGAATCCGGCAAGCACACCGGCGGCGACGATCACGAGGAGATACGCCGCCCAGCGCGCCGCAACGCTCGGCGACGGCAGTCGTTCGCTGACCGCAACAGCGACAAGGCTCGACACTTTGACACACATCGCGTACAACGTGACACCCACTGCGGCGCCGGCGACTGCATTTCGCTCGCGCACGGCCGCCGAGGGAAGGAGCGCCGCCACCGAACGAAGCACTTGCTGCCTGTACCAACGGCTCGCCTCGAGCTCCGACTCATAAGCTCTCTCCTCTGCCCCCTCGTACAGATCACCGAGAATCGAGTCGCGATATGAATCGTTCTCGAGTAGCCGAGCAAGGAGACGCTCGGCGATCGTGGCCGTGGCGCCGAAGATCATCGCGTACGCCCCGCCAGCGTCAACCGCTGCCAGAATCGTCGCTTCGCGTCCATCGCTCGGCGCAGCTCGGCGCGGCCAGCCGCGGTCGGGACGAAGTATCGCCGCGAGCGTCCGCCGCGTACGGGTAATGGATCGGACTCGAACGACTCCAGAAAGCGTTTGTCCTCGAGTCGACGGAGGCTCGAATAGATTGCTCCGATCGAATAGTCACGGCGGGTCTCCGCAATCACGTCTCGGCGAATGGCCGCTCCGTATGCATCCTTGCCGAGCCGAGACGCGATGGCAAGAACGATAAATTCCAGCTCGCCGAGAGACCGTTTCGCCATATCTGGTACGGTGTAGAACAAACCATGAAGTGTCAACGCTGATGAAGTCTTGGCATTTCGGGAACACTCGGCCGGCAAGGGACGAGGGGCCGCTCACTGAGATGCCGAAGTGTGCATCCACGCATCAGTGACCGAGACGAGACACAGAGGGAGTCGCTCCCGCCAGCTTTCAGGCGCGTGTTTACCGCTAGGTACCTCGAAGTAATCGAGCTGATAGCCTTTCGCTCGTAATACGTCGCGCAGTCTTCGATTTGCCTCGAGAATCGACGGCGCCGTTCCTCCCATCGCGCCGACGGACTCCGTACTTGCCACTTCGAGCACGAACCGAATCGGCTTTGGCGCGGCGGCGGCATACTGCTCTGTGAGCCACTCGAAGGGCGCAACGTTCGAGCCTTCATTGCCGCGCCAGAACGCGCCACTCTGCGACACGACGTTGCCGAAGGTCTGCGGATACCTGAACGCGAGGTATGCCGCGGCGAGGCCCCCGGCGCTCGATCCCGTCACGATCGCGCGCGCCGGATCCTTCGTGACATGCCACTTCGCGTGGAGCCAGGGGAGCAGCTCCTCCGTCACGAACGCGCCGAACCTGGGCTGATTGGCGAGGTCCGCCAGCCGCTCCGTGGACGATGCATCGTCGATCAGGAGCGCGATGGTGGGCGGCATTCGCCTCGCCGCCGTGAGCGAATCGAGGATGTCCGGAAGCGGAATCGCGCCGAGGTAGACGCCGCCGTCGAAGGTCACGAGGAGCGGACACTCTCGCGCGCAGGCCGATGAGTAGTCGCGCGGCAGGTACACCCACACTCGGCGCTCACGGCCGTACTGGCGACTCGTTATGCTGAATTCCTCGACCGTCCCCGCGGGAGGCACGGCATCGAGCTGGAGGAATCGTCGCGCCCGCGTGGAATCGCCCCATTCGATCCACGACCGACGATCGAGCTCGCGGCGATAAGACAGATCGAAACCCTCTCGTGCCGCGGCCATCGTCTCGAGCGACGTGCTCGGGCCGAGGTACAAGAGCGCGTCGGCAGCCTCGTCGAAGCGATGCGCTGCCGCTGGAATCGCTCCCGCCCAGTTGCCGCGAAGCGGAATTACCGACGGCACAGACCATCCCTCGCGCGTCATGCGTGCATCCGCGTCGGGTCCTCCAGGCCGGGCGTTGTAGAGCCACACGACGTACATCGAGCCGGGGTATCTCGCTTCGACGCGGGTCGTCGTGTTCGGTCCATCGTCACGCGTGCCCGTGCGCATGAGATGGTTGCTTCCGAGGACGACCAACGCCCGATGACCCTTGCCGAGGACTTCATTCGAGATGACATCCGCGAATGAGATGTTGTTGTCGCCCAGCCGCTGCCAATCTTCTGGACTGTTCAGGCGCTCCCAGTCAACTCGCGTGTCGCCGGCGAGCACGCGCATGCGACGATTGGGAGGCAGGGCGCGATTGACCTCGCGGATCGCCTCGAGCCAGCGCGCATAGATCGGCGACTCCCAGCCTGCCACTTTGGTGGTGTTGCGCCAGATCGAGCGGACCGAATCGAGAGGGATGCTGTCGCCACGAACGACATAGCGATCGAGCAGATCCTGCGATTGCCGGCTCGCGAACTCGATGACGATGTCGGGCGCCATGCGCTGGAACGCCGGATCGCGTACCAGGGCAATGTAGAGGTCTCCGGCCTGTCGCACTCCATGCGCTTCGGCGATGGCGACGACGCGATGGGCGCTGAGCTCGCGAACGAGCGCGTGAACCGCCGGCTGTCCCGGGCCGTGCGCCGCGGCGGCAAAGGGCGCGATTGCGAACATGAAGCTCCCTCCATATGTTCTACGAAGTGATCAATATGTGACGCGACCGAGGGATCGACAAGTCGGCCGCCCCGTGTATCTTCCGCCTCCGCTCTGAGCAGGTATCGCCGTCCACATAGGCAGGAAAGGTGGCACATGTTGTCGATCTCTCGTGAGCTCCGTGTGACAGTTCGCTCGCTGGCGCGCAGGCCGCTGCTGACGATCGTCGCGGTGCTTTCGATCGGCGTCACCGTCGGCGCCATCACGAGTGTTTACAGTTGGCTCAACGCTGTCGTGTTGCATCCCTTCCCTGTCATCCGAGACCCGGATCATGTGGTCGGCCTCGAGGTGGCTGGACCGAGCGGAGACGGCTGGCCCGTGTCCTTCCCGACGATTCGAGATTGGCGCCGTGCGACGACGACGCTGAGCGACGTCGCGAGCTGGACCATCACTCGCGTCTCCGTTCGGGAACGCGGCGCGGAGAGCTCGCAAGCTCTGATCGCAATGCCCGTATCCGGCAGCTTCTTCTCCACCCTTGGCGTTGGGGCGTTTGCCGGCCGCGCCATCGAGCCCGCCGACGAATCCGCGATCAAGCCCGTTGGCGTCCTGGGTTATGCGTATTGGCTCCGCCAGTACGGCGGCAAGGAACCGGTCGTCGGCCGAACCATCTTCGCGAACGGCGTCGCACTCGAGGTGATCGGCGTCGCACCACCTCGGTTCTCGGGCACGTATGTTGGCGTCGTTCCCGATCTCTTCGTACCGATCACCCTGCACCCGAGTCTCACTGGCTCGAACGTTCTCGAGAATCGCGCCGCCCGATTGTTTCAGGCGCTCGGTCGGTTGAAGCCGGGCGTAAGCGCGACGACGGCACAGCGAGAGATCGACGCACTGGCGCGGCGGCTCAGCATCGAGGCCGGCGATCGTCCCGTCACCGGAGCGATCGTGAAGGACATCAGAACGCAGTACCTCGGAGGGCTGGTCTTGCCCCTCTTCGTCGCGATGCTCTCCGTGGCGGGCCTGCTGCTGTTCGTGGCGTGCGCGAACGTGACGAGCCTCATGCTCGTGCGCGCGAGCGCAACGAGTCACGAGATGGCGGTCCGACTGGCGCTCGGCGCGTCGGCGGTGAGCATCGTTATGCATTCGCTGGCGGAGAGCGGCACGATTGCTTTGCTCGGCGGCCTGCTTGGTGCCGCGGCATCAGTCTGGTCGCGCGGCATCCTGCTTCAGATCATCCCGACGGAGGCGCTGCCGCTCTCGCTGCCCGTGGCAATCGACGCGCGGGTATCGCTCTTCGCCGTCGCCACAACGGCCTTGGTGGCGATCGGGTCGGGGGTGATTCCGGCCCTACGCGCCACGCGGGTGATGCCATCGAACGCGCTTCGTGCCGGGGGGCGCTCGCTCGTCGGCGGCTCGTCGATGACGCGCAGCGCCATCGTTGCCGGACAGATTGCCGTGTCGCTCGCTTGCCTCGCGCTCGCATCGATGTTCATCGACGCGCTCCGAACCGCCTCACGAGTCGAGCTGGGATTTCGAGATCCGGAGCACGTCCTGGTCGTAACGACGAACCTGACTCCGGCACATCTGGCGGACACCGCCGCTGAGAACGCAATCGGTGAGATCATCAGGCGAGCCGCCGCATTGCCCGGCGTTCGGAGTGCCACCGTTTCGTCGTATGTGCCGCTGGGCCTCGGCGGACGTCCGGTTGAGAACTTCAAGATCGACGGACTGAGTCCGATGCCGAACCAGGACATGTCCGCGATCCGTATCGCGGCGGGACCAAACTACGCCACGCTGATGGAAACGCGCCTCGTCGCGGGGCGCGATTTTATGGCCGGCGATCGTGCCGGGTCGCTTCCGGTCGCGATGATCAATGAGACCTTCGCGAAGCGCTTCTTCCCCGGAAGAATCGCGCTCGGAAAGCTCATCGATGGCGGGCGTGGCTGGGCGACGGTCGTCGGCGTGCTTGCGGACGGCAAATACGGCGCGCTCACCGAACATGCGCAAGCCGTCGCGTATTTCCCGATTGCGCAGTGGTACCAACCCAGCTTCCATGTCTTCGTCCGTACCGTCGGCGATCCCCTCGCGCTCGCCGAACCCGTTAGGCGAGTGTTGCAGAGCGTTCACATCGACATTCCGTCGCTGCAGCCGAGAACACTGGCCGAGCACATTTCCGGCGCCACGTTCGTCCAGCGCACGGGGGCGTCCGTTCTGACAGGGTTCGGGATCGCAGCGCTGGCCTTGTCGCTCGTCGGCTTGTACGGAACACTGGCGACCGCAATCTCGCAGCGACGGCGCGAGCTCGGCGTTCGCCTCACCCTCGGCGCGACTCGCGCGTCCATCGTCTGGCTGGTGCTCCGTCAGGGTCTCGTGATCGCGGCGGTCGGGGTGTCGCTGGGAATTCCGACAGCATGGGTTTTCGCTCGGATCCTGCACAGATCCTTCGACTCGATCAGTGGGCTGAATGGAGCTGGCCTGGCAGCTGGTGCGGTGATCGTCTTCGCGGCTGCCACGCTTGCGGCGTTGACGCCGGCACGTCGTGCTCTCACGGTGGATCCGATGGAAGCGATGCGCGCGGAGACGTGAGCGGTCAAAGATTCGGGAAAGCAGATCCCTCGCTTCGCTCGGGATGACAAAGGATGATGAAGGGACCGAGGACGGCGGCCTCGTTATGCGTGGGCTGTGCGACTCGACGGGAATCGTGCGCGCCGGCGGCATTTTTCGTTCGATCAATACAGGACCGATCAGGTGCGACGCTCGAATACCAGGAAGAGGGCCGACAACGACCGGCTGATGTCTCCAGGTGGAGCCGCTCGAAGCCCATCGTGTCTTCCTGGGTCGCGACGAGGCCAGAGCCGCTGCACTCATCTTATCCGATCGGCGTGGACATCCATGCGTTCGTATTTCGGTGGATTCCCTGGGTTCGGCGAGAATGGAATTCCTGGATACCCTGGGACGGGTAACGTCGCGCTATCCTGGCGTCGGGAAATGAGCCGCGCGCTGACGCCTAACGCTTGTCGGGCACGAAGCGCTCGACGAGGACAAACCAGCTGCGGTTGCGTGGATCATCTTGCAGATCCTCCGCCAGTATCCGAAGGCCGTTGATCACCGCGATGCGAGCGTTGGAGATCGTCGCCACGTTTCGTGGCAACCGTCCCCTTGCCAGCGCCTTCCCTATAGCGGCCGGGTCGAGGAGATCACCGCTGCTTGCCTCGAGCGTCAACTCGGGAAGGAGACGCGCGAGGTTGGCCTTGCATTGGCGGAGAACTTCGCGGTGTGTGTAGACGGTGTCCATGTCCGCCAATTCCGCCGACGGGTGAGCGATCAGCGCATGACGAATCGGCAACGCATAAGCCTCACGAGTGTGGAAAAGACGGGCGCCGATTGCGGCAAGGCTCTCCTCGTAGAAGGCCGCCTGGGAATTGAAGAGCGCAAATTGCCCGAGGTCTGCGTTTCCGGCGGCGACAGAATCGAGCACTGCCGATCGTCGAATCGTGGTAGCGCAACTCGTATTCGCTGACGCCGAGGCGCGGCAAGTTCGCGACCGCGGCTTCTTCGTTGAAGCTGCCGGCGCCACCCTGAATGGCCACTTTGAGTCTGTGTATGACGTCGCTCATCACGAACGCCAAGCTAGGACGGCGTTGATGCAACGTCTTGGCGTTTTTCGCCTCGAATGAAGTCGCGGATGACGGCTGAGGGCCGCTACTGTCGCCTTCCCGGTGGAGCGGTCGAAGCCTTCTCGGCGACGTGTCGAGGCAGCGTGTTCACACGTCACTATCACGAAACGCACGCGATCGGCTTGATCGAAAGCGGAATCGGGTCGTTCTGGTGCAACGGCCGGATGGTGGAAGCACGGGAGGGCAGCCTGGTGGTCATTCCCGCGGGTGATGTCCACACCGGGGGAAGCGCCGGCCGTGACATATTGCTCCGGTATAGCATGCTCTACATTCCGACCGCGCTGTTCGCGAGCTTCCACCCGCGTGGTCGCGAGACTCCGTTGTCTGACGGAACCGGCACGCGATTCACGATCGACGACCCCGCCGCGGGCAGCGTGGTTCGTCGGTTGTGCGAGGCGTCGATTCATTCCGAAGATTCGCTGACCGTGGATTCGCTCATCGGATCGCTGATCGAGTGCCTGGCCGAACGTAGCATTAGCGGCTCCGCGCGACGTGAACGGCCGGGCGAGTCGCGTGCGTGCCTGGCGGTGCGCGACTATATCGACGCGCACTATGCGCAATCGATTCGGCTTCATACGCTCGCGGAGCTCGTCGGACTCTCGCCCAACTATCTCGTTCGCGCGTTCCGCGAGGCGACCGGCCTTCCTCCACACGCGTATCTGGTGCAGCGGCGCGTTCGAGCCGCGGCGGCCCTCCTGCTCGAAGGCGTGGACACCAGCGAGGTGGCGGTGCGCGTCGGGTTTTACGACCAGAGTCAGTTGACGACTCATTTTCGGCGGCGAGTCGGCGTCACTCCGGCTCTCTTCCGCGCGAGCATGCGCACGGGTAAGGAATCGCCAAGACGGATGCGGCGCTCGACAGAATTGTAGGTGAGACGCCAGACGCGAGCCCACCATCACGCATCCGCCGCCACACGCCGAAGCGCTCACCGCCGCAGGCGCTCTGCGCGCGCTCGCGCGCCGGCAGGACCTCAAATGGGCGGTTCTGGGATCGCCACTCGTTTACCGAGCGCTCGAGCGAGCTGCGTCACGCTTCGTGGCTGGCGACGATCGAGCGTGCGCAATCCGGCGCGCGCGCGCTTTGATCGAGGACGGGTTCAACGTCACGATCGACCACATGGGAGAGAATACTCATTCGCGGCGCGCCGCCATGGCGGCGACGAGCGAGTTCCTCGAGCTGATTGGCGCACTCGAGGAGCATCGTGTGCCATCGTCGGTGTCGCTGGACTTGTCGCATATCGGCTTATCGGTCGACCGGTCGGTGTGCCTGGACAATGCATTCGCGATCGCCGACCGTGCGGCGCTGGCTGGCTGCGAGGTGATGATCAGCATGGAAGAATCGGACAAGACCGATCAGATCCTCGAAATTCATGGCCGACTCGCCGGGAAGCATGAGCATGTCGGCATCACGATTCAAACGCGGCCGAATCGATCACGATCGGATCTGGCCGTTCTAATGGAGCGTCCTGGCCGCGTTCGGCTGGTCAAGGGCGCCTATGCCGAGCCGCCGGACCGGGCATCGTTCGATCCGAGCGTCGTCGACACACGGTATCGGGAATTGGCGACGGAGCTCGTCACCAGTGGGCATCCGTGTTCGGTCGCAACGCATGACGCCGGTCTCATCGCGAGCATGATGAGCGTATTGCAACGCGTCAACGGCAAGAGCTCGACGGCGGAGATCGAAATGCTCGACGGAGTTCAGGTCGACGTCGCCGAAGCAGTACTTCGCGCCGGGCTTCCGGTGAGAAAGTACATCGTGTACGGCCGTGAGTGGTTCCTATACCTGATGCATCGTCTCGCCGAGCACCCACCGGCGGTGTTCGATGCGCTGAAGGATTTTGTCGAGGGGCTACCACCCGAGTCGCAAACCGCGCTGCTGACTTAACGGCGAAGAGCAAAGCCTTTACGCTCCTTCGTCAGTGGTTTGAGCGCGTGTCAGCGTCGTCAGCGTCGTCAGCGGCCCTCTTCACAAAACCGCACATCAAATTCTGAAATCCGCGGCGATAGGCGGGCTAGCGCGCATCCATCGCTACTGACGGATCTCCGCCGGAGCTTGTCGCCAATGGAACGCCGGCTTGAGGAAGAACGATCGAAGATTTTATAGCCGTCGTTGTGCGAGTTCTAATCGCCCGGCTAGGGCGTAACCTGATCTATTCGCCGGCGTAACGTTTCTCCCAACGAACTTGCGGTCCGAGATGAGCCTCCCAGCGTTCAAACGCCTCGAGGTTTTTGTCATCGACTCGGACGCTTACTTCACCGCGAGCCAATCGGAAACGCGTCGACGCGAACAACGTTCTAACACCGGCATCCGCCGGCGGAAGGCTCGCGCCGAGGATGCGGATTTCCTGGGCGCTCGCGAGCGCGATCCTGGCGGCTTCCCAGACCTCGAGAAATGTCGAGCCGGACATTTGCTTCAAGAAAGACGGGTAGGCGAGAGCGGGTATCGTCATTGGAAATGGCGCGCTCTGCTCTCGAAGGTCGTACAGGAGAGAAATTCGACCGTTCCGTTTCGGGAGCATGCCGCTGAGTAACTCACTCCCGAGCACGATCTCATCTCGCTCGGATCGGGACGAGCCCTCGATTTGTCGCCAGCCGAATGAGCCGTGAAGCTTCAGGACCCTCACCTTCGATGGTCCCGTGACCCAAGCTGGCGGTGTGCGACGCGGCTTGAGAGGGTCGGGCGGGATATTCGTCAGGGGGACCGAGAAGCCATAGCCGTCAGACACCGACCATCGGCGTGTTTCAAGGAGCACTCGCTCTGCGAGCGTGTCATAGTTGGTTGTGATGACGACGTCGCCGTTTCGGAGAGCGTCGAGCTCACGATGCAGATACTCCCGTCGATGACTTGCCTCCGGCTGATCGTCCCGCCAATGCATGTGTTCCAGATAAGCATCCAAGGCCAGCGACAAAGCCGAGCCGCGCCCGAACTGCGGAGTCAAGCGGCTGGCGTTTTAGATCGTTGTAGAGAGTGTCGATGTACTCCCCGCGTTCCTCGGCGAATGCGGTAGCCGCGTCGCCGTCGCGTATGTTCTTGAATTCACCGACAGCAGTTCGCTCGACCGCTCCTATCGCGGCATCATCGGCCGTCAGCGCTTCTGCGCAGAGATCGAGATACGAGAGAACAACCTCGGGATTCCCGCTCGTGAGGAGCAGCTTTTCCATTTCGTTGGCTGTATCGCGTCGCGCGATAAAGCGACTCCAATAAGCCTTGCGGCCAACATCGAGTTCGGCGTGGGCGAAGTAGTTTTCTACCGCCCGAATCAAGTCTCGCCCCAACGGATATCCGGCACCGACCGAAGCGCCGGCCCCAAGAAATAAGACGCGTCGCGTCATTTGCGGGCCGAGACAAATGGGCCGTCCAACACACAACGGCGGACGGTTAGTCCCTGCCGCGCCTTCGGCGCGGTCGCTAGCCGCGGCGCGCTGATGCGCGGGGCGCTTCGCGCCGGCTGCGCAGGAAAGAGCTGAGAAGGCGCGATGTCACACATGACTGCGCTTCTTGTCCGGGACGCGCTCGAGGAGATCGCCAATCGAGCAATCGAGCACCTCGCAAAGCACATCCAGGGTTTCTAACTCTACCCGACGCGGCTTGTTGTTAAAGAGATCGTTAACCGTCGAGTACGCGAGGCGCGTTCGCGTCTGTAATTCAGTCTGCGACATCCCGCGTTCAGCCAGCAATTCGCGCAATCGGAATCGCACTGCCACGGCGGCCTCCACAATAAATATAGCCTAGAAACTATAGCCTAGGGGCTTGACGGTTTATAGCCCCTGGGCTATAATAATACTCATAGAAAAGAGGCAGCCGGTAACCCTTGGAAAGTTGGCCGACTGCCTCCCACAGCCCCGAAGGGCCGCAGTCGCAAGGTAGCGATTTCCGACCCTTCGGACAACCGGGAGGGGAGGATGTACGCTCCGATCTACCTACCACAGCCGACGCCGAGGACGCCGGCAATCGCAGCCGCTGAGCGGGCGATTATCGAGGCCGAAGGCGCATTCCACGTTGGAGGCCGCTACTTCGCAAACGACGGTGACGCGCGACAGGAACGGCGCAGGCTTGCCGAGCGGCGAGTCAGAGAAGACGAGCGCCGGGAGAAGTACGGCGAGTGTCTGCGCGCGACGTGCGACGGAACGGCGCGGTTTCGTCTGTCGACGTGGGCGACGGAACGCGAACGGCAACAGATCGACGCGGGCGCGGTGGAATGTGTGCGGACGACGCACTGCAACACGCTGTCCGAAGTGGTCGCCGATTTCACCAATGGAAGGGCTGACGGTGCCCTAATCTCCGCCGCACTTATCACGTCTGAATCACTGCCGACACTGCGCGCATTGGTTCGCGGATTTCCGACTCAGATCGTCGTCGGACTCATTGGCGAGGTATCGGAAGGGCGGGCCGTGAGAGCGGCTGTCCTGTTCGGTCAGGTCGGGATTCGCGCCGTCGCAGACGTGCGCAACGCACAGGGATGGCGCGAGTTTCGGAACGTGTTCGACTGCGGCAGCCAGCCAGACCAATTCATCCGTGAAGCGCTCGCGGTCGTGCTTTGCGACATTGGCGAATCAGAGAACGTGAACAGCGACGGCCGCAACGAGTTTTTCCGTCTCGCGTTCTCGCCGCGAGTAACGAGCGCGAAGGAGCTTGCGGGCCGTCTCGGCGTCCTTCCATCAACGCTCATGAGCCGGTTTTTCCGCGCGGCGTTGCCGTCGCCAAAGCAATACGTCGCGTATGCGCGGCTCGTGTGGGCCGCGTACCTCGGGGAGTCGTCGGGGATGAGCATTGCGGCGATTGCGAACCGACTGAACGCGTCGTCACCGCAGAGCTTTCACCGTGCGGTTAGAACGATCATGCGAATGAGCGCGGCCGAGTTCCGGTACTTCTACAACGGTGCGCGGATGCTCGAAATGTTCCGTTCACGTCTCGTCACGCCGTACCGCGATACGCTGCGCACGTTCGACCCAACCGCGGATTCCGGGCCGACGTTCCCAACGCGTCACACGCCATCCGCCGCGATTCGGTTCGTCGCTAGTGCGGAGAAGGGGAGGGCCGCGTAAATGACGCCGACAACATCGGCCGCGCGCGACGAACGCGCCGAGCGGCAACCGATCCCGCTTCCGAGCGGGCCAGATAGTCCCTCCTGTCCGAAGTGCGGCGGGCGGATGTGGGACAATCGAACGAGCAAGCGGAATCCGAAAGCGCCGGACTTCAAGTGCCGCAGTCGCTCGTGCGACGGCGTGCTGTGGCCGGGACAGCATCGGACGGCGTTTCCGGTTTCCGAGCCGCCGCAACTCGCCGCACTCGCCGGCAACACCGAGGCGCCAAGTGGGCGTGATGAAGCGGCAGCGACAATCCTGCCCATTCTTCGGCGGAAGTACCTGGACCTGACCGATTTTGTTCTTGATTCAGTGCGACCGAAGTACGAGCAACGCGGGCTAGAGTGCCGTCCCGATACGGTCGCAGCGATCGCCGCAACGCTCTACATCGCCGAGACGCGGAGGGAGGGACTATGACGGCCGTAGCAGTCACGAGCGGCCTTCAATACTCGCTTCCGCTCAACGCATCAACACGTAAACTCGCCCGGCGATTTCGGCGAATCAGCACGCTCCGCCTTGTTCGGGAAACTTCATTCGTGGCGCCGGAAGGATACCCGGCCGATGAAATACCGATCACGAACCCTCGCGACGTGTTCGAGCGGATGCAACCGTACGCCGAGCGTGAGACGGCGGAAGTATTCTGGCTCCTGTGTCTGAACGCGCAACACCGGCTGATCGGTAACGCGCCGGAAGCGATCACTCGCGGGATTCTCAATTCGTCGCTCGTGCATCCGCGAGAGGTTTTCGTTTGCGCGATAGTTGCGCGCGCGGCGGCCGTCGTGCTCTGCCACAATCACCCGTCCGGTGACCCGACGCCCTCGCAGGATGATCGGTCGGTAACGGAACAACTCGTGGCAGCGGGGAAGCTGCTCGACATCCCGGTAATGGATCACGTTATCGTCGGACGCGGCCGGTACACGAGCTTTGCCGAGGCGGGGCTCCTATGATGGCCGCATACGCAACCGCACGCGCCATGACTCGGCGCGTGCGAGAGGAAACGGGGAGCCGTCGCAGATCGAACGAGCGCGGCGAACGCGCCGCGGTTCGCTTCCCGCTGGGGCGACTCTTTGCGACGCCGGGGGCGCTGGAACTGCTCGCCGAAATTCGTGATGCTGGGAAGCCGTATTCGGTGCGGGTCGCGGCGCAATCCGAGGAGCTGATGTCGCTCGTCATGCCGTACGTGCGGCGGCATTCCGAAGGGGATTGGGGCGATGTCTCAGCGGACGACTGGAAGGCGAATGACGACGCGCTGACGTCGGGCGAGCGGCTGTTCTCTGCATACGAGATCGGAGCAGGGAAGCGGCTCTGGATAATCACCGAGGCGGACCGTTCTTCAACTACCGTGTTGTTGCCTGAGGAGTATTAGATAGCAAAGAGAGTCGAGCGCGGCGCTTCGCCGCGTCTCGCTCGACTCTGCGCGTTGTCCAAGCGACATGGCCACCTACTGCCGGGCTTCAACGACTTGTCCGCTAGGTTCTCCAACCGTTCGTCGTGATGCCGCGGATTTGGTCGCGGCTTTCGGGTGATCAGGCGTTATTGTCACGGCTTCCAGTCGAAAGAGAAACGCGTCGCGCGAATTGATCAGGGGTTGAAGAACTGCCTTCAGTTGCGCGCCGTTTGAACCGGCAAGGCAGTCGCGAATAATCGCGCCGCGTCGCTGATCCTCCGATTGAACCAGTCGCTTTCGTTCCTGTTCCAAGCGGGCGATTTCGGCGTCCAAGTCGGTCGAGTGACGTTCGGATTTCGGGCGCGGCATACGGAGCTCCTCGGTTCGTTTGAGCAGCAGTACCGTATGACCATGGCGCCCGTTCTAACGGTCGACCTTGCCGTTGCGCTGCTGCGACCGCGAAAAGCGGAGATATCTCAGCCGGCGTGCATTAAGCTTGGGCAAGCTAGTGGGGAGATATCTCAGCGTGCGAACGCGTGCCAGGTTCGATCTGCACGGTTGACGCGAACCGGACGCCAGGCAGTCTTGCCGTCGAGGTCAAGATGACGAAAGTTTGGCGTGTTGCGGAAGGTTCCTCTTTGCTTCCCGAACTGCCGGCCCATCCGACCCTCGCAAGAAGACCTCAGTGCCAGCTGATGCCGAGTTTGTCGAAGGCGTTTCCATAGCTCTTCGCGGTCGGGGCGCGTCAATCTCGGAACTCCCGACGGGGATTGCTCCAAACCCCTTTCCGCTAAGCTTCGCCCACGAAGCGCTCCTTTATAAGGCGTTAATCCACGTCCGGCGCCTCACCCCGCAACGTGGCCTCGGCACTGATCATCATCGAGGGGCCGACGAGTGGCACTCCCAAATGATCTTCGATGATTCGCGACGTGGTCGCGGAGTACGAAATCGGCTCGGTCGCCGGCCAGGATATCGCACCGTTCTTTTGGGGTATTCTCAGGTTGGGACCGCAATAATCATCGCGGCATGGGACGCGAAAAGGAGAGCCGAGTACGCGTATTCGCGTTCACTTCAGGTTAGGGAAAGCACCCTCCATCAAGCGGCAGAGTTTGGCGTCGGGCAGCAAGCGAGCCGCGCTGGCGAGATTGTCGTTGCATTTCGTGCCGAGTTCCTTCCCGAGTACTTAGCCGGTACCGGCGACCTGCATACGATCGTCGATACAGGCGGCGAGCCGGAGACTGAAGCAGACATTCCGGAGGACTTCTTTGGTCCGCGGGACCGACGGATCATCTCCGGCACGCAGGCGGTTCGCGATGTTCGGTTCAAGAACTTCGTGACGCGACACTATGCGGCCTGTGCCGTCTGCGGGCTCGACGCCGCTGCATTGCTCCACGCGGCACATATCATTCCGGTTGCTGATCTGAGGAGCAGCGACCACCCGTCTAACGGCCTTCGACTCTGCCGTAACTGCCATGCGTTGTTCGACGCCGGGCTTCTGCTGCTGCGGCCGGACTACACCATCGAAATTCCGCGATACCTTGCCACGCTCGGAAGGCACGCCGCTGAGATGTACGCCGCCCTCAATGGGCAGCGTCTTCGCCTTCCCCGAATTCGAGACGCGTTTCTTCCTAGTCCCGAGAAACTCGCGGCAACTTACGAGCTTCGGCGGCGGGCAGATGTGTGAGGCTTTGAAGGACTTTTAGCGACTTCCTATCGCTACCCAACGGCGGCCAGGTCGCGTGGGGAATACCAGCGACCATCGCGGTCCTCGAAGGCCAATTCGAGGAGATCTCGGAGCCGATCCATGGAGAAACTGGCGAGATCAGCTCCCGCGTTAAGCAGAGCTTGGATGCTCAAGGAATAGAGAAAAGGCAGCGTCCGTTCTCCTTCAATTCCCTCCGGTTGCTGCGAGAGATGTCGCGCAATCGTGCGAAGTACCAGAGCCTGATGCGATTCCGTGGTCGAGCGCCGCGTGCGCGTGTTCGAGACGCTCCGCCGGAGCTGAAGAACAATGTCAAAGCTCGCCACGTTTTCTGCACCGCTACGGCCCTTATAGCCCTTCATCGACTGCTGAACCTTGTCGAGCATGTCAACACCTTCAAGATCGAATCCGGCCCTGTGAGCCGCCCGTTCGATGGCGTTCCAAACGGCGCCGTCTGAGCTCTGAAACACCACTGTTGCCCGATGACCAGGCTTAAGAACGCGATGCATTTCGGAGAAAGCTGCCGACAGCAGCGATTCGTAATCATCTAGGGTCTTGCCCCCCTGTGAGGCACTTCGTGAGCGATTGACTACGGCCTCAAGCTCCGTATTCGCGATCGCTCCGAGCCAGGCTTCGCCGACGATGTTGCAGTCTGCATAGAAGATGTTTGATCCGAACGGTGGGTCAGTGAAGATGTAGTCGACCGACGCGGTCGGTATCCACTGGAGTTCGGCAGCGGAGCCCAGCCGAACAGCAGGTTCGTGTTTTTCAACTGACCTAGCCGTTTCTCGCTCGAGACTCGCAAAGAAGCGCGCAAGCTGTCGGATTTTGTGGTCGAATACCTCAAAAACGTTGGCCTCTGCAGATAACTGAGGTATGTACAGCGTCCCCGTCAACGGCCGATGCCCGCCATGCGCATTGAAGCGACGCATCCGAGTTCCATGCCAAGCGGTGTTGGTGAACGCAAAGGCCAACGCAGTACGTACTCGCGTGTCTTCGATCTTTCCAATCGCGGCCCAAAGAAGCGCGAGCGCAGACAGGTTTCTGGTCGTGTACAGATCGGCGACTGTCCGAACTCCCCGTAGATGAAGGGCGGAACGCTGATACATCTCGCGCTTGGAATCGATGACGGTTTTTGGGACGAATGCGGTGGCCGATGGAGCGGGGAAGTGCGCTGCTTTCCGCCGTTCTGCGCTGGTCAAAGCGCGCTGGTGCAGTCCGCGACGGCATTCGCACGAATAGGCGACCCAGACCGGATCCACTCGCACGCGTGAACCTGCGCTCTTAGCCCAAGTCTTGCCACACGACGGACATTCGAGGCGCTTCGGTACCTTGCCTTTTCTCCTATCGGTCGCGTCCCACAGGGTTACGTGAGTGCGGCAACCTGGGCAGCGGTAGACGTCACTCCAGATCGTATACCGAATCGTCCCATTTCCTCGGCACTCGGTGCATCGAATAGCGTAGTGGCGTTGCTCTTGTCGCCGGAGCGCCTGGTGCAGGGTGGTCCAAGCGCGCTTGAGTGCAGCAGGATCACACGGCCTAGTGTGATTGAATGCCAAATGTACAGCTAGGGGAGATAGATCATTGAGGATGGCACGCCGCCCGCACCGAAGAGCGGCGAGCCCAGTCATTCCGCTTCCACAAAAAGGATCGAGCACTACGTCGCCCGGCGACGTGAAGCGTTCGATATAAGGCACGATGGCCTCAGGTGGTACCTTCGTCGGATAGCTATGCGCGTTGTATGCTGCACTTCCTTTACCTGCTGTGACCGGCGGTGCGCTCGCCTTTCGTGATTGCCGAATCTCCGTTTGGACTATCCCGTTCTTATGGTGCGACCCGTTTCTCGCAACGTCGCCGCGAAAGAGATGCCCATTCGAAATCCAGGCATCGTCTGCAACATCAAATCGATACCAGCTCGATCGCGGTCGCATTAGGCGCTCTGAGCCGTTGGTGCGGATGACGGAACGCTCCGCTCATCAGCTAGCGCGGTGCCGCAACCATCGGTCTCGCGAACACACCAACCGGACGCCTGACGGTCAAATTCACGAGCCAACAAACGCTCAAACGCTTTAAGATCGATCGTGCGGAGATCCAATCGATCCTCGAGCGCGCGCTGAACGGCGAGCGAGTGCAGGTAAGCGGTCGATCGTTTGTCCGCGCCAACGGCACGAGTTGAGGCTAGATACTGCCGCATGTGCTCGATCAATCGCGATTCAGACGCCACGCCAGTTTCGGTCGTAGCAATCACCGGAACGCGTTTTCGTAGATTGAGAACAACGTCGTAGTTCGCGACGCTCTCACCGGCAGTGTCGCCCTTGATGCCTTTGAACGACTTCTGGTGCTTGTCGAACATGACAGCGCTGCCAAGCGTAAAGCCGGAGTCAATGCACGCATCTTGGACGGCTTGCCACACGGTAGAACTTGAATTGTGAAAGACCACGCTTGCCCACCGGTCCGGCTTCAGAACGCGGCGAATCTCGCTGAAGGCCCGTGTGAGAAGGGCTTGATATTCCTTGAGGTCTTTGCCGCCGCCGCCGACGTTTCGCGCACCATTGATGACCATCTCCTCCCGCTTGTCTGTGAAGGAGTCCAACCATCCTTCCCAGAGCAGAGAACAATCGGCGTAATAAATATTCGAGCCGAATGGAGGATCGGTGAACACGTAGTCGATCGATGAATCAGGTACGCTCCGCAGATCGACTGCGGAGCCTTGGCCAACCGCGGCGTGGCCTCGCGCGTGTGCGGTAAGCTGAAAGAGCCGCCTTGCCGCCCGCACCTTCCGCTCGAACAGCCGAAAAACGTTGAACTCGTAGAAGAGCGAAGACACGTAAAGCGTTCCGCTCAGCACATTCGTCGGCCGCTTCTGATTCCACTGATAGCGTTTCGATGCCCGGTTCACACATCCGGTGAAGGCAAAGAGCAGTGCTGCCGCAATTCGAGGCTCAGGATATCGCTCAATCCAATCGTGTATCGCCGCGAGCGCGCGAAGATTCCGATGCGTGAAGAAGTCTCGAACCGTGTGGATGCCTCGGTCTGCGTGACCTTGCCGCCACATTTCCCATTCAGGGCCAAACGGGGTTTCAGGAACCCAGCCAGGAATATCAAGGTTCGCCGCCGATTCCCATCGATTGAGGTCAGCCGCCGATGCCGGCCGCTCAGTTCGCGCCCCCGCGCAAGCATCAAGACAAACGGAGCTCACGACGCACGGCTCCGAGCGAAGCCATCGCAGTGACCGGCGCTCATGCTGAGCACCGCAGGCCCGGCAGGTGAGGTCGCCTACAAGCTTACCGGTTGAATCGCGGCCATGCTCCCAAACGCTCAGCTGTGCGGGACAGGAAGCGCACGCGAAAACATCCGTTAGAATGCTGTACTCAATTCGCGCTCGACCGCTACACTTGCTGCACTCAGTTCCGTAGAGTTCTAGCTGATATTTGGCCAAGTCGGCCGCAAGCTGATCAAACGCGGCTTCGAACACTCCGGAGTCGCATGGCGTGACATAGTTGCGGGCGATGTGAACGGCCGCCGGCGAAAGGTCGTTGAGAATTGCGTCCCTACCTGCGAGAATCGCTGCGACACCCGTCATCCCGCTTCCGCAAAATGGATCGAGCACAACATCGCCCGGAGCAGTGTAGTGCTCGATGTACGGCGCAATGCCTTGGTAAGGCACTTTGGTGTGGTAACTGTGCGCGTTGTAGATGGGGGTGTTCTTGCCGGCGTCGATATGGCGGGCGAATGGCTCGCGCTCATAGGCGTCGTCGATCGCCAAGGAGATTTGCGCAGACGCTCTGCCCGTTATCAGCTCTGGAACAGTTCTATACCAGTGGCGAGACGCCAATGCTGGCGCCGACTCTAGCGAGCTAAGGAGCGACAACGTGAGCTGCGGGTGCCTCTGAACAGCGGAAAGCAGGCGAGTCGGGATCTGGCCCGCCTGCAGCCTTAAGACGTCGAGGTCTTCGCTGAAATAGTCCGCGAGCCGCTGGAGGAACTCATCGGAAGGCACGCGTCGACCGCTTTCCAGGTGGCTCAGATAGGTGTGATCGACCTCAAGAGCGACTGCGAGTTGCCTGAGGGTCAGGCCTGCAGTTTCACGCATTTCTAGAAGGCGGGCGCCGAACGAGTTGGTCTGCATGAACGTTCCGAGGCCGTCCTGAAATGGTGCGGGGAGGTTAGGACGGCAACTTAGGCTGTTGACAACAGCTGTCAACATCTAAATGTTGCTGCCGTATCAAATCCGCTCACCACCGAGTACCCTTTGATCAGTCCGCCGAATTGCTCGATCACCGCGTGCCATCGGTTTCGGAGTTTATTCGGTATCAGTTTTTAGCGCTAGTGGGTGCCGCCGCCGATCATTGACGCGCGCCACTTTGGACGCGATTCCCCGGACCTGGAAATTCAGCGGCGTGAGCCCACGACCATCCCTTGATTCTCGCCAGCTGCACGGCGCTCTGCTCCAAGCGCTGGGGGAGGTCGTCGTGTCACACAGCGATATCGAGAAGAAGCCGCTCGAACTGGACCTCTCCGTACCTCTGCCGAGCCGCGTCCGGATCTACATGTACACGCTTACCGATCCGCCAGGAGGCAGGCCCGTTGGGGAGTTCAAGATCCAGTTAATCGCGCCCGGACAAAAAAAGGGCGACACCGCAAGCTTTGACGGCTCCGACGGCAGGATCGTTCTGCTCATCGGATATCACCCGGACACCAACGTGTTCGTATTGTGGGACGCCATGTTGTACCCGGAGTTTCCGCACTCGCGGAACGTGCAGGTAAGCGGTGAAACGGTGTATGGCGCATTCGCGGGAGTCGTCGCATTTCAAGAGCGAAAACTGCGGACCGGCATTGAGCGTGTGCTTGCCGCACGCGGACAGAAGGTCGCCGCCGCCGTTCGAGAGCGATTTGTACTCACCGTGGATCGAGTCATCTCGGAATGATGACGTGACTGAACATTCCACGGCTACTGGCGCGGCAAGTCTGAACGATCTGCCTCTGGCGTTCGCCTATAGAAAAGGGACGAACGACATTGCGAACGAATTCTACTTGCCGTGTCATGCCGCAGCGATTTCGTACGATCGAGCTGTTGGCTTTTTCTCGAGCAGCATCTACGTCATTGCCTGGCCGAGCCTTCGCCAATTCGTCGACCGAGGTGGGCGCATCCGGCTGATATGCTCACCCGTGCTCTCTGGACAGGACCAAGAGGCGATGGCCGAAGGCCATGCGGCCGTGGACGAGAACGAAGTCGGCATTCAGCTGCGAGATGAGGTGCGGCGCCTGCTCGCAAGCCCGAGTCTAAGCAAACCGACGCGGGTCCTTGCTGCGTTGGTGGCAACCGGCGCGTTGTCAATCAAGATCGCCTTCGTCTCACGGGATTCCGATCCGCGTTCGCAACGAATCTTTCACGACAAGCTCGGCATCTTCCGCGACTCAGCCGGCCATGTCGTGGTGTTCAAAGGGTCGATGAACGAGACTTGGACAGGCCTGTCGGCCGATGGAAACTTGGAGTCGGTTGATGTCTTCGTTTCCTGGGGCGGAGAACGTGAGGCGGTTCGCGTCGACGACGAATCACGCTACTTCGAGGACCTGTGGGTAGACAGGTATCCTTCGGTATCAGTGCGAGCTTTCCCGGACGTAGCCAAGCAAGAGCTCGTCGACAGCGCCGACCCGAAGAATTGGCCGCAGATCCTCGACGAGATTTGCAGTGAAATCGAACTCGCCGGGGAACTCTCGCCCGATCGCAAAGCGGGCGGCCGAGTTCCGCGTCCGCATCAGGTGCAAGCACTACAGATATGGAACGACCGAGGACGCCGTGGAATTCTCGAGCACGCGACAGGTAGCGGAAAAACATTTACCGCCCTCTGTGCGATGCGCGACGCACTCGGACGGGGTGAAACACCCGTCGTGTTGGTGCCGAGCGACCTTCTCGTGCGGCAGTGGTTGCGCGAAGTACACGCGACGTTCGATGAGCAAGGTGCCGAGGTTCTTGTTTGCGATGGGCGAATGCCGGGTTGGCGGAGTCTCTTGGGAGCCTGGACCAGGCGTGGCGGTGATCCCCGCGTCATAGTCGCGTCAATGGCAACAGCTGCGACGGACGACTTCCTGAGTCGCGTGCGCGGAGGCGATCATCTGTTCCTCATCGCGGATGAGGTACACGCGCTCGGAAGTGCGCGGCGCCAAGCGATTTTCCAACTCAACACGGGGCCGCGACTCGGCTTAAGCGCGACGCCTCGTCGGGCTGGTGACGCAGCAGGGACCCAGGCGATACTCGACTATTTTCACGGAATCGTTCCGCCGCCTTTCACGCTCCGGGACGCCATCGAGGCGGGGACTCTATCGCCGTACTTCTACACTGTCCACACCGTTCCATTGTCGGCGGACGAGCAGCGCGATTGGGATGAGCTTACCGACCGTATCCGACAGACCTATGCGCAGGGCGCTGATCGTCTCGCCGCCGTTGGTGAGTTCAGCGACCGAATCCGGTACCTGCTGCTGGCGCGCGCACGTATTACGAAGCGCGCGGCGGGCAAGGTTCCTCTGGCGGAGCAAATCGTTAGGGGGGAGTACAAGCGAGGACAGCGCTGGATCGTGTACTGTGACTCGCTCGTCCAGTTACAGGCCGTAACTGGACGCCTTCGCGACGCGGGGCTCGACGCCGCGGAGTATCATAGCGGGCTGCCAGATCCGCATCGGGTAGCAACGCTCACTCAATTCGAGGCTCTGGGTGGACTGCTTGTCGCTATCAAGTGTTTGGACGAAGGCGTGGATATTCCGTCGGTTGATCACGCCTTGATTCTTGCCTCGTCGAAGAATCCGCGAGAGTTCGTGCAACGCCGTGGAAGAGTCCTTCGCACGCACCCGGGCAAACACTTCGCTTCCATTCACGATGCCATCGTTATTCCCAATGGGCCGAAGGACGATGATTTGGGAAATCGGCTTCTCGTGGGAGAGCTTGCCCGCGCGATCGAGTTTGGTCGCGGAGCGCTCAACCCCAGTTGCGTCACCGACATAGAGTTGATTGCAAATCGCTTCGATCTTAACCCGGCGGATCTCGCCGCGGTAGGAATTGAGTCTGACGACGACAACACTGACACCAGCGACAAAGACGATGAGTGATCTCGCCGAGTTGGCGACAACGGTTGAGCAAGTGCGAGCGGCGAAGTTTCCTCATCTGTCGCCCGATCTCGTGCGGCGTATTTTGGCGATAGAAGCCGAGCATCTCGACGATAGAGCGGCAGCGATACGAGAGATCAAGGCAGCAGTTGTGGCGGCTCTCGGCAAAGCGGAGCACTCACATGCTTAGGCTGCGTCGCTTGCAGGTCGAGAACTTCGGCCCCTACAAGGGTTTGCAGGAGTTCGCATTTCCCGACGGCGATGGAGTAGTAGTCGTCTACGGTGAGAATCGTCGCGGGAAGACGTCACTCCTAAACGCCATTCGGTTCGCCCTATTCGGGCAGGTGGTCACCCGTGGCTCGCGGCCACTCCCGTATCATAAAGTTCTCAACAGCGAAGCCCGAGAGGATGGTAACGGGCGATTTCGTGTGTCGCTCGATTTCAGTTTCGAAGGCGCGTCGTACGCACTTACCCGGGCCTGCGAACTTCGGTCAGGCATAACGGACCCGTCGAGCAGCGATGACTTCAAGTCGACGATCTACCTTCAGCGTGATGGCCAAGCACTCGGAAAGGCCGAGACGGACACCGAGTTGGGGCGAATCATGCCCGCGCAAATCGCACGCTTCTTCCTGTTCGATGGCGAACTTCTCTCTGAATATGAGGAGCTTCTCCGTGATCAAGGGGAGAGCGAAGTAGGCCCGAAAATCGCTGCGGCAATCGAGCAGATCCTAGGACTTCCCGTAATTCAGCACGCCCGTGGCGATCTAGATATGCTCACTGAAGAGGCTGAGCAAGAGGAATCACGCGCGGCCCAGCGGGACAAGCAGACCGCAAGCATTGGCGCAGTCCTCGAGAATCTGTCCGCGCAACTTCAGAAGCAACGGAGTGAGCATGCGCGTCTGGTGCAGCAATTGGCCGACGCCACGTCGATCAAGACCGACCTGGAGGAGTCGCTCGGCAAGTCGGCGGCCTTGGGAGGGCTAGTTGGCGAACGCGATCGTATCGAGCGCGAGATTACGGAACTTGAAGGGGAATCCGCCGATAAGCGAGCGAAGTTACAGATCGCGATGCAAACCGCGTGGCGTGCACGGCTCGCGCGGCGGCTAGACCCGTTGCGCGCTTCCCTAGAAGCCCGGCGTGATGGCCTCCAGGCGCGGATCACGCACCATGTGGGCGCCGCACAGCGCACGAAGGAACTGCTCGCGGGGGTCGAGTCGGGTAAGTGTCCGGTGTGTGAGCACACAGTAGATCCGAACGAGATGGCACGGCTGGCGCGTGAGGCGCAAGCTTCACTGTCTGGCGACATTGGCGCTGACCAGCTGGAGCTAGTGCGGTTGCAGCAAGACATGGACACGGTCACCCGCCTCGCCGCTGCGAATGATACAGCTCACATCACAGACCTCTTCGACGATGTTGAGGCGGCGAAGGTCAAGATGCATACGCGTCGCGCGCGACTGAAGGAAGTGTCTGAAGAGATCGCTGACTACGACGAAGTCGAGTTCAAAGTGCAGCGAAAGCAGTTCGAACAAACGCTGGGCGAGATTCAGATCCTGCAGCGTGGTATTGACTCGCAGGCTCAGGAAATCCTGACTACGGACGGGCGGCTCAAGGAAGCACGCAAGCGGCTAGACAAGGTGTCAGGTGCCGGCTTAGCGGCGGAGCGCCGCAAACGAGAGCTATTTGCCGGTCTGGCCGACCTGTTTCAGGAAGGCGTCGCGGTGTATCGAAACCGTCTTCGCGAACGAGTTGAACGTGATGCGACGGCTTTGTTCCTCGATCTTACGAGCGAGCCGGACGACGCCGGTCTACGCATAAACGAGCAGTACGGATTGACGATCGTCCACAAGGACGGGAGCGACATTGTCGTACGCTCGTCAGGAGCCGAGCAGATCGTTGCGTTGTCGCTAATGGGAGCGCTCCAGAAGAACGCGCCGCTCCGAGGGCCGATCATCGCCGATTCGCTCTTGATGCGCGTTGACGACACGCATCGCGAAAACCTCGTCCGAGCGCTCCCGAAAATGGCCGGACAAGTTGCGATCTTGGTGTTTCGCGCGGAGCTGCGTCCCGAAGTGGCTCACGCGCTCCTCGATGGTGAGCTGCTTGCCGAATATCAGATCAGGCGTATTTCAGCGAAGCACAGCGAAATTGAGCCCTTTAAAGGAACCTCCTGATGGCGGACAAAGAGCAAATCGGACTTACGCCGGCTGGAAGCGCGATCATGGACCGCGTCCTCAGCACCGGATACTTCACAGGGAAGGACTACGTGGCAAAGCTTGCGATCGCGCTTGCCATGCAGCCCGACGCAAACGTCGATGGCGTCAAAGGGGCGGGGACGACGTGGCATACAAAGGGACTCGATGACACCGGCGAATTCATTACCGCCGTTGAACTTCTGTATCCGCATGTCACGGAACCCTATCGTGCAATCGAAGGGCTGATCGACAGCGGGTTGCGCATGATCGGTGAGCATATGGACAAACGCGGCGAGCTAGTTCTTTCCGAACTCGTTGCGGCATCGACCAATCCCGCGACAGCGGAGAAGGGGAGTTAGGTCAAATGGATATGAGCACACACCGCGAATCGAAGCCCGCGACGGAGCGCGCGGACTACGTCCGCCTTCTGGACGATTTCGGTGCGAGCCAGAAGACGGCTCGCGAGTGCGTGCGCTTCCTTGAACAAGCTGGCTATTCGCATGGTCAGGCACGCAACGCGGTTTACCGGTTCCGTAGGCTGCGCGGCATGACGAAGAAAGGGACCTGATTCAAGACTGCTGAGCGATGGGAGGCGCCTACGTCGCACAAGCCCCTCGAGAACACGCGCTTATCAGGTTCGTCGCGTGGCAGGTAGTTGCGCAACACCGCGGCGCGTCGCCGTGCAGGGGTGAGCCTCGCTGACAGTTCGGCATCCGTTGCGGCCAGGTGCCCATTCCCGGAAGCAAGTCGCTGACTTGATCGGTGCGCCGGGATGCGGCAGAGAGATGATTCTCTGGCGTCGATCGATTCGGCTTGCACCTGTTACGCCACCGTTCAGTCTTTCCATCGACGAGGCTAACAACGGCGTAACTGACTGTCAGCAATCGCGTTCCTACGTTGAGATGTGGAGAGCGAGGGAATTCCTCCTCACACGTCAACCTGCGGCCGTCTCGGACGGCAAGGAGCGCGTCATGCGACCCGAGCACCCGATTCACGTGTTCATCAACAAGAAGAAGTTCGATCTGGACAACCCTGTGCAGACGGGGGCGAGCCTCAAGCAGCTCGCCGGTATTCCGTTGGCCGACGTTCTCTTCCTCCAGCAGCCGGGAGAGGACCAAGTGATTGCCAACGACACGAGCGTTACCCTCAAGAACGGCGACCAGCTGCACAGCCAACCCGCCGCCGACTACGGGTTCGCTGCCTCCGTGCTCGCCGAGGCTGGGCTCGAGCCCGACCGGGCGGAGCTGCATTCAGAACCCGGCGGATGGTCCCTTCTCGTGATCTCGAACTACTTGCTCCCGGTCGGCTTTCAGCCGAACCGGGTGCAGTTGCTCGTCAAACTGCCGCCCGCGTTTCCTGACGCGGCGCCCGACATGTTCTGGGTATGGCCCGGGGTGAAAGCGCCAAACGGTGCTCTCCCGCGCAGTACCTCGACGGAACGGCTGCTCGGCAAAGACTGGCAGCGGTTCTCCTGGCACCTGGCTGCTGGCGCGTGGAAGCCGGGCATCAGCACGTTACGCGATTACCTCCGTTGCATTCGGGCTCGCTTCCTCCGTTTGGACTGAGGGCGGCGTCATGATTCTTCGCGTGCTTCACTCGCAGTGGGCTCCGTTCGTTGAGAGCCTTCGCGCCCGGAGGGATGTCGAGAGTGCCGGTATCATCCTCGCAGAGCGGCTTCATGGCGGGGAGGTGCTGGTTGGTCGGCACTTCGTTTCGGTGCCTGACACCGGCTATCAGATCAGGCGAGTCGATCAGCTTCGAATTGATCCCATCGCGATCAACCGCCTGATCCGTCCGGCCCGCGAGGCTGGCCTTTCCATCATCACCGTCCATACCCACCCGGGCACGAATCGGCCATGGTTTTCGGTGGCCGACGATGAGGGTGATTCCCGGCTTATGCCGTCGCTATTCGCGCAGATGCGCGGTCCGCACGGCTCCATAGTGATTGCAGGCGAAACCGGCATTCCAGCCGCTCGCCTGTGGTCGGAATCGGGCGTCAAGGCTGGGATCGAGGTGCGCGTCATTGGAAACACCATTCAGATCTACCCTGCGACGCGGAGCCAGGAAACCGAAGAACCATGGTTTGACCGGCAGCGGCTCGCCCTCGGCTGCGACGGCCAGGCCGTGCTCCGAAACCTTCATGTCGTCGTGGTAGGGCTTGGTGGAACTGGCTCCGTCGTATTCGCGCAGCTTGTGCATCTCGGCGTCGGACGAATCACAATTATCGACGGCGATCGCGTCGACACATCGAATGTGAGTCGAATCATCGGAGCGACCTGCCAGGACGCTGGAGTGACGTGGAAGGTGGATGTCGCCGTCCGCTACGCGGAGCGAGTCGGACTCGGGACGCAGGTGGTCGCGGTGCGGGAACATCTCGGCGCGGAGGTAAGTACGGCAGACATCGAGGGCTGTGATGTTGTGCTGTCTTGTGTTGACAAGCACCGGCCGCGGGCCCTTCTAAACCGGCTCGCCTACGCGAAAGCGGTTCCGATGATCGATATGGGCAGCGCATTTCGCGTAGACCGCGGCGGTCGAGTCATCGCGGCGGCGGGACGCGTGGTGATTGTCGGCCCGGGCCGACCATGTTTGGGATGCTGGGGCCACATCGACCCGAACCGTTTGCGCATCGAGGCTCTGTCGCCCGCGGATCGAGCGAGCCAGGCAGCCGAGGGCTATGTCGACGGCGCAGACGTTCCGCAGCCAAGCGTGATCGCGTTCAATACGATGGTCGCCGGCGCGGCGGTGATTGAACTCATTCGACTGGTGACCGGATTCGCGGGTGTCGGGGACCCACCGACACGTCTGAGCTTCGACTTTGAGACCGGGACCGTTCGCCGCAACAGTCTTGCTGAGAGCGCGCCATGTACGATCTGCGGACCTGATCTGGCGGATCGCGAAAGAGTTGAGGAACATCGGGTGTTCGCGAGCTAACTTGTCCACCTGAGCTAGTCCTGCTCGCGGATCTTGGCTCACCATTCCTGTCGGCGGTCGTATGCAGCTTCCTCTCGCGTATTTCGATGCCTCGGTGATCGAGGAGGTTCCAATCGACCTCTGGCGACAGGTATTCGACGACGTCGGATGGCTCGCGACGCTCGATAGCAAGCGCCAGACCTTCACGCACGCCGACGTGCTTGATGCGTTCGAGCACGACGACCCGACTGACGATCTGCTTCAGGCGATCGAGGTTCTGCACACGCTAGGAACCGAGGCCGGGCGCGACGCAATCGTCTCTGCCATGAACGACCGTCGCGTGCCGCTTGAAACGCTAGCTGCTTCCACCGGCAGCGCGGAATTCGCCACCCACCTCTTTCTGGCGCAGCGGAGTGACGCGTCGCTGGCGGACGTGTTCGCACGAGCCCAGGCGCAGGTTCAGGAGGGCGCCGATCACCGTCGATACAACGAGTTCGTTGGAACCGAGGCGCGCGTTGTTACAAACTTGAATGCGAAGGCAGAGGCGCTACGGGGCGAGATGCTCCGATACTGTCAAGAAAGTGATCTTGGTGATCACGTTCAGGTTCGTGCGTTCGAGAATGATGGAACCTACGTGTTCCATGTTATCCGTGGCCACCGGGTCAGAAAACCGTTGGCCGTCCTGCCCGGACGATCAGTGCGCGGAACAATCGAATATCGACCGGTGCACGCAGACCTTCTTCAGTACGACGCCGCGGTTGGACGCCTCCGCATCGCGGCGCGGGCTGCATCAATGGTCGAGGTCTATTGCCATGTGCTCGGGCGGGTCCTGTTCGATGACGAGATGTTCTTCGCTGGCGAGCCTGTGTGCAATCTCAAGGTTCTTCAGGAGAAGGGCCGGGCGGCGTTCGAGGACCACGGAGTTCCTGGCGTTGGCCGAGTGTGGATGACCGAGTGCCTGTGGGAGCGCGGTGATCGCGACCTTTTGCATATCCGGTCCACGGACTGCTTTCGGAATGTAGAGGAACTGCGCCTTCCGCTCTCAGAAGGTCAGCTCGTTCAGGTTAAGCTAAAGTTTGAGGTCGTCGGAAAAAGTACGAGGCCGGTTACCGTTACCGTTCGCGCACCGAGCAGAATCGAGGTCAGCCAGAAGCGCCACGAGCGGATTGTCGACCAGCTCCTGACCAAGCTAGGAATTCGCAATCCGCCGCGCGGTGATACGGAAATCGACCTCTGGTCACTTCATCCGTGGCGACACCCGGCTCAAGTGTGGCGTATGCTCTTCGGGTCGGACACAGATATGCTTGTCCAGTGCGGTGTTCTGGTGCCTATACAGCTGGATGCGATCCCGAGTCGCCAGCATATTGACGGCGGTCATGTCCTCGATGCTCAGCCCTTACCGTCGGGAGAATTCTACGGAGTCAGCCGCGCACCGGAGATTCCTTCGCGCTCGCTGAGTTCCACCGACCTTGACGCGTTGAAGCTGGACCCTGAACAGCTGCGCCTCTACCTGCGTTCACGATTCGAAACCACCGGCGGTTCGGCAACGCCATGGGCTGGCGATGAACTGCTCGACTTGGGGTTGATCAAAGTCGGCGACGTTTCCGTCCATTTGACATATTCGCTCCGCCAGCCCCCGCGCGGAACCGGGAATACGCTGCGCATGTGTGCTGCGGGAGAGAGTTTCGCCCTTCTCGTGCCATCGTCGCGCTACAGCGGTTCAGAGCTGCCGGTAGTCATGGTAGGCAGATGTCTGCCGTCCCGAGGCAGTGTGGTTCGGGGGATCGTGGCCACGTGCGCGCTCACGGGCGTGCCCGCGGTGTTCAGCGCCCCGGAGGGCACGCGGCTCGTCGTCGATACACGCCACGGGCAAGTCTGGGTTGACGGGCTAGAAATCTCAGGCCTTCGCCCTGGAAGCCACCCGTTCCGCTTTGTCGAGACCCTGGCGAAGAAGTCTCCTGCTGTCGTGTCCATGAAGGACCTTACCGATGAGCTTTCGGGTGCGCGGAAGGACGGCGACACCACGGCGCGCCAGGCGAAGCTAGCTGCGAAAAAACACATTAGCGACGCCATGGCGAGGGCAGGGCGGACGTTCGATGAAGATCCGTTCCCGTCCGCCCAAACAGGGTGCTACCGTTGTGTCCTCGTCGCCTACGTAGTCTGAACGGATTCACGAGCGGAGCGGCGCGGCGCCAACGACGACGTTGAGGGATCTATCTCAACTAGGTCGTTCGATGGGCCAGTCCAGAATTGCAGGCGTGAGTGCCTCCACGATTGTTCGCGCCATTCCCGTCGAGAGCACCTGCCCGCAGATTGTCGTTTCGCCCGACCACCACGCAAAGGCTCCCATGCTGATCAAGCCGTCCGACAAGACGCTCCAAGCCCTGCTTGAAGGCGGGTTTTACAAGATCCCCCGCTTCCAACGCCCGTATTCCTGGGACCAGGAAAACGTTGATGATTTTTGGAGCGACGCGATCGCCAATACGGACCCGGACTACTTCATCGGCTCTTTCGTTCTCTATCGCGAAACGCCGACTGCGGATTTCATGATGGTGGTGGACGGCCAACAACGCCTCACGACGGCCACCATCCTCCTAGCCGCAATCCGAAACGCCTTCGACGCGATCGGCGATACCTCGATGGCATCCGGGACACAGCTTCTCGTCGAGCGTTCGGACGTCAACAGCGACAAGCGTTTCGTGCTGATAACCGAGACGTCATATCCGTACTTTCACGAACACATTCAAAAGCACGGGCCAGCACAACTCCCGGCCAATGCAGGCCGAGAGGAAGAGGCGTTGGAAACCGCGTTCAAGTATCTCACGAAACAGGTGAACGCCGTCGTCGCGGCTGTGGACAGTGATCCCGCTGTCCTGCCCGACAAGAAGGCAGAGGTGAAACGCACGAGACTACTTGCGCTACGTGCAAACGTCCTGCGGCTTCACCTGATCGCAATCGAGCTACAGTCCGAAGACGAAGCCTACGTCATCTTCGAAACACTGAATACACGAGGCAAGGACCTTGGTATTGCCGACTTGGTAAAGAACCTGCTGACGCGATTGCTCAAGCCGACGAACAAGGGAGTTGACGCCACGCGGGACAAGTGGAACAAGATCTTGGAACGGTTCGACGAGTCGGCCGCAGACATCGACATCAACAGCTTCATCTACCATTCGTGGATTTCACGCAACACGTATGCGGGAAGGGAGAAGCTGTTTCGTACTATTCGGAGCTCGGTGAAAAAGACGAACGCCGAGGACTATCTCTCGCAGCTGACCGCGGACTCGGAGCTGTATCGCCAGATACTCGAGCCAACGAGCGGCAAATGGTCAAAGCAGGAAGCGATGCTGTTCGCATCGCTGAAGGCGCTCGCGTTGTTCCGAGTCGGCCAACCGCTCCCGATGATACTCGCGCTGCTGCGGGCATACCGCGGCAGCCAGATCACTTTGAAACAGACGCAGGCCAGTCTCCGCAGCATGGAGAACTTCCACGTGCAGTTCACAGCGCTGACCGCGCAGCGGACCGGCGGGGGAACCGCCAAGATGTATGCGGCTGCGGCTCAGGAATTGACGAGCGCGTCCAGCAGTCAAAAGCGCGCCGACGCCCTGAAGTCATTCCGTGGCAAGCTGAAAGCGCGGGTTCCGAGCGAAGCCGAGTTCCAGGCAGGCATCGGACAGCTCGAATTCCTCTCCACGAACACTAAGCAAAAGGCGTTGGTCCAGTATCTCCTGCAGCGCATTGACGAGCATTTGCGATCCGGCGCTCCGGTGGACTACGCAAAGATGACGATCGAGCACGTGTCGCCTGAGAATCCCCCAACAGGCATTCCGGTCGAACCAGGTGTCGGGCGCCTTGGCAACCTGCTGTTGCTCGACCATCCGACTAATGACGACGTCGGTAACAAGGCGTTCCCCACGAAGCACAAGGCCTATGTGAAGGCCGGCGTTCCGTTGGACGACACCCTACGTTTGGCGACTAAGTGGGGTGCCGCCGAAATCAATGCTCGCACCACGGCGCTCGGCGGGCTCGGCTATAACAAGATTTTCCGAGTCTGAGGCAGTTCGGGCGTCAGCGCGGCCCTCAAGGCCAAATTCGTACGAGCGGGACGTCAGGATTGGGCCAACGATTCGTGGCCAGACTAGTCCCGCCGTATTGAATCCGACGAGACGAGCCTCCGACCCGAACCTAGGCTTGCTGTTCTTGGGGACCGTTGGGGACCGTTGGGGCTTGAATTCGCGCCAAATCGTTAGCGCATACCAAACCAAGCTGGCCGTCCACCGTAGAAAATCAACGACTTACGCAACGCCCGCATTAGCTTCGCCACGCTTCCCAAGCTGGACGTCGCCGGTTCGAGTCCGGTCGCCCGCTCTGTAAACAGCTATATCCCAATGTCTTGCAAGCGGCCCCTGCACTCCTGTGGGGGCCACTTTGCGTTCATTTAAGGCGTTCAGAGTGGCCCCCACTCGCTCTCGCGTGGGGGCCACTGCGGCGCGTTGCAACGAGGCGATGATGTAAGTGATTGACGTAACTGAATTTCCGATGCGGCGTTGGAGATGGCGGAGCTAACTCACCGTAGAAGCCGTGCAACCCTGATTGGACGTCTGGGGCACGCGATCCGTTGCCGAACGGAACACTTGACTTGTACTCACATGTGACGTACAATTCACCGGTGTCGGCCTACCTCGGCTGGCTCAAAACCGGAGTTCGCAATGCGAGAGACCGCTGTTCGCAAGACGTCAAAACTCAAGTCCAAGGCAGCGGATGCCAGCGAAGAGAATGTGGCACGGCCACGTCTCGCGCGCAGTGAGCGTCTGAACGCGCGGATTACGCCTGACGACCAGGTGCTTCTCGCCAAGGTCGCCGGTATGCAGGGCGTCAGTGTTTCGACGTTCGTCATTCAGGCCGCGCGTGCGAAGGCCAAAGCCGTGCTTCGTCGGCAGCGTCTCATTCGTCTCACGAGGCGCGATCAGAAGGCGTTGATCAGCGCTCTGCTTTCTCCGCCCGAACCCAATGCCGCCTTGGCGCGCGCCGCTACTTCGCACGCGCGCGAGCTCAAGCGGCGTTCACCTGTAGAACTGGCACGATGAGTCGGAAATAACGCGTTAGTGACCTCGCCTTCTAATCCACCTTCGGAGTTCATCACAACGCTGCTCGCATCTCACCACGATCGTGCGGCGTTCACGTGCGGAAGGCCATCGCTCGACAACTACTTGCGAGACCGCGCGGTTCCTGATGCGAAGGGGCTGTCAACGATCACCTTCGTTCTCGTCGACGAGACCGATCAGCGAACAATACAAGGCTATTATTCGCTGAGCTCAACCAGCGTTGAGTTCGGATCTGTTTCGCCGGACGTTGTGAAGAAGCTCCGAATTTCGAAACACCGTCTGATGTCAGCAACGCTCGTTGGGCGACTGGCGGTATCAACGACGATGCAAGGACGACGTCTCGGCGAAGCGCTGCTGTTCGATGCGCTCAAGCGGTCATTCGTCGCCGCACAACACGTGGGAAGTGCGCTCATCATCGTTCACGCGCTCGACGAGAACGCCGAGCGATTCTACAAGAAATACGGTTTTGTCGCCTTCGCCGACGTGGCTCAAGGGCTGTACTTGCCGACGGCCACCGTCGCTCGGCTCATCCGATGACGAGCGAGAACACGGAGGAGAAGGTGTCTGATTACGGGATGGCTCCCGCAGATGTCGCGATGCGCGATATAATGCGTGCGGCCGAAGCGGAGCGCGCTGCTCGACAAGCGTACGAGATGGAGCGTGCCGCGCGTGAAGCGTATGAGGCTGAGAGGGCAACACGGGAAGAGCTCGCACGCCGGCAGCCTATCAAGGACGCGACGTCGCATGTGACGACGGGTCTGGCGCCCGCGATTTCCGATTCTCCGACCATACGAATGATGCGTGCGATCGAAGACTCACCAGCCGTTCGGATGATGCGAGAGATCGAGAATTCGCCTGCGGTGCGCCTCACGCGCGACATGGAGTCGTCCCCGGCGATGCGGATGATGCGTGCCCTCGAGAGGTCCCCGGCGCGCGAGCTCAGTCGGTCCATTGCCGAAAGCCTGAAATCCTTCGACTCCCTAACTCGACCGTCAATGCTGTGAGCCCCGATTCGTGAGACAGATTGGGCTGACCAGTTAGACCAATTCCAGCACTTCACTGCGGTACTGCCACGGCGATCGGTAGCCGAGCGCGGAGTGCGGTGCGATCGCGTTGTAGTCGTCGATCCAGTCTGCGGCCTGATCAAGCAGCACAGCCGCCTCGCTGCGGTCCGCGCCGCTCACGTAGTCGCGCTTGAGCGTATTCACAAACGCTTCCGACATCCCATTCGATTGCGGACTGGCCTTGGGCGTCGTGATCGGCTCAAGGTTGAGTCGCTCGGCCGTGCAGATCGTGTCGAGCGCGGTGTAGATCGAGCCGTTGTCGCTCAGGAATTGCACCGGGGCATCCGGCCGCTGCCCCACACCGAAACGCTGCGTCACCGCCTGGTGCATGAGCTGCTGAATGTCGCGCGCGGCGAGATCGCGAGGCGCCGCCGTCCAGGCGAGGCATTCGCGATCATGGCAATCGAGGACGAAGCCGACCTGGATGTACTCGCCGTTCCAGCACGCGATCTCGAGCACGTCGCTGCACCAGCGTTCGTTCGACGCGGGGCGCTGCACTTGCCCTGTGTGTGCACGCCCCGTCCGACGGCGCGCACTCTTCGGCAGCTTCCAGCCGGCGATGTCCATGACGCGGCGAATGCGCTTACCGTTATAGGCGGTGTCGAACGCGCGATTCAC
>Ga0134126_10000219_pt1 | contig 74471 bp, 66 predicted proteins | sample KB31752_FD_96881 | JGI IMG/M metagenome (GOLD analysis project Ga0134126, IMG submission 96881) | Terrestrial soil microbial communities with excess Nitrogen fertilizer from Kellogg Biological Station, Michigan, USA - KB3-175-2 | ecosystem: Environmental > Terrestrial > Soil > Unclassified ...
ACAGGAAAGCGGCCATCAAGTGGCTGAAACAAAAGTACAAAAAGCAGCCGCGTTTATTCCCACACTGGCAATTGGTACATCCATAATGTAGTAATACATTTGTGATTTAAAACAGGAAGAGCCGTGTGAAGGGAGACTTTCACGCACGGTTCTGTGAGAACGCAGAGGTGAAATACTTTGCGTGACTCGACTAGTAGCAAGCTTAGCAGACCCTATAAATGACCGAAACATTTAATAATAGATTCAGAAAGATTCCTCTTACTCTTGAGGAGAAAAATTATTTCAAAAAAAATTTTTCTCTCAAGAAAATATTTTTTGTTGATACTGTTTTATTTCTACCCTTTCTTTTCGGACTTATTTTATGTTGTTTCTTTCCATGGATTCCCCATCCGACATATGGATTTGGAGCAGAAAACACTTCTTCGATTTATAATTATTTTAAAATTGTTGGAACAGATATTTTATCCATGTTGTGCTTTGTAACAATTCTTATTTTGTTGTTTACAATTCTTAATTTCTTAAGAGCAAAACTTGATATTATCTTAGACTATAAAAAGGTTGGCGTTTTTATTGTGACAGCAATAACAGAAAAGAATGATGTCAAAATGATTCGATTAAGTAATGGCAAAAGACTTAAACGGAAATCCTCAGAAATTCCTTTTAATAAATTAACTGAGCAGGACACTGTTGAAATTTGTGAGAGTGCGACAAACAGACTAATAAGTTTTAGGATTATGAATTGATGATGCCTGCTACTAACATTGGGCTTGCTTCTACGCTGGCTGACGGAATAAACATCAGCTTTTGGTTCGCTGTTCATCAGTAGTTCCGGGCTGAAAATTCATTGTTCAACTTTTGTAGTTATCTTCGGCTTTGGGTTCGTTATTGGGCTGTCGTTCGGGCGAAAAGTTCATTGAATACCAGCGCAGCAGCAAGCCCCCGACGTTACCTGCAACCAACTCTGACACTTTTAAAAAATGAACTGGATAAAAAAAATCTGGCAAGACACCGGTGAACTTTCTACCAGACAGTTGTGCTTTAAATATCTATTGCCACTCGTTGCAATTATTTTGACATGGATTTTTATTGGTAAAATATATTTAAATCAGATAAAAATAAATTCACTTGTTGCTAATACAGGACAGGTAACCAATTTTGCTTTCAAACTCGAAGAAGAAACGACTTTTGGGTCGAGATATAGCCATGATGTATATCCTCTGAAAATCAGTTTGAGTAATTACAATTTTGATTTCAGATTGAGGGAAGATTTTAGCAATGATTTTAGAGCATTGTTGACTAAAATGCCTGAAGGCGACACCATAACTATTTTCACACTGGGTAGCTTGCAAAGCTTTCTTTGTCTGAGTTCACAAACAGATGTTTATGAAATTGTCAATAATGGTAAAACTATTTTCCCGTTGGACAAAATGAGAAACTATAATTTACTTAAAGCAATACCGCCAGGAATAATCTGTCTCATTCTGTGGATTTTATATTATTATTATCGAAAAGGCAGAATAAATTAATCCTTGAAATGCAGGTAACATCGCATTGGCAATAGCTGGGCGTGACGTGGATTTCATCAACTTTTTGTTCGCTATTGGGCTGTAGTTCTGGGCTGAAAATTCTCTATTGAGCTATGAATCAAAATCTCAACTATTTGCTCGTTTACTGTACTTTTGTTCCGGCAGAAAATTCATTGAATGCCCAGCCCATCAATGCTTGGCCGTAAGCCGCCATTATTCCGACCATCACAAGTATGACACTTTACGACAGATACATTAGCGGACAAACAGAACAAGTTTACCAAGACATCTACGCTTTGGGACAAAACGCATTTTTGCCAACCAACCTTCCAGATATCGAAAGAGTAATGACTGAAACTTTTCAAAGAGTTGCTTATAATCTTGACATCATTTATTCCGAACTAAAAAAAATCGACTATCTCTTTAAAACAGAATTTGATTATAATTTTCAACGACCATTAATAAAACCTTTAGGGGACAAAGAACAATTAATAGTAAGGTTGGAAAATGCCGTTCGACCTTTTGGCTTTGTGCCGCTTTCTCTGAAAATGTTTTATAAAATTGTCGGTGCTTGTAATTTTGGTTGGGACTACAACACCAACGAAGAATTCATTTGGCAATATGCTGACCCGATACAAATTTTCAGCCTTGACGATGTTGTTTCAGAGTTGACAGACGAAGATTTTTTAAGTGACTTGCAAGAATATTATGAAAAGGACGGTTTTGTTTCACTACAACTTTCGGCAGACTATTTTCATAAAGACAACAAAAGTGGTGGACCAGCGTATTCATTGAAAATAACGGACAGGCAAAGTGTGGACGCAGAATTTTTAAATGAAGAACATAAGACGACCTTCATTAATTATCTAAGAATTTGTTTTGACAATTGTGGCTTTTCAAGAATTACAAATCCTGAAAACGACAACGATTATAAAACCTTTTTCGACAAAGTGAAACCGCAACTCAAACCAATATAACGGCGGCTTACATTTTGCCTGCCTCCCGGAAGGGTTTGTTGGTTTACTGTAAACTTTTTTAGCGCGAGGCAATGTCCAATAGCCACTTTGGTACATTAATTAATTCTTTTGCATACCTTACGCCTCGCTGATAAATCAGTCAGCAAAAGAACTAATTCTATAGATTTTATTTTTGAATACTGTCAAGTAATTCTAAGATAAGCGACACAATATTTATTTTAATAAAAACTGAACATGAACGAAAAAAAGCCTAAGCTTCCGGCGTTGATAACCATATTCGGCGCCAAAGGCGACCTCACCAGGCGTAAACTAATTCCGGCCTTGTATAATTTGTATACCGCTGACCACCTTCCAACGACCTTCGCCATTTATTGCATTGATTTCCTGGCTAGTGATGAAAAGGAATTTAAAGATGAATTGCTGGCAGGCATCAATCAATTTAGCCGCAATGGCACTGCAGTGGCCAAACAATGGAAAGAATTTTCTGCAAACATTTTTTATATCCAGGGAGATTTTCAGAAACCGGAAACTTTCAGCAACCTGAAGGAGCAGGCAGCTAATTTTGACAAGCACCACAAAAAGAAATGTACCCGGCTGTTTTATTTTGCCACGGCGCCTCGTTTTATCGAAATCATTTCTGAGGAATTGTACAAAAATAAAATCTGCAATAGTGTATCATTGCATCGTATTGTAGTAGAGAAACCTTTTGGAACTGATCTTGCTTCCGCAAAAAAATTGAATCTTTTTTTAGGCAAACGATTTTCCGAAAAGCAGGTGTATCGTATCGATCATTATTTGGGCAAAGAGGTTGTGCAGAATATAATGGCATTTCGTTTTGCCAACTATGTGTTTGAACCTTTATGGAACAACAAATACATAGATTATGTACAAATCAGTGTGGCCGAAGAGGTAGGCGTGGGCACACGGGGCGGCTACTACGATGGCAGCGGGGCCCTGAGAGATATGATACAAAACCACCTGATGCAATTGTTGTGCATTGTAGCGATGGAATGCCCTGCGGCGTATAAAGCAGAATTAATAAGGGACGCCAAAGTAAACGTATTGAAATCTGTCAGACGCTATTCAGCTAAAGACGTATTCAAAAATGTTGTTCGCGCTCAATATACCGCCGGTACTATCAATGATCAACCACAGAAAGGTTACCGCCAGGAAGACAAAGTATCGTCCCAATCATCTACAGAAACTTTTGTAGCTGCCAAATTTTTTGTTGATAACCGCCGATGGAAAGGTGTGCCATTTTTTTTGGCAACGGGAAAATCTTTGCCGCGGCAGGCTTCCGTTATTACGGTGCAGTTTAAAGATTCGCCGAATAGAATATTCAAAGATGATATTGAATCGAACCGGTTGGTGATAAGCATACAGCCCGAATTAGAAATAGGTTTACTTTTTGAAAGTAAAGTGCCGGGGCTTGCAATGAATCTAAAATCAGTTAATATGGATTTTTCGTACCAGAAAGCCTACAAGCAAGGAATACCTGAAGCTTATGAAGCGTTGCTGCTGGACGTGCTGGAAGGAGATCCAACCTTGTTCATGCGTGCCGACCAGGTTGATAATGCGTGGAAAGTGGTGATGCCCATTTTAAATGCATGGGAAAAACATCCGGCTAAGCAATTGTATTTTTATAAAGCCGGTACCTGGGGGCCAAAGGAAGCGCTTCGTATAGTAAAGCCTTATACTGATAAGGTATTTGAATTACCACTAAGTGAAATGGAGAAGTAACACTGCACCATGAATTAATTAACATTACAGCAAAACAAGAAATAAGATTGATTTTTATTTTGATGTTTGTAAGAGGTGATACCTTTTGAAAAGGTGTCACTTCTTACGAAATATTTTTTACAACAGCACTTTCGAGCCGGGTTCTGTTTTGGAAGCAACACCAGTTTGTTGGCAATTTAATTATGAAACAAATGTTTTGATAATTTCCTATCCACTAATGGAATTTTGTATGGTTAATAAAATAAAACAAATAAGCAAATGAAAGCCTTAGTATTAGAAAATTTTGGAAGCGCCTACGTTTTAAAAGATATAGAAAGACCGATAGCCCATAAAGGAGAGGTATTAGTCAAAATCAAAGCCAGCGGAGTAAATCCACTTGATTTGAAAATTCAGGCAGGGCAAGCGGCACATGCAAAAGTGACCTTACCTGCCGTGCCAGGTATTGATATGGCCGGAATTGTTGAATCAATTGGTGAAGGAGTACATGAATTTAAAGTGGGAGATGAAATATATGGTATGACTGGTGGTGTCGGAGGTGTTCAAGGCTCTTTGGCTGAATATGCAGCCGTAGATGCGAATTTATTGGCGTTGAAACCCCAAAATCTGAGCATGAAAGAAGCCGCCGCTTTACCATTGATTTTTATCACGGCCTGGGAAGGACTTGTTGATAGAGCTAACATTGGCATCGGTCAAAATGTTTTGATTCACGGAGGCGCTGGTGGAGTTGGTCATGTTGCTGTTCAAATAGCCAGGGCTAAAGGTGCCAATGTATTTGCAACTGTTAACCAAAGCCAATTTGAAACGATGAATTCTTATGGCGTTACTGCAATTGATTATGCAAAAGCCTCCAGGGAAGAATATGTGCAAAAGCATACAAATGGAGAAGGATTCGATATTATTTATGATACCGTTGGTGGAACTACTTTAGATGAATCATTTAAAGCCGCCAAACAATACACGGGTCATGTTATAAGCATCCTTGGTTGGGGAACACATAGCCTTGCTCCGCTATCGTTTCGTGGAGCTACTTATTCGGGTGTTTTTACCTTGTATCCGCTTATATCAGGCAAGAGCAGGAAACATCATGGTCAGATTTTAAAGGAAGCAACCAAATTAATAGAAGCAGGCAAATTGATGCCAATAGTAGAAACAACTCATTATACCATGGAGACGATTGATGACGCCTATAAATCATTGAAGACGAAAACTGCTAAAGGAAAGATTGTAATTGATATTGCGTAAGAACAAAAATCTTTCGATGCTTTATCATCTAAAGGTGGGATTAAGATTTCTTACGAAGCATTTGGAGTTTTATACTTTTGTCCATCACTACAAGAAATACCTGGTCGATTAGCTTGCTTTTAATTCTCTTAGAGGTTTCCTGTTTTTAAACCTCATTTACAATTTTAGAATTAAGCGTCTAAGTCGTGAACGCATGTGAAGCCTTACTTTGATTCAATCTCTTATCAGATTCTTTTTCTTTTTTGCTTGAACAAAAAAGAAACAAAAAATTCAAGGACAACCCGATCGCTCTCCCGATTGCTATCGGGATTTGTCCGGCCATCCCACCGCTATACCACAATGTCTCTAATAAGTAGCAAGGATTCTTAATTATTTCGAGCAATAATCGTTCCTTCAATAAAACTGCTTGCCATATCCAAACTCATAGAAAGCTAAAGATAAAATGCTGATTTTAGTTACTGTCAACAGATTATTACAACCAATGCCCATAATTAAAAAATTTTAATAGCACTATTCTGTTTGGTGTTTCTCTTTATGTGTAGGTTTGATTGCAAGTGCATCTATCCCGCTGAATTTAATATAGTCATCTCTTCAAATCAGCTACTATAGAGAATCCCGTCTTATCGCGAAACATTTGTGGTGATACTTTCGTAAACTTTTTAAAAAACCTGCTGAAGTAATATTCGTCTTCAAAATGAAGAGAATAAGCAATCTCTTTGATACTTTGCCGGGTAAGGTGTAATTTCTTCTTTGCCTCCAGGATAATACGTTCCTGGATAATTGCTGAGGGCGATTTTTTAAAATGCCTGATGCAACGTTTGCTAAAATTATTGAGTGACATTGCAAGTAAACCCGCGTAGTCGTTTGGCTTGTGCAATACCAGGTAATTTTTTTCAAGCAATTGAATGAACAGTTCCATTTGCTTATCTCTTTGCTTGAGTGTTCTATCTTTTTCCAAAGATTTTAATTTAATGCTGCTCGATCTCGCCAGGAATAATTGCAGGTAGGAAATAAGAACCATATCATCCGGTGTAGCTTGCCTGAGCTCTTTTTCCACATCCTTCAATAATATTTCAAACATACTGGCCTCGGCCTGATTTAAGTTGATTGAAGGTTCAATATAAATATTATTAAATAATAAGCCATTGCATCCTACTTCTTCTTTATGATATTCGATACAGTAGAAATCGCCATGAAATTGCAGCATCACAAATGATACTTCCTCATCAGATGCCAGGTAGATATGTTGCAATGGGGTAGAAAAAACCAAAGTAGGGCCTTCAAAGGGAAACGCACCAAAGTCGGCATGATAAACGCCTTTGCCACAAGGTATAAAAATGACACTGTAGTTGGAGAAATGTTGTAATTGTTTTAAATCACAATCCTTGTTTTTTTTTATGCCCAACAAAACGTCGTTAGTGGCGGATAACAGTTCTTTCAAAATTTTTATTAATAGGATGAGGGTACCGGTTTTTTAAAGATAAATCAATGGCTCAATTGGAAGATGATAAAGCGCCGCCTTTTCCAGGATTACCAATAATAAGATTCAAAGAAACCTGATTGGATACCACTTTTGCTACTTCCATCAAATAAAGATAGGATAATTTGAACATTTTGATTTCGTAATTAACCGGCAATCGAAACAGATTATTCTTTACTTGCTGCCCAGGGCGATAAAATAAAATTCGCAGGCGAGTGACTTGTTGCCATACAAAAGGTAGTGGACTTACATGCCCTGATTAATAACAGCGCGATGTCAAATTTGTCCAAGCATAATCCATTTTTGTCCATTCCCCAGTGTGGAAATGCAGTATAGCTTTGCGGCACAAAATAATGGAAAATGAAAAAGATTGCCATACCCACTTTAGAAACTGCAGTTCCCGAATCGAAAATATTATTTGAACAAATGAGTAAGCGTCTTGGCAAAGTGCCGAATCTTTATGCCGTAATGGGACACTCACCCATCGCACTCAAGGCATTTTTAGATTTTGAAAGTACGCTTACAAAAGGTGCTTTTAACGGAAAAGAAAGAGAAGCCATTTCGTTAATTGTATCCCAGGTAAATCAATGTGAATATTGTCTTGCGGCTCATTCTTTACTCGCAGCAAAGCACGGTTTTAGCAGCGATGAAATTTTGGCGATTAGAAAAGGAGAAGCGTCTAATCCCAAATTAAATGCAGTTATCAATTTGGCAAAATCAATTGCATCCAACAAAGGAAACGCAGAACAATATTTATTAGATGAATTTTTTGAATCCGGTTACGACGAAAAAGCCTTGATAGAATTAATTGCATTAATCGCTATAAGAACCTTCGCCAATTTTGTTTTTGTAAATACCCAGGTGCCAATAGATTTTCCTTTAGTACAACCACTTTCTTAACAGCATAAAACTTTCAAGCTTAAAATAAAAACGATGATAAATTTATACAGATGGTTGGCAAATAGTCAACAAGGCTTCATAAACTTTATCCGCATAGCCATATTTATCGTAATGGCCTGGATTGGCGGATTAAAATCAGTTCAATACGAAGCAGATGGTATTGTACCACTGGTAGCCAACAGCCCGTTGATGAGTTTTTTTTATCATCATCCGGAAGAATACAAAGCGCACGAAAACAAAGAAGGCCAGGTAGTGACGGCAAATATAGAGTGGAATAAAAGCAATGGTACTTATGTGTTTTCCTATTTTTTAGGCACTGTAATTGTTGCAATTGGCACCTTAACATTTTTGGGAATTTGGTTTCCATCAATCGGCGTCCTGGGTGGGCTACTTACCTTTGTGATGTCGCTGGTCACGCTTTCTTTTTTGATAACAACACCGGAGGTGTATGTCCCCGCTTTAGGAGGAGCGCAACATGGGTTTCCTTACCTTTCCGGAGGTGGTCGGTTAGTAATCAAAGATATCATTATGATGGCAGCCGGATTAATAGTTGCCAGTGATGCGGCAAAGCGAATCTTAGCAAAAAATAATCGGCTAACCATACAGATATGAAAACATCTTTTGTGAGTATCTGGATGTTGCCGATATTAATGACCACATACCAATTAACAGCGCAAGTAAATAATATGAAACAAATAAAGACGGACACAATGGAAAATTATCCGGTTCATTATAACAGAATTGATGTGGGAGGCTTACACATTTTTTATCGCGAAGCTGGTCCGAAGAATGCGCCCACTATTTTGCTGATGCATGGTTATCCTACATCATCAGTGATGTTTAGGAATCTGATTCCTATTCTCAGTAAAAAATATCATGTCATCGCTCCCGATCTTCCAGGCTTTGGTTTCTCAGATGCCCCCGACCGGAACAAATATCATTACACATTTGCCAACCTTACCAAAACCATGCAGTCCTTTATTGATAACATGGGTTTAAAACGCTTTTCTCTCTACATATTTGATTACGGCGCGCCAGTTGGTTTAAGGTTGGCATTGGCAAATCCGGAAAAGATAACCGGTATTATATCACAAAACGGGAATGCGTATGTACAAGGATTGCTGGACTGGAGTGACGGTCTTGTAAAAGCTTATTGGGAACATGATACGAAACAAAACCGTGATGCTTTACGGAAGTATTTTACACTGGATGGTATCAACTATCAATATAGGCAAGGTGTAAGCGACCAATCGTTGATTTCGCCGGAAGGTATCTATATCGACAACCACCAAATGGAAAGGCCGGGAAATGTTGAGTTACAATTGGACCTGCTGCTGGATTACCGTACAAACGTAGAATTGTACCCTGAATTCCAGGCATATTTCCGTAAATACAAACCAAAAATATTGGCAGTATGGGGAAGTAGAGATCCGTACTTTTCACCTGCCGGTGCAGAACCGTTTAAGATAGATGACCCAAATACAATTGTGAAATTTTATAACACCGGGCATTTTGCCCTCGAAACGAATTGTGATGATATCGGACAAGATATACTCCTGTTTTTGCCAAACCTACCACAATAGATACCTAATTTGAAGAATCCTATCAAAACACTTTATCATTTAAAATGAATTTATGAAAACTAAAAAAAACAAATCCCGGAAAGTTTATTTACTGATTATTGCCGGAGTTTTCATTGTCATTTTTTCTTTATTGCAAATTAAGCGACCGGATATTGTTAATCCTCCAATAACAGGTGATTTGCAAGCACCGGCAAATGTAAAAGCCATCATACGTCGTGGCTGTTATGATTGCCACTCCAACGAAACCAACCTACGGTGGTATGATAAAATTGCTCCCGTTTCATGGATGGTTGCGGCAGATGTAAAGGACGGGCGCAACGTGTTGAATTTCTCAGAATGGGATAAGCTGGCTCCTGCCGCGCGCAGCGGCAAATTATGGGAATGCCTTAATCAGATCAGCGCCGGCGCAATGCCTATCAAAAAATATGAGATAGTGCATACCTCCTCAAAAGTATCTGCAAGTGAACTGGCGGTTATAAAAGCATATTTAATAAGTGCGTCTGGTAACGAACCATTGGATAGCGTAAAGATGGCCGATCGTAACAAACAATACGTTTTACCGGATAAAAATGCCACAACTCAACATGCGCCTTTACCAAAAACACTTAACGGTATTGAGTTTATTCCCGACTATAAAAATTGGCAACCCATTAGTACTACAGATCGTTTTGATAACGGAACAATGCGGGTAATATTCGGCAACAATATTGCAATAACGGCTATAAAAAATCATCAGATCAATCCGTGGCCAAACGGTACCATCTTCGCTAAAGTGGCGTGGGATCAGATAGCTGACAACCAGGGAAATATTACTACGGGTGCATTTAAACAAATAGAGTATATGATTAAGGACGATGCGAAATTCGCTTCTACTCACGGATGGGGCTTTGCCCGGTTCAAAACACCTAAACTGGTGCCTTACGGCAAAACGGTCCTATTTGCCAATGAATGCGTTAATTGTCATAAACCGGTAAGTGATAACGATTTTGTATTTACTCAACCACTTCAACACTAATCTCATGAAAATTTCAGCAGGTATCTTATTTGTTCTTGGTTTAATAACATTTTCATGTAGTGAGCACAATACGACTCCGGATGTCGGGCAGTTGAATAAGGAGGCTTCCCTGCCGGCTAATTTTAATTTCACCCAAATGGGACTTAAGGTAATCGCATCTGCCATTAACAAAAAGCTATCTACCATGTCAACACTATACGGTAATGACGCTGCCAGGAAAACAGCTCAATCGGGTGATGATAAATGTTTACCTGGCTCAGTATTCGCTTTGGTAACGTGGCAACAACAACCGGATAAGCGCTGGATTGGTGCCAACATACCGGGCAACCTGTTATCTGTTGAAATGCTAAAAACTGCGAAGGATCAGGAAAACGGAAACGCGTCCTATACCCGTTTCACTGGTGCAGATCTCAAAATAGATCCGGACACATCGGGGCAAAGCATAAGATTGAAATACATACTCGGGTTAAAGCCGTCAATTATGTTCTAACTTAATTGACTCAAAAATAAATGAGCACTTAAAAATACAAAATGCACGGGTGGAAAATTATTAAAATGACCGGGAGAATTATAACGACGACAATAGTGCTTACCAAAAATGAATACACCTAAAAGAACAATTATTAAATTTGATATTTGAACATTGAATGCCTCATGATTGTGGCCAGGTTGTACCAATAATAAAAAAAAAAATTTCAAAATAAAAAAATAAAACAATGGAAAATAAAGGTATCATTACACGGTTGAGCAAGCTAACAGTTAAAGAAACTATTGACAAGCTTGAACAGATTCTTAAGCAAAAAAACATTACTATTTATTTACGCATAGACCAGCAGGCTGAAGCTGCCAAAGCAGGTATCCAATTAAACGCGATAGAGTTTTTGCTATTTGGCAACCCACAGAAAGGAGGGCAAGTGATGGCCGAAAATCCCGTAGCAGCAATTGATTTACCCTTAAAGGTATTAGCCTGGGAAGACGCAGCGCATCAAACATGGGTAACCTATAACGAAGCTGCTTTTATACAGCAACGATTTTCCCTTAGTGAAGAAGCTATTCGTCTTATAGGAATTGACCAAATGATCACGGCACTACTAAGTTAAATAGTGATCCATAATAAACTGATCACTTTAGAATATTTACCGAACAGGCGCGTCGCCACGTGATCCACAAAACCGATCATGATTTTAATGGCTTTTCGGGTGGGAGGAAAAATCGTTCAGGCCGCGGAAGGCAAGCGCCCCGACAGAATGAAAATCTTCCTTATTTATCTGCCTGCCGGCAGGCAAGGTCGGTTTACTATTTCTGTCACAACCCACCTGTTGAAACCACAATAACGAACAGTCAAAGGTTTGGAAACATGCGCCATCGCAGCTTTAACGGTGGATTAGCCGTGAGCATAACATAGCGTAGCAATTATTCCTTGTGTTTTCTCCATAAAATTAAATTGAAAATTAATCCCAAAACAGCAACACCGGTTATCAGGTAATCATAAAGAAGGATTTTGCTTTGCATGTATCCCTTAGCATTCAATAACAAATTTATTAAACTGTAAACACCTCCTCCGGCCCAAAAACCAATTCCGTATTTGAACTTGTCATTGGTCGTTTTTAGAAAGTCCACGTTGATATTTGTTTTATTTTTCCTGGTAATAATAGTCATTACGATACCAAATATCAAAGCCAGCAACAGGACGATAAATATGGTTAGCCCCGGTTGAGATTGAGGGTGCGCCACCATATTCAGATAGATGGACAGTCCTTCTATTAAAATGATGAGAACAACGATTATCGGCAGATTAATTTTTTTCATCATGGCCTGTAATGTTTGTTTGAGGACTAAAGTTACCGATTCACAAAATTTCATGATGGCATTAAAAAGTTTTTTTGCGGGTAATTAACTCATATATGACCGATTTTTGACAACAAGTGCAATGAGGACAAAAGTGGCAATGTTTATATGTACTCGTTGACTTACCCGCTTTTGCGAGGTATTATAAAACACAAATATTGCTTATTAATTGGTTTGCTGTAATAGTTAATTCTGTAGGTAACCGAAAATTGATTTTGCATTCATACTACCGCGATGCGAAACTTTTATTCGATGAATGGCTGGGCTGGAGCTCGGACGGTGCTGCGCCATCGGCCCGGGATTAGCGACGCACAGGTTGATCACTAATCCCTGGTATTTTTAGTATAAAATATTTACTTCGATTGATGTTCAAAAATACCACCTGTCACCTCACAGCGCTTCCATCCCTTATTTCTTCACTTCCCTTTGCGATGATGGAATCGCCTGATTTCAGGTTGCCATAGATTTCAGTTGTATCGTGCGCTTCACGGCCTTTCCTTACGTCAACCCAATTCGCCATTCCATCCTGCTTTCTTATTACAAATACTTTTTTGGTAGAGGTAACTACGGCTGCTGAAGGTACCAGGAAAGTGCTGTCCTGTGAACGGAGTGGAATGGAAATTTCGGCCACCATGCCGGGTAAAAGTTTTTTGGCGCTGTTGTCTACGTCCATCTCTATATTTTCTGCGCGGAGCCGGTCATCAAGGGCATTGGACTTCCGTGCGATCTTTGCTGTGAATTGTGTTCCTGCCATCGAGTTAATCGTAAAATCTATCTGACTTTTATTAGTAAGAAAAGACGTATAGGCGGACGGTATCGCCGCCCGAAGCCGTAGTTTATTTTGTTGGTTAAGAGAAAACATTGGCTGCTCGGAGCCTTTGCCTGAAGGCCCCACATAGGCGCCGGCGCTTACGTTGCGGGCCGTAATAACACCACTAAAGGGCGCCCTTATTTCCAGGTAATTTTTCGTATCTGTAATTTCATTGTTGGCAGCTTTCGCTGCATTCAGTTGTGCAAGGTCAGATTTTTGTTTGGCAAGGGCGAGTTCCAGTTCATTGGGCGAAATGGTACCTGGCGTTTTGCTGGTTTCGAGTAAGCGATTGTAGGTAGCCTTACTGGCTTCGTATAAAGCTTCATACGATTGTAACTTTGATTCACCGCCTGCCAGTTGCGAGTTTATTTCCGGCGCTTCCATAGTAGCCAGCAGTTGTCCCTGCTTTACTTCGGAACCTACATCCACATACATTTTCTTTACGAAGCTGTTTACTTTGGCATACAGGTCTACCTGTTGGTACGAAACCAGTTCGCCCGGAATATTCAAGGTAGAAGAAAGCATTCCTTTGTGCAATGCAAAAGATGGATATAGTGGTATGGTATCTGCCACGCTTGCGTCCTGGTTCGTTTTTTCATTGTGTGATGAACAGCCTGGTGATATCACAATTAGTGAAAAAATGCAGGTAGCAGCAATAAGATGTATGGGCTTATTTATTTTCATATAAAGAGGGTATATAGTGGGTACTTTCTTTGTCTTCCGGGTCGAGAGAAATGGATTGAGTGGTTGTTTTTCTTTGTACCCATGCAAAAACAAGTGGCAAAATAAACAACGCTGCAAAAGTAGATGCTATCAGTCCGCCAATAACTGCACGACCCAACGGTGCCGCCTGGTCTCCGCCTTCGCCGAAACCTGTAGCCATTGGTATCATGCCAGCCACCATGGCCACAGTTGTCATCAGGATGGGCCGCATTCTCAGTCCTACAGCTTCTTTTGCTGCTGTAAGGGCGTCCCCCGTATGTTTGCGCAATTGTTCGGCATTGGTTATCAGCAGGACCGAGTTGGAAATAGAAACACCCACAGACATGATCATACCCATATAAGATTGCAGGTTGAGCGTGGAGCCTGTTAGTATCAGTATTAATAGTGAACCCAAAAGTACAGCGGGTAATGTGGTGAGTACTACCAGCGAAACCTTGAACGACTGAAAATTGGCAGCAAGCATCAGGAATATCACGACGATGGCTACTATGAGTCCTGACTGAAGGCTGTCAAGCGTTTCGGTCAAAACATTGCTCAAGCCATTTGATTCTATGGTTAAGCCACGTGGTAAAGGTCCCAGCGATTCAATGGCTTTATTAACATCCTGCGATGCATGACCGAGGTCTTTTTTAAAAAGATTGGCTGTTACGGCTAGCGTGGGGATGACTCCAATGTCATCATTTTCCCCGTTTGTAGTTCCTTTTGTAATGGTGGCAACGTCTCCTAAAGAAGGCCTTGTCTGGTTACTCATAACCGGTATTTCGTTGATGTCGCCTATACTGGTCATTTGACTCTCCGGAATTTCAACCTGGATGCCATAAGCCTGGTTAATCCGCTGATCAAGCCATACATTTTTATCCGTGTAGCGGCTTGATGCGGTAGAGGTACTCAGCGTTTTTGATATATCAGCTACATCCAGGCCCAGTGTAGCCGCCTTTATCCGGTCTATATCAATATCGATAGTAGGGTAGTGGGTCGACTGTCCTATTTGTACGTCACGCAGGTACGGGATCTGGTTAAATTTTTCTATCAGTTTATTCGCATATACTTCGTTTAGTTTTTTATTCTTCCCCGTTATGTTTACGTATATCGGCGTAGGTGAGCCCTGGCTTAGAATTTTATCCGTTAGTTGTATCGGTTCAAAAGATAATTTTACATCAGGCAATGCTTCTTTCATTTTCTGCCTGAAGCGATCCTGGAGATCTTCCAGGTTTGTTTTATAATTTTCTTTTAACTGCACCTGCAACACGGCTTCCTGCTGGCCCGCCATAAACAGGTAAATCGGGCTTGTAGAAAAAAGCCCCGGATGCTGGCCAACAAATGCGGAAGTAATGGCAATATTATTTTTACCCACCAGCGTATCCAGCACAGCTAACGTTTTCACAACATCCAGTTCGGTGGCTTCAACCCTGGTGCCTTCAGGCGCACGCAGTCTCACCTGGAACTGGCCTGCATTTACTTTAGGTAACACATCACGGCCAATATTGCCGAGCAATAAAAAAGCTATCCCGGAAATGATGATCACATAAAGCACTACGATTAGCCCGGAGTAAGGAAAAAGTCTTGACAGGAAACGAAGAAGCCGGTTACGGAACCGGTTAAAAGGGGAAAGTTTTCCGTTGGCTCCATCCATGGTTCTTTCAACCAGTCTTTTCTTTTCATCCCACGTGTCTTTTTCGTCTGTGGCATTAATGCCACTGGCCTTGAATTCTTCTTCGTCGGTCATGGAAGATGCAGACTCGCCTTCTTTGCCATGGTGCCTTTTCATGAGCCAGTTGGCCATGATGGGCACGAATGTTTGCGCCATAAAATAAGAAACAATCATAGAGAAGGCAATGGCCAATGCCAGCGGAAGAAATAAGGATCCGGGAATACCTTTCATAGTGAAAGCAGGCGCAAACACAGCGAGTATACAAAATAAAATGAGCAGCTTGGGAAACGCAATTTCTTTGCAGGCATCCCATATCGCCAGCGATTTTGGTTTGCCCATATCAAGGTGTTGGTGTATGTTTTCAATCGTGACTGTCGATTCATCTACCAATATTCCAATGGCCAATGAAAGCCCGCTCAGCGTCATGATATTAATCGTCTGGTTGAAAAGCCACAGGAATAAAACACCGGAAATGATGGAAATGGGAATCGTCATAATAACAATCAATGCACCGCGGGTATCCCCCAAAAATAATAATACCATCAAGCCGGTAAGAATAGCTCCTATAGCGCCTTCACTTAATAAACTTTTTGCGGCGTTAATAACATATCCTGACTGGTCAAAGACATAGGAAAGTTTCACATCCGGCGGCAACAGTGCCTGGAAGTGAGGAATGGCTTTTTTAAGATTCTGCACTACATCCCATGTAGACGCATCTGCCGATTTTGTTATGGCAAGATAAACTGATCGCTTGCCATTGATGAGTGCATAGCTCGTGGTAATATCGGCGCCATCTTCTACATTAGCCACATCTTTTAAATATACATTTTGAACGCCGCCTTTATATAACGGAATATTTTCAAAATCTTTAATGGTTTTGATTGTGGTGTTCACAGGAGTCAGATAATTTGTGTCACCGATATGCACGTTTCCTGCCGGCGATGTTTGGTTGTTCCTCTGCAGGGCCTGCACCACCTGGTCTGCTGTAAGATTGTGGGCACGCATCTTTTCAGGATCAACCTTAATCACTACTGTTCGTACATTGCCACCAAAAGGAGCGGGCGTAACAAGGCCGGGAATTGAAGTGAAAGAAGAGCGAACGTAAATGTTGGCAAAATCCAGCAATTCATTATTGGTGCGTATAGGGCTGCTTAAAACCAACTGGCCAACCGGTAATGTAGAAGCATCAAAACGAATAATAAAAGGCGGTTGCGAGCCAGGTGGAAAACCAGCCTGGGCCCTGTTGCTGAATGCAGACACCTCCGCTGCCGCCTGTGCCATATTAGTGCCTTCGTAAAAAGTTAATTTCATCAGCGTAAGGCCCTGGATGTTCTTGGTCTCAATACTTTTTACTCCGGCAACATAGAGCAACAGGTTCACATAGTTTTTCCCAAAGTAACCTTCCATCTGGTCCGGTGAGTAACCGCCATAAGGATGGGAAAGGTAAATTACCGGAAGATGCATATCCGGGAAAATATCAATCTTAATATTACGGACCGCGTTAATGCCAAAAAAGAACAAACCCGCTACCAGCACAAGTATCGTGATGGGTTTCCGTAACGCAAATCTTATTAAATTCATTATTACAAGTGATAATTAAAAATTAAGAATCAATGTTCAACATTCATCATTATCCCGCTCGCCTCAATCAACTATCGTTTTACATTGTTATTTTACCTGCCCTAAAAACAAATTAAAATCCCCTGTGGCGGCCGCTTTTTGCAACAGGGCTTGCCATACATTTATATGCGCTACACTCACACTGGTTTCTGCCCTGTTCAATAAGTATAATGCCTGTTGCAGGTCGATAATATTAGTTAATCCATTTTTATATAAAACTGATTTTTGCAGGTACGCATCCGATGCTGCTTTGTACTGCATAGGCGCTTCTTTCCAGGCCTGCAGGCTGGTTTCTATTCTTTGGTCAGCCAATACCAGCTGATCTTTCAATTGGGTATCAACAAGGTCGTATTCATCCTGAAGCGCTTTTGAAATATATTGTTGCGCCAAAACCTGGTGCTTAATTTTTGCAATGCTAACAATGTTCCATGAGATAGATAGTCCTGTAACATAATTGCTTCGTGATGGATTTACGCCATCGAAATATCCACCGGAGTAGTCGTGGTTGGCTACCGTATAATCACTCGCAAAACCGGAACCTCTGGATTGAAAAATGCCGAAGAGATTCAATCCCGGCAAGATGCTTTTAGCAAGTAAACGGGTATAGCTGTCACTAACGTCCACGCGGCTCTTATAAAATTGTACCTGTGGGTTTTGTTCTACCGTAAATGTTGAATTGTATATCCGGGGAAGCGTTGTTAAAAAGGAGGTGTCAGCAATATAGGCCAGGGTAGGTGCATTCATCAGTTGAGACAGTTCATTGCTGTATTGGTGAATATTGTTTTCAGCATCAATAATTACCAGCCTTGCATTGGAAACATCGGCATTTACAAATGAGGAATCTACACCCGGATTCAAACCATTTTTTGTTCTCGCCAATACTGCCTCCTGCACATATCGGGCCCGCTCTAAATTGGAGATTGCGTTTCTATATAATGTTTGCGACACTAACAGGTTCAGGTAAGCGCCAGCTATTTTTACACTTTGTATAAATTGTTCCTGGGCCAGGTCCGCAGAATCATTTTTTACGACTGACAATGAATAATTAATTCTCGATTTCAGTCGTCCGAATGAAAATACTTCCCAATTGGTGTTCAATACATACAAACCACCAAAAGCTGCTACCCAGCTTTGCGTCCCGTTTACCGGGCCGGAGGAACTGGTGCCTGGCGTGCCATAGGGGGCCAAAGGGCCAAACTGACTGTTAACGCTGCCATAGGCTTGCTGAAGAGATGCCATTACATTGGGAAGGTATTCGTTCCGGGTATTTTTTACCTGTTCGCGGGAAGCGCCAAGGTAATTCTGTTTAGCATGTATACTTTGATAGTTTTGAAGCCCTGTTTGAACAGCTTGCGAAAGCAATAAATATTTTGATTCCTGCGCCTTTGCATCGGGCAAAATGCTCAGCAATATTGCAACACTAAAGATTCTTTTAGCCCAACGGTGGCGCTTCATTATAAATACATTTAAATTTAGTTTCCCTTACCAATCAATCGTGCAACAACTTTTTTGAATAGCATTGTTAAGGCAAATTCCCGGTTATTCTTTTCGTTTTCATTAATAATACGCCCCCTGGGTTATTGCCCCAATCAACTGCCGAAACCGGTAATCTTTGTAACACATTTCACCGCTCTCTTTGGATCTTTATCAATAATACTTTGCAGCAATTCTTCATGAACAGCATGTTTCACTATAAACACTTCAGTGTTAGTGTAAGCCTCCCTGAAAGATTTTTTTAATTGAACAGCAATATTTTTGTAAAGATCTGCCAGTATATCATTTTTTGTAGCATCGGCAATAGCGATATGAAACTCAATATCCACCTCAATGCATTCATCAGCGCGGCTTTTTTGTGCTGCATCCAATCTTTTCTTTAAAAGCCTCTTAAGCATATGAATATCTTTCTGTGTACGGTTTACAGCGGCTTTTTCGGCGATCTTCAATTCCAGAAGTTGCCTTACCTCGTGCAGGTCTTTTGCAGTAGAGTTTTCCAGCCTGTTGTACCATGGTATGGGCGTACCGTTTTGCATTTCCACAAAAGTGCCCAATCCCTGCCGTACGTGTACAATCCCTGTATTGGCAAGCATCCTTACTGCTTCCCTGATACTGGAACGCCCAACGCCAAACTGCGCCATGAGCTCGGGTTCCGATGGTAGCTTATCGCCCTTTTTTAATTTGCCTGAGGATACCTGTTGTTTTAACTGGTTAAAAACTTCATCGCAAACACCGCTTCTTTTTACAATTGTTGCCATAGTCATCAGGTCATCTGATGTGTAAAGATAGGAGCGCCCCCTGCAATTAAAAAAATATTTTTTGGAGTAAAATAAATGCAGACGGTAAACTGACAAAAGTGGCAGAAACCTATGATAAATTTTAAAAAAAATCCTGGGATAGGGAAGTTTTTTTTGAATACGTTTTTGATAGTGCAGGAAATTATTATCATTTGAAACAAAAAGATTTTGCTTTGGACAACTCCGTTGGCGCTCATAAAACGAAGTGAATGGCCGCATCTCCGCGATTAAACTTGAAGAATATTTTGAGAGGCCTGATTGGTACATGCCAATCACAACTATGTTCCGGAGATAGAAAACTTAACCGAAACGCAAAAAAATGGATAAAAAAAAGGGAATAAATTATTAAATTACTAAAGTAAACAAATAAATAACCATAATTCCTGTTGCCTTTATAATAGTATAACAGTGACAGACAAACGCAAACTAAAGCTTGATCAGGAGGCCGGGACGCGGAGCAAAAATTAGTTATAATATTAATTCATACCAACCTTCTATCCTTCTTCATAAAATTCATCAAGCGAAGCAAAATAATTATCATTCCAGCCGTCGGTTATTTCTTCATATTCTTCATCAGGAATGTTGGTATGCCTTAATTCTACTGAGGTGCCATCTTTATGGGGATGTAGTTTAATCGTGACTATAGATGGTGTTTCCTGGTCAAAATACCATTGCTGAACAATCTTTTTATTTTTTTCAAACTCAAGATTTTTTCCTGTAATGCTTTCATCCCATAATGAAAATTCACTGCCGGGTTCGGTTGACATTTCCGCCTTTTCGCCTGTCCATAATTGAATTGTGGCCGGATTGGTCAGGGCCAGATATACTTCTTCAGGAGAAGCGTTGAGCGTATGGTATTTCTTAAAGTCTTTCATTTTGTTTTTGCGCCTTTCGGTTTTAAGACTCCTGAAAGCGTTTCATGTAAATATACAAATGTTTCCATTTTAAAATATAACAAGCAAGGATAAACGCAATTGAATACGTATAAACCTGGCCTGAAACATTAATTGGGAACAGGGGGCTGATAAACCGAAATGCCTGCTGTCGTGAAGGCAAATAATCAGGCCGCCTTGTTTCTTTTAATAAAGAAATTGATTTTAATATTTGTTTCCTGTTACGTTTATAACGTAGAAATCATCAATTATCATCACCGCCGCCTATTATAGTCCATATTATAATTTATACCCGGCGGAGGTGTTCTGTGATGCATGTGATAATATCTTTCGCTGTGATGGTGATAGGTTCTGTAATAATGATGTTCTGCGCAACCTGTTATACAAATCACTATTATCAAAGTAAAAATGGCAGCAAGGAAGAGATTTTTTTTCATACTGATATTATTATTTAAAAAGTCTATTCAAAATCATGCCACTTTTCTGTAGGAAAAGCCTTAAGCGATAATATTTTTAAGCCTTAGTGGGATGTTGGCTCTTTTGAAAGCCAATCCCTCGAGCAAGCCGCCGCCTGGTATACCGACCAACGGAAAAAATGTATCATTTCATTGGTCTCTACCCACCTCCAGTTGAAACAGAAAAAGAAGGGTAGGAGGAAGAATAATAACTTTGACAGGGAGAAAGGTATTGGTATTTTGCAAGTCGATGGAATCCTTTCTAATGCATTGATTAATTGAATAGTAGATAAGTTATTAATAAAGAAAAAATGAATCAGTTGCTGGCATATATTTTAATACTAATTGGGATCGGTTGTTTAGGGACGGGTATCTATATATTAGCTTCACATAAAGAAAAACCTGTAGTTAATGAATTGACCGTAAATAAAAGCGATGAGGAATTGCGCCATAGGATACAGCCGTTAAATTTTGACGAAGAAAATAGAAAAAAGGGAAATGACTTCGAGAAGTTTGTTGTTCAGAAATTTGATAGAAAATATTTTGCCCTGCAGGAATGGAGAAGCGATAAATATGTAAATGGAATATATGCAGCATCCAATCAGCTGCCGGATTTGGAGATCAATTTTAGGAAGGGCAACATTAATGATAGTTTTGCTGTAGAATGTAAATGGCGCAAAGGTTATTATGACAACAGCATAAAATGGGCTGAGTATTATCAACTTTCCAACTACAAAAACTACGCAAAAAGATTGCAGATTCAGGTTTTGTCATTATAGGCATTGGCGGTTCTCCTGGCAGCCCGGAGGAAATATTTATCATTCCGTTATCTCAATTAAAAAGTGCTACGATAAGCCAGGAGGAGTTAAGAATTTACGAGAAGAAAGATAAAGGACCCTTTTATTGGGATGGAAATCGTAAGCAACTACATTAAATATTTTCTAAAGTTTGAAAATAAAAGAAAAACGACAATGGCGGCAACATAACGTTCAGGTGTACACGAAATTAATTTGACCTCGGACAGATCAACAGCTTCTTATTGATGATAGTGGATGGATCGATGAAGCGCAACACATACAAACCTCCCGGCAACCGGGACACATCAAGATCGACCGGGGCAGCATAGGAATTGACAGACAAGACGGTTTGTCCGCTGGAATTAATGAGGGAGATAATGCCTTTTCCAAAACTTCCCTTTACCGTTACCATATTACTAGCCGGGTTGGGAGAGAGGCTGATAAATAGGTGCACCGGGATGTTAATCGTTACTATATTGCTGTAATCATTTTTTCCATCCGGGTCCGTCATCTTTAAGCGATAAAAATACCTGGGTGCCGTAAGATCATTATTAAGATCAATAAATTGATAGCTTGTTTTACCGGACGCAAAAGTGGCAATGCTCCCAAAGGAAGTAGCATCGGTGCTTCGCTCCAGTTCAAATTGTTTAAGCTGTAGGTCGGGGCTAATTTTCCAGTTTAAATGAATCGTGCCCTGCACTTCAATTCCGGTAAACGAGATCAGGTTCACAGGTACTACTGTTGCTTTGGTCAGTGAGATGTCGTCAAAATATACATTGATAGCCGGCTGGTTAAAGAACAATTTTGTCTGCATTCTAATTCTTATTTTCCGCGTTCCTGCGGGAGCAACCCTTGAGTTGTTATAATACTTCCAGGAGGTGCCCGAGCCCCCGAAATAAGATTGCCAACTGCTGGTATAACTGGCGCCAAGAATGCTATTGGAAGCATCGAGAAAATCGACAATAAAGCGCCCCTGATCTGTTTGGTTACTTACCGGTGTTTGCATATAACCACCAAACATGTATGTCTGATTCCCCATGTCAATCATCACAGCATCTGCAGATACATCAATGGTTTGTTGTAACTCAAATGGCCCGGTCAACCAACTATCGCAACCGGAATAGAATACGGTGCCTCCACTGGCACCTGTTGTATGATCATAAGGATAATTGGCAGAGCCATCAGGCTTCATCGTCCAGTTAAGCGTATTGTCCGTAGGTGATGATAAACAAGTGAGTGCCCCCTGGCTTATGATAGTCCAGCCCGTTCCCCGCGGCAGGCTTTCCGCATCGGGATTGGTAACCAGGTTTTGAGCATTTAGCCGGTGTACTAAAAACATAGCGAAGATGATAAGTACAGTTCTTTTCATAGCATTTGGAACGATTCATCAACATAAACGTTCTTTTTGAAATTATATTTCTGGTATCGGTGCCCGTGATGACGTGGGTTTTCGTAAAATTGCGCCTCTTCCGCTATTATTAAGGTGATTAAAATTTTGAATTAGATTCTAAGGAGCAAACCAGGAAACGGTAAACATAAGCAGACTTATCGATTTATCTTAAATGATTTGACAATAAAATATATCAATGGAATGAAGACTAGCCCTAATGTCAAAGGCAGGAACCATGTTCCAAGCCCCGTTGCTTGCCCATTTGCATTTTGAATTGTTTTAAATACAATTATTCCGAAGATAACAACAATAATAAGTTTCAAATATCTAATCATTCTTGTTGCATTTGTATATTGCCTGAATGCGTTGTCTTTCGTAATATTGACCGGATAATTAAACATGCGGGGAAATTGATTCAATATTGTCATTCCTATGAATAAGATTGTTGCAATTAAGGGTAAAATCAAAATAGTGGTCTTTCCGCCAAATCCGTCTGCTTGTCCAGCTCCATTATAATGTGTTGGGATAGTGCCAGGTAAGGCAGTATAGTTTGTAATTGTCAACCACCAAATTGCAATAACAGAAAGCCAGCCTATAAGTTCTAAAGCCTTGTCGGCTGTCGTGAGTTCCAATTTTATTTTCGGTCTTTCTTCCATTATAATTTTTCATTTTGCCTGTGTCCGTTTTTTTATCATTGACTATGTGTGAGGCTTGGTCGGCTGGTATTTTATAATTTTCAGCCAGCCAACAAATTCGGGCTGATAGCTATCGGGTGAAAAACAAAGTCCGAAGGTAAATGCAAAAAGGCGATATTTATTTGTCTGCCGGAATCGCGTTAGGCGATCGGACTGAGGTATCTTCTTTCACGTCCGTTGGGTGCTTGCATTACTCCCCAGCTAATGTAATCATGTTTGAGAACGTTTCTTTTTCTCATCTAATATTTTCTTTAAAAAACTTCTACAATATTTATTTTTTGTTATGATACAGATTTCGTGAGTAAAGATCGTGCAATAAGGGTGTCAATATGATGACAATTTTAGCGGATGAATGCGAAGGATGTTAGAGTCCCGAGTACACACGTGGAGTTGCGATATAGCACCGTTGTCCGTATAAGATTCAAGTCGAGAGTTAGCGGCTGTTCTGAATTCACAACTTTTACAAACCCATGACAACAGGTCTTTTTATTTTGATCATTACAAGAAAACAGAAGAGGAATAATTTTTGTTTTAAGAAATCGTGTTGCGGTAATTAGTATACTTTTGACGAAGTATATTTTAAATTGAATCTCCATGAATAAAAAACTATTTCTCATTATTCTTATCTGCGGATTTACTACTCATATTAAAGCGCAGTCATCTACTATTGATACAGTAGCTGTTTCGATACTTGACAATATGAGTGCTGTAATAGGCGATTTGACTTCCTGTAGTGTTACGGTTGATGCAAATTATGATGTGCATAACCAGGCACTAGGACTTGTAAAACGTTCGAATGAATCGCAGGTATATCTGCAGGGACCGGATAAATTGCTAATCAGGTCGGAAGGGGATAAAGGAAGCCGGGATTTCTATTATGATGATAGCACACTTACCTATTACTCCCCTAACAGGAATCATTATGCACAAATAGAAACACTTCCTACAACCGTAGGTATGATAGATACCGTGAGCAAACAATATGGTATCCTTTTTCCTGCTGCGGATTTTCTGTATCCGGGTTTTGTAAATGATATTTTAGCGGATGCAAAAAATCTTATTTATCTCGGTATTACTAAAGTAAGGGGTAAAGATTGTTTTCATATTGCGGGAACTACAAGTGATAAAACTTTTCAATTCTGGATATCAGATGATGCTTTTTCTCTGCCACTAAAAATGGTGATAATATATACTAAAAAAGATTTGAACCCGCAATACGAAGCCGTTTATTCTGATTGGAAGATCAATCCTGTTTTTCCGGATGCCTTGTTTAAATTCAATGTGCCGCCAAATGCGATGAAGATCAAATTTGTTCCGGTTTCTAAAAGAAAATAATTTTTTATATACCATAATTTTCAGTCATGATAATTCCTTTTAAAATAAAATTTCAATTTGTTCTTTATTCAGTAATAATAGTTGGGGTAAGTATGCCGCAAGTAAGTTCAGCGCAGCGGTTTAACCACCCTACCAATGAAGGCCGCGGCAACGTAAGGCAGTTTGCGCCTGCACAACAAGGTCGCCCTACGGCTTCTCCTGCTTTTAATCGCCCCGCAGCACAACCACCAGCCAGGAGTATTAATGGTGGGAATCACAATATTAGCCGTCCTGCTACTACGGTAAATGTTCAGCAACGTCCTGTTCAAGAGCGCTTTGTTGAACCTAAGCGTACAAAAGCTCCTGTAATTGAAAACCCAAGAGCAAATGTGCATAGAAGCACCACTGTTCGTGAAAATGTAAACGTCTATCATCCCAGCAATATACAATATCATCAATATTCTTATCATCCTTATCATCCGTCCACCTGGGGTCCTTCATGGCACCCAATAGGTTTCATCGCAGCGTCCCTGGCACGCGATGCTTTTATATTTTCACTTGCTAACCGCCAGTATTATTATGATGAGGGTGTTTATTACCAACCGGTATCCGGCGGGTACACGGTTGTATCTGCGCCCATAGGAGCTGTTGTTGGTTCCTTACCCGATGGATATGAAACGGTGCAGTTGGGCAACGATTATTTTTATTATTACGGAGGCACTTTTTATGTTGGCCTTGATCAGGGCTACCAGGTAGTAGATGCGCCAATAGGAGCAATCGTTGTTAATATTCCTGACGGCGCAACTCAACAGAATATTGATGGCGAAATCTATCTTTTTTACAACAATACCTATTACGAACCGGTTTCATATAACGGAGAAGATGCATACCAGGTAGTGCAGGTTAATTAGTTTTAAATTCCTTTCATCAGTCCATCGTTTAGTAAAATTCTACGGTACCGTTTTCTGTACTTGGCCTTAAATCTAAACAGCGGTTGTTATCCTGAAATTACAATTTCTTCAGTGTAGCCATTGTTGAGTCCCGGGCTGAAAATCCTAACGCTCAATATCGCGCAACTTTTTAATTGCTTTTGGCAGAAGTCACCAGTTGATAGGCTGTTCACTAATGCAAAGGCATAAAAAGATAAGGTAAAAGTCTCCGTTAATTTTACAAATTGATTCTTTTTTTCTACAATTTGTCAAAAAGGAGATATAAAATTTAATACTTCATGAACTAATGGTATAGCATTTGCAAATAAAAGGATATTAATTAAATCTAAATTTTATAACCATGAAAACCTTAAGTCTCTTAATTGTAGCTTTTGCTTTCGCTTTCAGTGCTTCCGCGCAAACTGCAAGTGATTCAACTCACAAAGCAATGCACCACCATCACGAGTATTCCCAATCCGGTAACATGACTCATTATGTAATGCAGGATGGAAAATTAATGATGGACAAAAGTGGAACGATGAGCGCAGTGACCAGTGACGTAACATTAGCGAATGGAACAACCATTACGCCTGATGGAAAAGTAACCTGGAAAGATGGAAAATCCAAAACCCTTACAAATGGCGAAAAAGTCAGCAGTACCGGGAAAATCTGGGGTTCGAAGATGTCCAAAAAATGAAGTGCATAAATTTATCGGAGCTGAGTAATTAGTGCTCTTCCGGATAATTTTAGCAATGTTCCCGAAAATACAAGGCCGTTTTTAAAATGACCCTGTATTTTTTTTTATTGGTTCTTGAGCGCCACATAAGAAATTTATTCCAGGAACCGAATTGGTATTGCACAAAAAACATCGTTATTACTTTGCAGTAAACCAACAAATAATTTCAATTCTTATTTCCTTTTACCACACTTTCACTCCTAATAATTTCATAGATTTTTGTCTGGTTTTGGAAAAAAAAATGATATCAGTTCGCTTGTTTTTTCTCTTCAGTGGCACCATTTGAAGCAACAGGTTTATAATTAATTTTTAAAATCAGTCTTCTTAAAATCAGGTCTCCAACCTTAAAATTTAATCCATAGAATGTAAAACTTCCTCATTTATCGTTTTACTGCAAGACTACAGCAGCATTGAGTTGCAACTTTAAAATCGTGCTTCACCCACGCAGCGAACGCCTCTTCAACAAAAACCTAAAAGTCCTTTAACCGGTATGATAATGTAAGAATATTTTCTTTATAAAAAAGGGCTTTCTTGAAAAGAAAGCCCGTCAAAATCGTCAGATTAAAATACTATCTCTTTGAAGAGCCTTTAGATGAACTTGTATCACCGTCGATATCATCATCGTGCATAGTCCCGGCCTTTTGCGCATATTTAGATGCAGCTTTTTTGCTGTGTTCATCAGCCTTTGCCTGGTGACCATTTGCCGCCATTGCATGATGCGATTCTTTTTCATCATTTCCTTCTTTGGAATGTTTAGCGGCTTCTGTGTGATGTTTAGCGGCAGCTTCATTATGTTTGGCTGCAGCCTCATGATGTTTTGTTGGCATTTTACAATTTTTTTTTTAGTTAACAATGTTGATTCCAAAGCAATTGTGCTGCCATAATTTTCAGCGATCGTTAACTATTTAATAATTAAATCTAAAATAGGAGCTTTACCTATTGTCAAGGTATAAATATGACAAAGAAATGAATCAGTACGCTACAAACCCAGGTTCTGTAGTGCTATGATATAATTTTGTTCCTGGAAAACACAACGCTTTTGTAGATATTAATGCTTTTTTTACCCCACCATTTCTTGAGGTTGTTGTTATTGAGTTTTTAATAGCATGCGGGGACTCTTTGATTTAGTTTTTATTTCATCATTATACCACATGAAGAGTCAGTCGAAAGGCACGGCTCATTACTGAGGATGAGGGTTCCAGTGTTTTCTTATTCTGTCTGAACATTAACGGAATAAATTCCCGATCAACCTTTTTGTAAAACCTCCTTCGCAGTTAGTACGAGAGCCTGGCCAATGTTGGTGGTTATGGGTGCTATCAAAAATGATTGCGAAAATTTCATTGCCCTGTTTGTTAGCGGTTGACTTTTTGTTTTGTTTGTCAGGGTTTATTATTTTATTTTAGAGATAAAATCACAAAATGAAAAAGCATCCGCTAAAATATGCAATAATAGTGGTCATTCCAGGCAAAGCATTTTGAGAAATGAATTTGAAAAAATAAATAGAAAAAATATGCCAAAAATCGCAACAACCATCACAACCCAAATAAGCAATCTCTCCAAAAAAGAATTGGAAAAACTTGTGCTAAAAGCCGCGGCAAAAGACAAGTCTTTTCACGACTATATATTGGTAACTTATTTTGAGAAAGAGCATGGCGAACAGGATTTGTTTGACGAAGCAAAATCGGATTTAAATTTTTTATTTGGAAAGCGATATAAAGGATATTCTGAAGAAGAAAAGGCAGGTCACATGTTGGGTGAGTGTGGCAAAAGGATTGCTGCATTTTCAAAGGTTTGCAAAAACAAAAATCTTGAAGCCGACCTTATCATGTATGTTCTTGAAATCCCGTTCTCAATGGGCGAACGCAGTTTTGGCACCTGCTTTACTTCTTTTAATTATAAAACGGTGTTGCTGATAAAACGCGTGATAACTTTGGTGCAATCGAAAATGCATGAGGATTATAAAATTCAATACCAACCCAAAATCAATGATTATTTAGACATACTTCATCGTCAAAGCAATTACCTAGAATACGTTTCTGCGTTACCAAAGAGCATTTACTAAGCAGGAAGGAAAAGTTCCGGAAGGAGCCTGATACATTGAAGGTGGGTTTGCAGCACTTGATAAGAATCAAGAACATAGGGCTGCACCCTATGTTAGCATATAACGCCCTTTCAGGGCTTAAGACACCTTTCATTGTCGCTGTGATTTCGGTCGGTGTGGACAGACCGAGGCTGGGCCGTGGTGTGTGTCTTCACAAATCACCCCGGCTGCGACAATTTGAAATGCACCCGGCTTAAAAATAAGTTACATTATAAAATACAAAGGATCTAATTTTGAAAAAAACTATTATGAAAACAGTAGTAATTGGCGAATCATCCGGAGCTACAATGGAGGAAATAATGGCCGTGTATCCAAGACATAAGGTTGTTGTAAATAAGTATATCGAAAGAGGTGAGGTTATTGGTATTGGTCCTTTTATGGATAGAGGAAATATGGCAATATTCAAAAGTCGTTCCGCAGCGGAAGAATTTGTAGTTGAAGATCCATTCATACTCGAAGGAGTTGTAAAATCATTTGTGATTAAAGACTGGAATGACACACTACTTCCGGAATAACAAACCAGGCAAGCGTATCTTTTAGTTCATAACAATTTAGACGATGCCGGAAAAACCCAGGCCCGGCGAAAGGACTAATAATCCCGATTCTCATTTGGTTCCTGTTTAATTTTACAAAATTTAATATGACCCTGAAACAGAAAATATACAATCACTATCTCAATGTAATCAATGATAAGGTCGTGATGCTTCAGAAGGTTTTGGCCGATCTGAAAGAAAGCAGCAGCAACGAAACTAAAAGCACCGCAGGAGATAAGCATGAAACCGCATTAGCAATGCTACAAATAGAACAGGCAAATATACAAGGGCAATTGCAGGAAGCATTAACAAAAAAAATGGCATTGGAAAAAATAAATCCGGATGTGTGCGCTTCAATGATTGTAAACGGCAGCCTCATTAAAACCAATAGAGGCTATCTGTGGATGAGTGCGGCTTTGGGTAAGACAGAGATAGAAAATATCAATGTGATTGCTTTATCGTCACAATCGCCCCTTGGACAAAAAATGCTGGGACTAAAAGCAGGTGACAGTACGGTGATTAACAAAATTGACTACATTATAGAAGGCATTGAATGAAGAGAATGAGTTTGCTCTGATGTTTGATAACAGCCGGCGGCCGTTAAACAATTTATAACATTAAGTAACCAAAAATGAATATTTTTTTCTGTATTATTGCGCCTCATAACATAAGTAGAATTAGCGTCTGCAGAGCTGTATCATAATACTTCAACCTTTTAACGCAGAACATGATAAAAGATTTTCCCGGAGAACAATGGATGGCCATCAAATTCGACTTCGAGTTTACTAATGACTTTCGCATTGAAATCTCAAACTTTGGACGGCTTAGAAGTTTCAATAAAGTTTCCGATGGCAATATTGTTAATGGCTCTATGATAAATGGCTACAAAATTATCCGCCTCAAACTATATCGTCCGAGAAGCGGGGATGTTCAAAAAAAATTAGACTATTTACAACAACAGGTTTTTAAATTGGCATCGAAATTAAAATCTCTGAAAAGTAGTGAAGGAAGCCGCAAGGAAATTAAAGAAACAGAACTATTGATGGCGACAATGAAAAAGAATCTTAGCAAAAAATTTCAGGACGATTTAAAGGAACGGACAATAAATTATCATTCGCTTATTCACCGGCTTGTAGCAGAATATTTTCTGAAAAAACCATCAGCGCAGTACACAATTGTCGGGCATCTTGACTATGATAAACTTAATAACCGGGTTCATAATTTAAAGTGGATGACGCCGGAAGAAAACTATGAGCACCAAAAAGGCAGCCCGTATGTAATACAGGAAAAACAGAAGCGGAATTTGAGAGGTAGAAAGCTGACTGTAACAAAAGTAATGCTGATGAAAAAACTGATTAATCAAGGTAAGCCGATGAAACAACTTGTGAAGCTGTTTAAAGTAACTGACACGCAAATATTACGAATAAAACGCGGCGAAAACTGGGGAGGTATTGACGCTGCAAAATGAAAGGTCAAACATCTTACATGCCCTCTAAAACCATATCCCATTGCCTTTTGCGCATTAATCAGTCTTAGTTCCCGTATATCTTTTCCGGAAAAATATCGTAACCACTATAGATGACTCTAAGTGTAGAATAACAGCCAATACTATGTACAATATTGGCTGTCAGCCATAATATAAAGACTCCGCGATTGAAATGAATTCTTATTTTTAAGAAGGTGTATTTCCCTGTACTTTATTAGCAGCAAACTTTTGCAAAATCCCCGGAAGCGCTCCTGCTATGGCGCCTGTAACTGACGCAGGCAGTCCAAACTTTGTGGCCAGGCTATTCACCAATCCACCTTCGATAGCACTGGTAATGGTACCTCCCGCCGCAACATTGCTTTCTAATTTTGAAAGGATGCCACCTAATCCTCCGCTGTCCGCAGTCGGTGGATTGCTTAAGCTATTGGCGACGTGCGCAGCGATTTCATTATGCACTGCATCTGCTTGTCCGGCGGGGATGGCGGCAGAAACTTCGGGATTATTGCCCAGGTGTTCTTTTACTAAATTCAAAATTTCATCAAACATATTCTTAGATTTAAAAAAATGAAGATTAAAAGTACCTGATTTTTTCAGATTTCCTGATATTTTTATTGTTGATAAAAACTAACTGGCGATGGTGCGTGCCTGACCAGGTACAGCGGAAACAATCTTTGACCGGTTGAACAAGATGTTGTCTTATTTAACGCAGTTGTGGCCGGAGATTTGTGAATCATTGTACAAACTGATAACAGAACAATGATTCTATTAAGTTCCGCTGTTGGTAAGCTAATCGTTACGAAACGCACGGTTAACAACAGGTGTGGTGTGACGCGGGATGGAAATTCCAACCGAGGAAACAAAATTGATTATGTGCGTAAAGCAATTATGGCGGGTTCAATCGTAATAAATAAGAAATACTACCAATGGCCGATCATTCTAATCTTTAACGCACCGAATAGAAAGACCATCTCTCATCAAGATGTCATTAGCTAATATAATATTGCAGCTATTGAAGTCCATGGTGCAACTCCAGGCAGCAGTTCTGTTAGATGAAGCACTCCACCAATAAAAGTTAGAACCAAGTGCATTAAATTCCAGATCGTCAGCCCGAAAGCCAGCCGGAAGGCCAGTAAAACCGCTTTCATTTGTTCCGTTACCATTGTTTATTCCAGCCGGTGCGTAATTTGATTTAAGCCACCCATTGGTCGTTTTCATCTTACTGCACGCGATATTTTTACCTCCTAAATATATTTGTTGCCATTCGTAACTTCATTATTATAATAACACCATACCGGTTTACCATCCTCGCTAGCGACCCAATCCTTTGACTCCGGAATAGGATCACCATTTCTAAAATGACTTACGTCCAGGTTTTCAGCCATCCATACCTGTTTACCGATCTTGACGGTTTTATATAGATGGCCATCTATGTCGGCTACCTGGGCTTTCAAAGCATTTGCCAATATCAAAAATGCAAATGCAAAAAATAAGGATTTGCTTTTCATAACTTAAGTTTTAAAGGTTATAATAATTTTTTTCTTCTTAGCAACCTTTGAAGACGATGCGTGTACAAAGATTTAATCTGCAGTAAACAAACAAAAAAGAATGATTTCTGTTTTACTTTAACCGGTTATCAAAAAAGAATTTTACATATACGCGAAGTCCCGTTAAGAGACATTGCTGGGGGAGAAGAAGTGTTTTCATTTTTGTATTTATACAACTCACATTTACTAAGATCTGCAACAATAAACCGGTTATAATTTAAAACTCAATATTGAATTAGTTTTCGCCATGAACCCAGTCAAAGTCCCACTATATTAATTTCTATCTAACCATTAATAAACGCTGTTATAGATGCTTAACAGAAATACTAATTAACTTTAATGCCTTTAGCCAACTACCCGATTCCCTTCTCTGGCGCAAGTCTCCAGGTCTGTAGTTATTCGTTACTCTGTAAGAAAAGTTTAGTAACGTGCAGTCACCAGTCTGGAGACCAGCGCCAGCAGACATTCCATTTTAAAATCTAAGCGATAAACCTACGTTTGCATTCGCCACTCCATAACCCAATTCCAAAAAGACCCCGATATTCTGAGCGAAATAGTATCGTCCTCCTACGAAAATAGAGAACCCGGTAGTACTTCCATAAGTTCTTGTTGAATTTCCCTCGCTATCGGTAAAATGCACATTATTGTAGGCCAGCATTACCCCGCCATATAAATCCAGGTTCTTTACCTTTATTTGTGTAAGATGATACGCGCCGCGAACACCAATAATAGTGTAGCTCCATTTCCAGGAATATCCGTCTCCATTATATTTGTACGTTTTAAATCCTAAATAGGCTCCAAGGCTTATCACGCCGGGACCTGCCTGCCATAGCCCCCTTTCATACTGAAGGCTGATAGCCGGCGACCCCGATCCATTATAACCCGCTAAAGAGCTGCCCAGGCCAATGCCCGCACTTACCACATTGGTGCCGACAATATATACATCCGAAACTTTAGATGATTTATCCTGCGCCTGCAGCGATGTAAAGGAAATTAAGAAAAATGCAGATAACAGTAAGATTTGCCTTTTCATTTTTGACAGTTTTTAAATTTTAATTATTAATTGTTTTTATTTTATTTGATAAACAGGCTTTATTAGCCTATTACCGCCGTTGATTTCTATGTACACTAACATCATTAGTTTTTTTTATAATTTTCACTACTTATGTAACTCCTACTTCCCTTTCAACTCCAGTTTTTCCGGATTTTGTCCCGTTACTTCAAATTTGCTTCCTGCTTTGTGAAGTACCAGATCCTGGAAAGTATCATCAGAGCCGGCATGGGTTACAGTAATACTTGCTGAACCATTTGAAAAAGATTTGTCCATAGTTTGATACCCCTTTATGCTTTTCAGCATTTCTACGAACGAATTATATACATCGTAGTTAATATTGCTCAGGTCAATTTCGGTATCAACGGTGCCGTCTGAATTGCCATTTCCGGCAAAATTTCCGTCAGCAGAAATGTTCAGTGAATCTTTCATTTTGGCTAAATATTGCACTGCTTCCACCACACCATCTTCCATCACAGCGGCCACTGCAGGGTCCATATCCCCTGTGGATACCAGGCCTAATACAGAAACACTTTTTCCTTCCCTTGACTTTACCCTAAAGACACGGGAAACAATAATGTCTCTCGTTTCCGGGTTAATCATCTTTAAGTTAAATCCCAGTTTAATGGTTTGCTTAGCCGAGCCTACGCCCATTACTCTTACTCCCTTGTCCTCCACACTATATTCGATCACTTCACCCGTAACTACTACCTGCGCACCTAATTGCTTACCCGCTTTCGGAGTTTTTTTACTGCTATAAGCAGTATTACCGGCATCAATTTCCTGGGTTAAATCAGAATTATTTTTAAGGCTTTCCAACACGCGGTAACAGTTAACCTGGTTCAACGCATTGGTAAGCATAGTTGTTAAATTATCACCAAGTTGTGGCGGGATGACACCATATCCGTAATAGTTATTATTTGACACGGTACGCCGTCCCAAAATACCTCTCCCATAATAATTTGGTGAGACATTAGTTACTCTTGAACTTTGTACAGCAGTTGTAGTAACTGAAAAACGCGTAACACTGATGCGCGCTCTTTTTTCCAGCGGCAGATTCGAACATTCCTGTTTCACTTCCAGCATAGTAACCTTTTCATCCTTCTGAGAAAATGCATGTTGAACCGCGCAAAAAACCAGGAGCAATAGTAGTAACCTTTTCATGATTATATTTTTTGAATTGTTATTTAAATATTGAATTGGATAACCGGAATTTAAGTTCAAAGGTTAGTGAGGCCATCGCTTCAAAACCACGCGCAACAACAACTGCGGTGAAATTATTATTTGTGTTTATTTTATTCGCCAGGCAGGCTTGTTGTAGGGACAGGTCGCGACCTGTCCCTACTAATCCCGTCTCCCCGGTTTTGTATTTTCATCAATATTGGTCAAAGAACTGTTGATGCGGAAAAACACGATGGTCAGTTCACACCAGATACGCCACAGGAGATTACCGAAAATTATAAAGAGGAAGATGGTGAAAGCGCCTCCCGGTATCTGGCCTGATAAGCTGTTACTTCCGGAAAATAAAGCGATGATACCCCCAAGCGTTATGATCACCGCTACAATGGCATATACTACCTGGATAACCTTTAAGGTGATCATCTTTCGGAACGAAAAGTAATCGCTCCAGTTGAAGCCTGTATTAATTTGCTGGCTTTGAATTGAGATTTGTTGTTGCATGATAATTGTTTTTGAGTTTAATGAATATTATTTTTTCTATTTTATTCTATCAATAATTTATGAGATTCTACACCTGATACTTTTAAAATATGTACGATGTATATTCCTTTGGACAAGCCTGAAATATTTATTTGTTGTTGATGATTTGGTAAAAGAGTTTGCTTTAAAGTGACCTGTCCGGCCATATCTACAATAGTTAATGTCGCTCCGTTTAAATCTTCCGGTTTATCTGAATTAATATCTAGATAGCTTCTTGCAGGATTTGGATAAATGCTGATCCCGGTTTTCGTATTATCCTTTTTTATAGCAACAATTTCGCTGTATTGAGACTCTCCATCAAGATCAACTTCTTGTAAGCGATAATAGAGCGTTTCCGCAGAAAGTGCAGCAACATTGTCGGGGTAGGAATAATTATTAATACTGCTTACATTGTTTGTTTTAACTACGCCAACTGTAGTAAAATGCAACGCATCTGTACTACGCTTGACATTGAAATAAGAGGTATTTATTTCATTAGTGGTTTGCCAGTTCAACTGAACAATATCCGATTGTTTAACTCCCGTAAAATTAAGCAAGGTGAGAGGTAAAGCGGTATTCACAGTTGTCAACCTGGTCAATGACCACCTGCTATCAATATCGTCTCTTACTCTTACAAATAAAGTATCGGCATTAGCCGGAACCTGGGCGGCAGGAATATTGAAAGTGAATGTTCCGTCTGCTGATGGAGTTGCAAAAACTACCGGCGAACAATTACCAAATCCATTATCAGTTCGGAAAAAATATTCTCCGTTAATCACCTGGTTATTTTCGTCTTTTATCACCTCAATATTTCTTCTGAAAGTCTGGCTCCAGTTGCCATAAGTATCTTTAAACCTGCCATACAATTTGTGAAATCCTTCTGCCAGGCCGGTAAGGGCGGCAGTAAAGCCTTGAAGAACCATTGTATCAGGAGTGGAGACAATGATAGGTGATCCTGCACCAAAGCCAGGATCCTGGTCAATAAAATATTCGCCGCTCACCACGTTATTTTGTGTTTGTGAAGCAAGCACTTCTATGTTTCTCCTTGCTGTGAAGCTCCATCTGCCAAGGTTGTCCCTGGTGCGGATATATAATTTGTGGTAACCTATAGCATAACCGGTAAGATTTACGGTAAAGGGAAAAGTGACATCAGCAGATGCGGGTATATTCATTGAAGTAGCATTGCCAACACCAGGATCAGTATCTACAAAATATTCCATCTTAATAACGCTCGTGTCTTGTGCCGTAGCCATGAGCGTTGCTGTTGAAAACAGCAGAGCTAAAATTTTTTTCATGGTATATTATTTAATGGTTCTTGCCTTAATAGACACATTTAAACCTCCGGATCCGCCGACACCCGAAGTAGTAATGTTGTAAATAACAGGGATAGGAGCCAGTCCTGAAAGGGTGTAATGATTGGAAACAGCAAGGCCTCCAAATGCGCCTCGATCTGTACCGTCCGCGCCGGGAGCGGAGCCGGGCATTAGCTGGTAACGGCCATCATCAGTATTAGTAGAGGGATCTACAAATAAAGTTCCCATATTGGTAATCACAATATTATTATTTGTAGTACCAAACTGGTTAGTTGCTGAAGAGCTTATATTGTAAGATACATCAGAGCTTGCAACGTTAGCATTAATATTAACTGTTGCAGCAGATGTTTTTAAAATATTGTTTTTGAAAGAACTTACATTCATTAGTATGGAGGGGCTGCCAGAAATAGCAGGACAATCAAATACATTATTATTACATTCTTCACCATTGTAAACATTAGTAACAGACGTGGCAAACCATAAGACCTTTTTGCAAATATTATTATCAAATATAAAGTTGGTGGGAAATCCATAAGGCGTAATTTCTAATGCACCGATATTGTCATTGTTAATATTTGTAAAATAGTTTTGTAAAACAAATACATCTGAGATATTATAGGTAACACTGATACTATAATCTATTCTGCAACGCTTAATCAGAATGTTACTTACATTAATTTGTATTCCATAAGGAGTGCTTCCTACATGCAGTCCTATTAATTGTGAACCTTCAGATCCTGCATTAAAGACAACATATTGTACTTCAGCTTCTGATACTGTATTCGAAACATCCGGATTTTCATTTAAGAAATATCCAGTTCCAATAACAATCACTTTTTTGCTGAATGTAACCGAATTGTAAACAATGTTAGTACCTTCTACATGCAAGGTATCCGTACTATTTACCGAAACCAAATTTGAACCATTTGCATCAGAAATTTGCGCAAACACAGGATTAGAAGAAGTGCCTCCCAAATTATCGCCCCAAAGAGTTGTGCCGTTATAATTGGAAGTATTATTCACCCGCCAGATTTTGGCCTGGGCATTTTGGGTAAAAAGGCTAGCTACAAAAGCAAACCCGATAAAAAGTAATTGTGTCTTTTTCATATTGAAATTTTTTAATTGTTTTGAAATGGAATAGTTTAAAAGCTATGTAAACCTAATACGTCATGCATATTTAAGTCAACCTGCATTTAGAATTTGATACGTTTCACTTAGAATTCGCGGAAAAAATGCAATGGGAACCGATTTATAATCAACCGTATTTGTTGAAACACTCCCGGAATATTTTATCTATAATTCTGCAAGAATCAAAAAGAATAAAATATTGAATCTCATATTTTCTTTATACCTTGGTACTCTCTTATTCGAGAAATCTCCCAAACCCGATATCCCCTGAATCAAAAACATCCTCTAATGGAAGGATTGTTAAAGTTTCTATTTCTGGTTATGTTAGATTGGCAATGACTTATGAATCATACTTTGGCCTTATCTGAATTGAGGCTATTATTCATTACGAATACCTTGTGAAATAATTGCTCCCTTCTGAAGTATTTAAATAGCTGGGTTTCCTATCATTGGTGGTGTATTTAAAAAACACCGGCAAGAAGAATTTAAATACCCCACCCTGGTTAATGACTATTTACATTTTTAAACTTACAATTATTATGGAAAAGGTCATCCTAACATTGCTTTTCAGCTTAATAACTGCTTTTTCCAATGCGCAATATTCCCATACCGAAGATTCCCTCCTTCATTTACTGAAAACGAGTCATGTTATAGATTCCAATAGAGTAAAAAACTTATTGGTTTTTTCCTATTTAATTTCCGGTGCTAAACCTGATACAGCAATGACCTTGGCTGATGAAGCCATAAATGCTGCAACCAGTATTAATTGGCAAATGGGCATTGCTTTAGCTTACCGGCAGAAAGGCTATGTTTATTATGCGCTGACAGATAATGTGAACGCCATGGATTATTTTCTGAAAGCTCTAAAGACTGGGGAAAAACTGAACAATAATCTCCTGGATGCATCCATTTATAATAACATTGCCAACATTTATGCTGATTTGGAAAATTACCAGGTAGCGCTTACTTATTATCAAAAATATCTCTCGGCTTCTGTTAGCGTAAAAAGCCAGATAAATGAGATAAGGGCGTTAAGCAATATTGGAGATATCTTTATTGAATTGAACAATTTTCCCCAAGGACTTTCCTATTATAACCGGGCACTTACTATTGCAAATGAAACCGGCAATAAACAAATAAGTGCCGTTATTTATAATAATCTTGCAGAAACGTTTCTCAAACAAAAAGATTATCCTTTGGCTTACGATAATTATTTAAAATCTCTGAAACTGGCTGACGAATCCATAGATATTGGTACCAAAGTAAATGCATTGAACGGGTTGGGGAAAATCTATTTAAGTCTGCATCAATACACTAAAGCCGAAGCCTATAGTAAGCTTTCCCTGCATTTTGCAAAGCAGATAAACAACGTATCATCCCAGGCAAACGGATTTGAAACCCTTTATAATATTTATAAAAAAAAGAAGCAGTTTCAAAATGCCTTATGGGCATATACAAATGAAAAGACATTAAAAGACAGCGTTGTGAATGAAAGCAAAATGGCAGAAATTACCAGGCTTGAAATGCAGTACCAGTTTAACAAAAAGGAAGATTCCATTAAGATCGCGGATTACAGGAAACAAGCGCTCTCTGCAGACATAATTAAACAGGATAAAATTGTAAAAGACTCGATTCTCGCAGGCAGTTTGATCGTATTTTTTTCCGCCCTGGCGGTGTTTGTATTTTATAAAAGGAAGCGGGATGCGGTAGAAAAAAAACACGAATCAGAATTGAGAACACAGGCGATGGATACAGAGATGAAAGCACTCCGGGCACAAATGAATCCACATTTTATTTTTAATTCCCTTAATTCTATAAAAAATTATATTGATAAGAATGATACCGCAAAAGCCAGCATATACACTTCCAAATTTGCAAAGCTGATGCGTATGATCCTCGAAAATTCTGAAAGAAAAGAAATTCCGATAGCACAGGATTTAAAAGCCCTGGAAATATATATGCAACTGGAAGCTTTACGAATGCATAATAAGTTTATTTATGAAATAAAAGTAGATGATGCGATCGACCAGGAAAATACATTGATACCGCCGCTGATACTGCAACCTTTTGTTGAAAACAGTATCTGGCATGGGTTATCGCAAAAAGAGTCCGAAGGAAAAATCTGGATATATATAAAAAAAGAAGGTAACATGATCAACTGTATTGTTGAAGATAACGGAGTAGGCATACCCGAAGATGTTAATGATGAACATAGTGCCCAGGCAGATAAGAAATCTTTAGGAATGAAAATTACCAAATCAAGAATTGATGTTATTAACAGAATGAAGAAAACCAATGCAACGGTTACACTCAGCAATCTTGATGAAGGCACAAAAATAGAAGTACGATTACCCGAAGCTTTAGCTTTTTAAATTATGATAAGAGCATTAATAATTGATGACGAAGAAGATTGTATAGAAGGGCTTCAAAACCTTTTAGCCAATGGCCACGACAATTTAGTCGAAGTTGTAGGTAGCGCAAAAACGGCCAGGGACGGAATAGAAGCGATTGCCCTGCTTAAGCCCGATCTTGTTTTTCTTGATGTGCAAATAGGTGAAAAAACCGGCTTTGATCTGCTAAGGGCCTTGCCCGAAATAGATTTTGAAATCATATTTACCACGGCATTCGAAAAATTTGCTTTGCAGGCAATTAAGTTCAGTGCTTTAGATTATTTATTAAAACCTGTTGATGTAGATGAGTTGGATATAGCGCTCATGAAATTAGTAAATGAAAAATCAAGAAAGAACACCGCTGATAAAATTGATTTATTGTTGCAAAACACGCAAAAAATTGATGGTATATTTAAAAAAATAATCGTGCCCACGATGGCCGGATTTGAATTTATAGAAATAGCGAATATTATCCGCTGTGAAAGCGATAATAATTATACGTCTATTTATATTAAGGACAAACAAAGAATGGTGGTATCGAAAACATTAAAAGATTTTGAAGAGTTACTTTCCAATTATTCATTTTTTAGAATTCACAATTCACACCTCATAAACCTTAGTTACATAAAATCTTATAATAAAGGGAAAGGGGGGTCAGTTACATTAACGGATGGAACGGAAGTTGAAGTTTCATCGCGACGAAAAGATGATTTTATTAACAGATTATCAGCCGTAAAATTTTCATAATTTATTCAGTTTCAGCCGTAGCCATTCCATCTTTTACTAAAGGTGGAATCAGCATGACACGCGGCAGGCATAATGCGAGTCGTTTTTTTTGTTTCCGCAAAAAAGCGGGACAGCTAACAGATGGAAAAGCGCGGCTGGTTCTTTCTTTGCGAAAATTTATTTTGAAATAACAAGATTTATTTTATTCGGATCGCCCTTCAATAATTGCATTTTTTTACCATCACTTTTTTTGATATACCCTCACGTAATCGACGTACATTTTAGCGGGTAATTTATTATCATCAATTTGCTGGCCGGGCCAGTCGCCGCCGAGCGCTAAGTTAAGAAGGATAAAAGAAGGTTTGTGAAACGCCCCGGTATTGTTAATGCTATTCGTGATGACTACGGTATGATATTTAATCGAATCCACATACCAATTTATGGAATCCTTATCCCACTCTATGGCATAGACATGAAACGAGGATGGGGTAGAAAGAAGCTTGTTGCCGCTCTGAACATGTCCATTGTTATCCCAGTGCAGGGTGCCATAGATGAGGCTGTCAGTATTGATGTGCTCCATAATGTCCGTTTCGCCACAGGCCGGCCAGTTTACCTGGTTAATATTGGCGCCCAACATCCAAAACGCGGGCCAAAACCCTTGCCCCACCGGAATTTTAATTCGTGCTTCTATACGTCCGTAGAGGAATTCATGCTTCCCCTGGGTATTCATCCTGGAGGAAGTATAATGTTTGCCCTGTACGTCTTCTTTTTTACCTGTGATTACCAGGAAGCCATTTTCTATTGATGCATTTTCGGGTTGGTAATATTCCTCTTCGTGATTGCCAAACCCACCGCCACCGGTTTCAAAATTCCAGCTGCTGGCATCTATGGCGCCGCCATTAAATTCGTCTGACCATACCAGTTGGTAACCTGCCGGTGCCGGAGGATTTGGCGTAATACCGCTTTCCCCATTCGAGTTTTTACAGGACGACGCGAGGGTGGACCAGCCAAATAAAAAGATGCAAATACCAATGAGACGAAAGTTATTTTTTTTCATAAAACATTATTTTCAAAAACCCGTGGGCAATTTAATACATATAAAATTTATTTGCATCAAAAATACATTTTAGATTTTTTGTAATTCCGGTTGATACTCAATTCAAAGAAACTTTTATTCAGTCGTGATATAAGAAGCTATGTAAAAATAGTAAATACAAAATGCCGTTATTTGTTTGCCTGCTGGAATGCCAATCAGTTTTCGTTTGTTTTTGTAAAAATATTTTACAATACCTTTTTTGCTAAACCCATTTTTTTTCTAAAGATAATAAAGGGGAATGCCGGAAATCTATCTAAATCAGCTTATAACCGTAAGCAGGTTAACAAATGCATACCTTCAAATGCACGTTCAGATACCCCGAAGTTTGTTGTGTATCCATAACTTTCCAGCCTTAAAACAACTGCATCATTCAACCGTGAAGTTGAGAAATTAAAAATTATTTTATGCAAAGAAAATTTTTATTTAAAGCCTTTTTATGTTTTTTTATGATCACTGGCTTTTGCCATTCTTCTAATGCACAAACGGAATCTAACCGGCTGATCAATGAACCGATAGATATTAGCCCGGATTTCCACAGCTTTGTAAACGCTTATTTCCTGGCCGATAGCCTTACTGCTTTTGACCCGGCTACTATGTCTGGAACGATTGAATGGCAGCGGAATAAATACGTGCGCCGAATGGCTTTTAACAATGAGCTTGCTGCTCTCAATCCATACGAGAATACAATTTTTCCGGCAGCGGAATACCAGCAGGATCCGGTGCTTCCTTTCAGTATTCAATTTGTTTCGCCACGAACAATCCGCTTAAGAATGAATACCGGGTTGGAGGTAAAAAATGAAAAAGATACGTTGATGTTTGTAAAGGAACCCGCAACAGATAAATCCTGGAAATACACTAAAATAAATGGCGGTTATGTTTATACAAGCGCTTTTGGATCTGTTACCATTCGTGAATACCCATGGCGCATTGAAATAAGAGATGCCAAAGGCAAATTGCTGACAGAAACTTTTCATGAAAAAGATAATAGCGGCAGTTATACGCCGATTCTTCCCTTTTCTTTTGTACAACGCTCAACCGATTTTTCAAGAAGTATTGCCGCTTCGTTTACCGCAGCTCCGGAAGAAAAAATCTTTGGCTGTGGCGAATCTTTTACCAATTTGAACAAGCATGGTCAAAAAGTTGTTTTATGTACTTATGATGCAAATGGCGTGCAAACTCCTGCCATGTACAAACCGATCCCGTTTTTTATGAGCAGCAATGGTTACGGGATGTTTATGCACACATCAACACCGATTACGTGTGACTTTGGACAAGCTTTTAATGGTGTAAATACCTTGATGGTTGGCGATGATCAATTAGACTTATTTATTTTCATAGGCGATCCAAAAGATATATTGAATGAATACACGGATATCACCGGTAAATCTCCCATGCCGCCATTGTGGAGCTTTGGTTTCTGGATGAGCCGCATTACGTATTCTGCTGAATCAGAAGTGAGAGAAGTAGCCGCGAAATTGCGCGAGAATAAAGTTCCTGCGGATGTAATTCACCTGGATGTAGGATGGTTTCAGACAGACTGGCGCTCTGATTTTAAATTTTCAAAAGTCCGGTTTAAAGACCCGAAAAAAATGATCAGTGATTTAGGAAAAGATGGCTTTCATATTTCCCTATGGCAACTTCCCTATTTCGTTCCTAAGAATAGTTTATTTCCTGAAATAGTTAAAAAAGGATTTTATGTAAAAGATGCTAAAGGTAATTTGCCTTATGATGATGCGATAATTGATTTTTCCAATCCTCAAGCGGTCAACTGGTATCAGCAACATATAGATAGTTTATTGAAAATGGGAGTGGGCGCTATTAAAGTAGATTTTGGGGAAGCCGCTCCTGCTGCGGGTTTCTATGCATCTGGGACAACAGGTTTTTATGAACACAATTTGTATCCTTTGCGCTATAATAAAGCTATTGCCGACATTACGAAAAAAGAAACCGGAGAAAATATTATCTGGGCGCGTTCTGCGTGGGCAGGAAGCCAGCGTTATCCGATACATTGGGGCGGTGATGCAGAAAATACTTCTTCGGCAATGCTTGCTACTTTGCGCGGCGGATTATCTTTTGGCTTATCAGGTTTTGCTTTCTGGAGCCATGATATAGGTGGGTTTGTTTTAAAAACTCCTGAAGATATTTATCGTCGATGGACACCATTTGGCTTTCTTACTTCTCATACAAGATCGCATGGTGCGCCGCCAAAAGAACCCTGGGCTTATGGAAAAGCGTTTTTGGATGAATTTCGCCTGAGTGATAATATGAAATATGAACTGATGCCTTACGTGTATGCACAGGCAAAGCAATGTACCGAACTGGGTTTGCCAATGGTGCGCGCTTTGTTTGTAGAGTATCCAAAAGATGCGGGCTCATGGCTGATTGAAGATGAATATTTATTTGGCTCTGATATCCTGGTAGCGCCATTTTTCCAGGACAGCACTTATGAAAGAGATGTTTATTTACCTAAGGGAAGCTGGATAAATTATCAAAGTGGTGAAGTCTATAGCGGAGGCTGGCATCATATAAAAGGCGGCAAAATTCCCGCAGTGATTTTAGTACGTGATGGCGCTGTGATTCCTAAAGTGAAACTGGCTCAATCTACAAAGGATATTGATTGGAAAAATATTGAATTAGTGGCTTATAATTCAGCGACCGCAAATGCTACAGGATATATTTGCCTTCCTTCGGATAATGTATTGCGACCAATTTCTGTTACACAAAAGAATGGAAAATACGTTTTGGAAAATGACCCGCTAAAAGGGGTTGTAAAATGGAATATTCATTCTTATAAGAATGCGAAATAAAAGAGATTCAGTTGGAAGATATTTATTGAAAAACTAAGAATTGCCAGCACGTAAAAAGCTGGCAATTCTTTTATAGAGCAGTAAAAGAACAAATATGGCGGATTTCTATTTATCTTATAGAAAGTTTACAAAGATGAACTAAAGGTGAGAATATGAATTGTGGTATAGTAAAGAAACAAATATGGTGGATTTCTATTTACCACCTTATAGAAAGTTCGCAAGATGAACTAATGGTGAGAATACGAATTGTGTTATAGTAAAAGAACAAATATGGCGGATTTCTATTCTATTAAATCCTCTGTCTTCGTCAACTGGGCAATGAATTCTGCTCCTGGGATATTGAAGTTAATCTGATCGTATGCAAGAGGCACTGCACTCGCATTTTTATCAACGATAGCATCTGTGATGAATGAAAGAGCTTTTGCATTTTCATCAATCTTAGTTCTATTTACTTTCAAAATAGGTTTCGCTGTGCCCAGGCAGTTTTTACTCTTTTTGCAAAAATGGGTTTGCTATTTTTTCCGGATGCCGCTTTTAATATTCATGTCTCATAAGTGGTGTCTCTTTAACACGCAGATCGTATATGCCACACTGTTAGCAGATGCAATAAACAAACCTGCCTCTTCGGCAGACAGACAAATAATCCGGATTTTCATTTTGTTATAAGTATCCATGCGAATGTTTCTTATCTTTTTTTTATGGAATGGTTGATTTTGCTTTTCTAATAAGCAGTCCATTTTCCACTAAATGAAAACATCCGGTAAAATACCGGATGCTTTTCATTCCTTAATACCTACTATGAGAAAAATTCGTATTCAAGAATTTATTGAACTTTTACGATTCTTACATTATCGATTGCCGCATCGAAAGCCGCCAAAGTTGTTTTAGAATCATTATATAACATAATCTGAATGGAGGCCGAATTGCCACCTCCGGTTAATCCCGCGATATTCGGTGATGGTTTGCCGGATGGATCATAACTTCCGGAACCTGATAAAAATCCGGTTAAAGGAATGGTTACTGTTTGCCAGCCAGTTGTTACGAAAGAACCGCTTCCTGAAGTTTCCCATGGAGCATAGCGGGCTAAATAATTAAAATTTCCATTAGGAGCAATCATCAAAGAGCCATTAGCCCACGGAATTTTTACATAGATTTCAAATTTGAGCGCATAATTTCCAATCGGATCAGAAAGATTTGAAGAGGACACCCACGGAGTAGAAGCGTCAACCATCACGGCTCTGTTATCGGCATACCATGAACCGTCGCCCGCGTTGATGGCGCCAGATGGATGAATCCGGATATAATTGCCGGTGCTATTGGGATATGCAGAAGCGTCATCTTCTTTAATACCGCCCCACCATTGCCAGCCAAAATGAGCGCTACCGTCGTCAAAATTTGCAAGGAATCCCGTACCTGGTGAAAGATAGTTGTCAAAAATAAAGTTACTTGCTCCGGTACCATAGGTTCCTGTTACTCTTAATGAATCTGAAGTTGTTATCCCGGAAGGAACCGTAACAGAAATCTGACTGGTTCCGGTAGAAACAATGTTGGTTCCCTGTATTCCACCCGGGAATATTACGTTTGTTACGCCGTAAAAAGCAGATCCGGTAATGGTTATGGTTTCTCCGGCAAGTGCATTTTCATTAGATACTCCGGTAATAATGGGAGCAGGCGCGTTTATATTAAATTTATAAGTCGCCGTTCCCCCCGGAGTTTGTACTTCTACCGTATTTAATTTTCCGTCCGGAATAGAATCCCAACCGATGGCAGGAATTCTTACCACCAGGTTGTTGTTTGAAAACAATGCGGAATTGAAACTTGATGAAAAACCATTAAAAGAAATGGCCACCGCTGAAGCAAGGTTAGCGCCCTGGATTACCACGATCTGGCCTGGAAATGCAGCTTGTATCGAACTATCAGGCGTTAGCGCGCGAATACCGGTTATCGAAGGAGTTGCGGCGGAATTTTCTTTTTTACACGCGACCTGCAAAAGAGAACAGGCAACAAGTAAAAAGATGAAAATGTTTCTATTTTTAAAAAATATATTATGCATAAACAATTTTTTTATGAATCAGAATTTAATTATTTACTGGGGTAATTTGCTAAAATCAAATGGAACAGGCGCCTTTGCTAATTCAGGATCTGCAATCATTTCAGATTCCGGAAAAGGCAAATAAATGGCTTGATCAGTAACAGGAAAATAAACCGGTGTGGGAACGTATGTCCATGTACGCGGACTTGTAGTTCCGGCATTATAGGTCAATGTATAATTTCCTTTGTCCTGGTTGTCTAAATATGCTTTTGCTCCGGTAGGATCAAAATAATACCATCTTAGGATATCGTACCATGCATTTCCTTCCATTGCAGTTTCAATTCTTTTCTCCTGGAAAATATCTGCGAAAGTAATGGAAGTCTTTTCCGGCATTCCTGCCCGGTCACGCACGGCATTAAAGTATTTCAGGGCAGTAGCATCTGAAGTGGATGGATTATTTCCCATGATTGCTTCAGCATATATTAAATATACTTCCGCAAGACGAAGCATATAAGTATTGATGTATGCCGCCATGAACGCACCTTTTCCTCCATTATCTGCAGGTGATCCAATCACATACTTCTTGATATTTGCGATATAAGTATTGGTCATATTAAACCCGCCATCTTTCTGATCTAAATCCGGATAAAAATCGCCGTTAAACATTAATGTTGCTTTTCGGCGGATGGAATCATTTGGATTGTTGACATAATATTTCACCAGGTCAGAAGAACCTCCCTGTGCGGCTCCCCAGCCATCACCGGTTTGAGTGATTTTTGGATCAGCAGCCATATAAGCCTGGAAAGAATTATTAATTCCCCATGGCGAACTTGAAGGCATCCATTGCAAAGCAAAAAGGCTTTCTGCATTGTTATTGCTGCTGTTGTTATTGGCGCTTTTGAAAAGGTCGGCATAATTGGGCAATAAATGATAAGGGCTGTTAGTGCAAACATCCGCGGCGTAATATTTTGCGCTATCAAGGTCGCTTTGATTACGGGAACCTACAGAAGCATTGTAACCTGCCCTGGTTAAATACATCTTTGCCAATAATCCTTCAGCCGAATACTTTGTCAGCCTGCCTTGCTGATATGGAGTTGCAGGCAAATTATTTGCAGCATATCTTAAATCCATGATAATAAATTTCCAAACATCTTCCACTGTATTACGGACGTTTGCCTTATCCAACTGGGCCACATTATCATAGATGATTGGAACTGCTCCCCAATTGCTTACTAAAAAATAATATCCCATCGCCCGCATGGTGCGGCATTCAGCGATTGCCATATTTTTTACAGATTGCGAAGCTGTACCGGTAGCGGCTTTGATTCCCTGCATGGTCAGGTTGCTTTGAGCGATTATTTTATAAAAGGACTTATAACCAGGAAGAAGCGTGCTCACATCTGTAGCAGAAGGCGCAAATTGAATATAAGCGGTTCTGTCATTGGAATTCAAATTGCCACCGCGGGCTTCCCCAAAAGCGAGAAACGCTTTATCATTATAATCAAACCAGACTATATTATATAATGGCGCTGTACCTGCCATCACTTCTTCATCTGTTGTATAAAAATTGCCGGAAGTAACCGTATCAATAGGAGGCCGGTTCAAAAAGTCTTTGTTGCAACTTTGCGTAATCACAATAATTGCAATAAGCATTGAATATTTTATAAGAGGTTTCATCGTTATTTATTTTAATTAAATTTAAAAATCAGCTACCAGGCTAAAAGAATACATTTTTACATTCGGATATCTGCCGGCGTCAATGCCTACAATTAATGACCCGCCATAGTTTGACATCCCAACTTCAGGATCATATCCTTTGTATTTTGTAATGGTTAAAAGATTTTGAACATTTGCTGAAAGCCTTAAACCTTTTACAGGAGTTTTTGACAAAATTCTTGAGGGAAGATTATAGCTTAATGAAACATTCTTAAGCCTTACATAAGAGCCATCTTCAACATCCCACTGATTGATACGATTATTGCCATTAGGGTCGCCAGGCGCTATTCTCGGAATGGTAGAAACAGATTTTGCGTTGGATAAAACCACGGTAGAACTGTCGACGATAGAATAACTTGTAGGCCTTGCAAAACCTGCAACCGACTGAAGATAATTGCCGTAAGTGCCGTTTCCTATTTCACTTTGATATTTTGAATAATTCAGGATGTCATTTCCAATGGAACCGATGATAAAGATGTTGAGGTCAAATTCTTTATATGAGAATGAGTTATTAAAGCCGAAAGTATATTTAGGCCACGGGTTTCCAATAACCGTGCGGTCATTCTGGTCGATGATGCCATCCGGTTTGCCATTAGGGCCACTGATATCTTTAAATTTAATATCTCCAACCCACGTTCCCTGGGGACTTACAGTTACTACACCATTTGATGTCTGCGCAGCATGAGAGGTAATATCCTGGTAATTCTGGAATAGTCCTTCGGCAATATAACCTGTTATCATACTTACCGGCTGTCCTACCTGCGATACAAATTGTGCCTGTGAAGCATTGTAAGTGGTATTAATCGGCGTTTGTAATGAAGTGATTTTGTTTCTGTCAAAAGAAATATTAAATCCTGTTTTCCAGGCAAAATCTTTTTTCTTGATGTTAACGGTATTTAAGGTGATACCAATTCCCTTGTTTTGCATAGAGCCAACGTTAGTGGTAGGCCATTGAATATATCCTGCGGAATAGCTGATATCGCCACCATATAAAAACGCATGCGGATTCACCGTTAATAATTTATCACTATTTTTCTGGTATGCATCGAAGATCAATTCTATCCTGTTATTCAGCATATTCAGGTCAAAACCTAGGTTAATGGTTTTATCGACTTCCCATTGCATCGCAGGATTAGAGAAGTTTTGGGATAGAAAGCCGGTGCCCCACGCGGTTGGCACTGCCTGCAAAACGGCATAATATCCTGTGGCATTTGAATTTCCTGTTAACCCATATTCTACTCTAAGCTTCAGGTCATTTATCGCAGAAACATTTTTCATAAAATTTTCCTGTGATATTCTCCAGGCAGCAGATACGGCCGGAAAATTTCCCCAACGTTTTTCAGGGCCAAAAGCTGCGGAACCATCATAACGGTCCGTTAACTGAAGAATATAACGGTCATTATAAATATAACCCAACCTTCCAAAATAAGATTCTTTGGCACCATCGCCTCTTGAACTATTGGCAATAGATGTCGTCTGGTCGCCGCCGGAAAGTTCCTGGATGGCGTTGGTAACCCAATTATTTCTTGAACCACTCAGGCTTTCATATCCCCATGCTGATGATTCATGGGCAACCATCGCTGAAATGCTGTGCAAACCAATCTTTGTATCATACTGCAAACGGGAATTGAAATTCCACCAGAAATTATTACCGGCATTTCTCGAACCGGTAGTCGTAGCATTTACATAGCCATTAAAAACATAAGAAGGATGAAAAGTATAGTTATTGGTGTATTGAATGCTGGTATTTACTTCATTATGAAATACCAGGCCTTTCAAAAAAGTAATATCTGCATATCCACCGCCGATAAATGCCATAGATTTATTATAATCATTATTGATTGCTGCTAATGCCAGTGGATTGGTAAACTGAAATTGCGTATTGGTCGGGCCACCCCATGTTCCATTCGGATTTTTAACGGGAATAGATGGAGCTTGCTGAATGGCCAGCGTAATCATTCCGGCATTGGTAGTAGTTACTTTTTCGTTTGTCTGGCTTACACTTAAATTAGTCCCAAATTTCAACCAGCTTCTTGTCTGATTTTCAAGGTTTAAACGTAAGGAGCCGCGTGAAAAACCTGAACCAGGCGCGATTCCATTTTGATCAAAATATTCACCCGAAAAATAGAAAGTAGTTTTATCATTTCCACCACTTAAAGACAACTGGTGTTTTTGAAGTAATGTTTGGCGAAACATGGCAGCCTGCCAGTTAGTTCCATTTCCCAGAACTGAAGGATCTGCAAAAAGAGAATCGGAAGAAGTGCCGCCTGCTTTTGCAATCTGGTTTCTGTAATCTGCATATTGCGGAAGGTTCATCACGGGGATATATTTCGGTTTATCCTGGATAGTCCATAAAGTACTTGCGCTGATTTTGGTATCGCCCGACCTGCCTTTTTTAGTAGTAATCATAATGACGCCATTAGCACCCACAGAACCGAATATTGCCGTAGCGGAAGGCCCTTGCAAGATGTTCATGGTTTCAATATCATCCGGGTTGATACTGGATAAAATATTGGCAGTACCAGTGGAGTTTCCCACAGAAATTTGTACGCCGTCTATTACATATAAAGGTTGTGATGATCCGGTGAGCGAACTGATACCTCTTATTATTACTGAAGGAGCCGCACCCGGTTCTCCGCTGTTTGAAGTTACACTTACGTTAGCCGCTCTCCCCTGCAAAGCCTGGTCAAACGTTGTATTTACGGTTTTAGAGATGTCAGCAGCGGTGACGGTAATCTGTGAACTGCTCAGGTCTGTTTTCTTCATTTTTCCATAACCTACTACCACTACTTCATCCAATTTGGAAGCAATACGTTCCAGGGAAAAGTTGGCAACCGACCCGGCGCCTACTTTTGTCTCTTTGGGTGTAAAGCCGATGCTGGATGCTACCAATACGTCCCCGGGTTTGGCATTTATTTTAAAATGGCCGCCCGAAGTGGTAACGCTTGCATTAGCAGTACCTCTTACCATTATCGTTACTCCTTCCACCGGCTTTCCGTCAGAGGTAACTGTTCCTGATATTTCTCGGTTGCTTTGCGCCTGCACATTTGCACAAAGCAGAAATGAAGAAAGAATACTCCACAATAGTAACCTTATCTTCTTTGCAGTAAATTTTTTCATACACAAGTGTAGTTTAGATTGATGAGTGATTTTTTGGTTGAATAATTGTTTTCAATGAAAATAGCCAGTTTCTTTTTTGGTTTAAGTTCTTCATTCAAGCAGTTTTAAAAATAAATTCAGGACTTTCCGAAAAGGTTTTGGCTTTACTCATTTGCCGTGCTAAAGTTAGGCAGTGAATGTTCGAAGCAGGGTAGTCAAATGTTGATGGTTAGGTGGTGAAATGTTAACTGCTTCTAAAAAGAGTATTGATTATCAGTGAGTATTTCAGGTTTTTTTGATCTGGATCAATAATAAATTATTCGGAATATGTTTGAATTTTGAAAAATATTTTTTTTCAAAATTGGAGCAGTAAATAAACAAATAAACCGGATTTTGATTTTAAAAGAAGGATCGTATTTCCGGAAGTTCAAACGCAGATAATTGGTAAAGTTGTAAAAAAATTAAACAATCTTCTAAACTGTTGTTGGCGTTAGCCAGCAACCATTACAATGCAACCACTGTTGGCGAGGACACCAACCGAGGCAGGGTAATATAGAATCCCCGCTATTTGTCTGTTTACTGTCCACAGTATTTTCAAATTTCCTCATTTTCAAATTTTCAGATTAATCACTGCAATCATACCTGGCGAAGACGCGAACAGAAGCAGGATAAGATAGAAATCCCCGCTATTTGTTTGTTTACTGTCCACAGCATTTTCAAATTTTCTCATGTACAAACCTTCAAATTTAATATCGTTCAGGCTGCGGAAGAAAGCGTTCCGACCGGATGCAACCTTCAGCCATCAACTGCCTAATCCAAACGCTATAAGGTTTCCCATGCTATAGCCATGCTGCAAACACTTATAGGTTTGAACTACAAACTATGCACTTTCAATTTTCTTCCTTCTTTCTTTTTTCATTAAGATAAGATGAAGGCAATGTTTTATATTCATCTTTAAAACATTTTGAAAAATGCTTGGGGTTATTAAATCCAACTTCATAAGCAATTTCGGAAATGGTCATTTGAGAGGATTCGAGTAACTGTGCAGCGCGTTGCAGGCGAATGGTACGGATAAATTCAATCGGCGTTTTTCCGGTGAGTGCAAAAAGTTTTTTATACATAGCCACCCTGCTCATAAAAAGCAGCCTGCTCATTTCTTCGACAGAAAATCCCGGATTAGAAATATTTTCTTCTACTACGGCAAGCGATTGCTGAATAAATTTTTCATCGGCAGACTCTACCACTACTTCTGTAGGGCGTACCTGCACTTGCTTTTGATAAGTTTTCTTAAATGAGTCCTGTTGCAGAAGAAGATTTCTCACCTTAGACAAAAGCACTTCTACATTGAAGGGTTTTGTGAGATAATCATTAGCGCCCACATTCAATCCGGTGAGTAATTGATCTTCACCTGTAAGAGCGGTCAGCATTATCACAGGAATAAAGTAAGTTCTTTTATCAGTCCGTATTTTTTTACAAAGGTCTATGCCATTCATTTCGGGCATGCTTATATCGCACAATACAAGATCCGGATGTAGCGACAATGTTTTATTCCATCCAAGCTTACCATTTTCTGCTTCCTCGATATTGAAAAATTGTTTCAGATTGTCTTTAATATAAAATCTAAAATCCTCATTGTCTTCTACCAATAAAATAGTTTTCTTTTTATAAATAATACCGTTTTGTTTTCCGGCAGGTAAAGTGGGTTCATTACTGACAATTTTTTCTGCTGGTATTTCCCTTGCAGTTTTATCAGCAGGTATTAATTTTTCGGTAATAAGCGTAAGTGGTAGCGTAACTATAAAACTACTGCCTTCGCCGCGCTCACTTATTACCGAAATAGTTCCTTCCAGTAGCTTTACGAATTCTTTCGTGATGGCAAGTCCGATGCCGCTTCCCTGGTTTACCATAGTACCCGGAATGTCATTTTGAAAAAAGCGCTCAAATATTTTTTCCTGTTTTTCTTTTTCTATTCCGATACCTGTATCACTCACCTGTATTTGTAAAAAAGATAAATCATTTTTATTGATTGCAGGAAGCAATTGTACTTCTACATTTACTTTGCCGCCGGGTTCGGTAAATTTGAAAGCATTGGATAACAGGTTGAAAAGTATTCTTTCTAATTTATCGTGATCAAAACTTGCTGATAAATTTTCAATCAGGGAGTTAAACGAGAAATCAATTTTCCGTGAATTAGCCAGATCAGAAAAAGAAAAAGATATCTCTTTTACAAATGCTGTAATATTTCCGGGAGTCTTATTGACAGAAAGTTCTTTCTCTTCCATCTTCCTGAAATCTAATAATTGATTTACAAGATTCAGCAGCCTGCGGGCATTTCGGTGTATTAATAAAAACTGTTTCCTTATATCGGAGTCGGGTGTATTATTTATTAATTTTTCTGTTGGGGAAATAATAAGGGAAAGCGGGGTGCGAAACTCGTGGCTCACATTGGTAAAGAATTTTATTTTCATTTTATCAAGCTCGTGTAACCGCTGCGCCTGCATTCTTTCCTGCTCTATTGCAAACCGCATTCTGGCACGACGCACAATCATATTGCGACCAATAAATAAAATGATTCCTATCAAAACTAAATATAAAATATAGGCCAATGGAGTTCGCCAAAACGGAGGAAGTATATGTATTTCTGTAAGCAGTACTTCATCGCTCCAACTTCCATCTTCATTAACCACTTTTACCTTAAAAGTATAATCGCCCGGATCAAGGTTTGTGAAAGTGGCATTGCGGTTTTTGGCATCCGTTATCAACCAGCCATTGTTAAATCCTTCCAATTGATATGCATATTTTATTTTCTGGGAATTATAGAATTCCAGATCTGCAAATTCAAAGGTGAATACATTTTGATTGTAAGGCAATGTAATTTCCTTCTCTCTTGTAATCGCTTGTGGTAATACAATACGGCCATTATATTTTTCTCCGATTTCTACGCTTTTGTTGAAGATCTGCATATCTGTCAATACAATATTATGCGCCGTCTTATCTGTGGTAAATGTTTTTGGATAAAAAATATTAAAGCCGTTTGCACCGCCAAAGAGCAGTTCGCCATCCCGTGTTTTCAAGGCTGCGTTTTCATTAAACTGCTTTCCCTGCAATCCGTCAGATTCGTCATAATTAATAAAATGAATTCCCAATCCCGATGGTTTGTTACGAATGATTCCATTGGCCAATCCGCTGGGTGTGCTCATCCATAGATTATGGTTGTTATCTTCTAAAATATTGAGGATGCAATTATCCGGAAGCCCGTCATTTGTCCTGAAAGTCTTAAAAGTATTGTGAGCCGAATCAAAGAGATTCAGGCCGTCCCTGGTGCCCACCCATATGAGGCCACGACTGTCTTGAAAAATATCAATCACATTGTTCTGGCTCAGGCTCGCAGGATTATTATCATCATGTAAATAATGTTGGAATGTTCCTGTTTTCTTTTCTAAAACATCTATGCCATAAGCAGTCGCAATCCAGATATTACCATCCCTGTCTTCCTTTAAATCGGCTATATAAGTAGAATGAATGGAGTTGGGCGCATTCGGCTTGTAATGAATAAATTTATTATTTTCCCTGTCAAATAAATCAAGCCCTTCAGCCAGGGTGCCAACCCACAAACGGTTTCTACTATCTTCCATTATTTCCCAAACGCGGTCATCAGAAAGGCTGTTGGTATCTGCCCTGTTATTTCTGTAATGAATAAATTTTTTACCATCAAAGCAATTCAGTCCGCCATAATAAGTGCCTATCCATAATTTTTTTTGATGGTCAATACAAAGGCTTACAATTACATCATTGCTCAAACTGTTTGGGTCACCGTCTTTGTGCTGGTAACGCAAAAAAGTATTTTTTTGCCTGTTGAAATAAATAAGGCCACCACCATTAGTTCCTATCCATAGGTTGCCTTTATCGTCTTCCAAAAACCTGTTGATATCGTCATAAGGCAAACTGTTTTTATTAAAAGGATTATGTTTTACCAGGGGAAAATTAATAGTGCTGTTATGAAAATAATTGATACCTTTTTTAAAAGTGCCCACCCATATTATTCCGAGATTGTCTTTATAAATTACATTGATACTATTCTGGCTAAGACTCTTAATGTCATTTTCATTATTTACAAGGTATTCTACAGATGATCTGTTTTTATTGATCAGGTTGATGCCACCATGATCCGTTGCTATCCAGATGTTGCCTCTGTCATCTTCTGTTATGCCGGTAATTACATTGGTATTTAGCCGTAGCGTTTTTGAATCTTTATTAAGAGATACTACTACATTAGTAGAAGGATTATAATAAAATGCGCCGCTCAATCCATAAATCCATATTTCATTCTCATCATCAATAAATAAACTAAAATCTGTTAGTTGCCGGTTTACCTGTTGCAGCGCGGTAGTTCTGAAAGCGACCAGGCCCGATGACTTATCTATTTTGTCCATTATGCCGTTTCTATATACAATCCAAATATCGCCGGTTTTGCTTACTGCTACAGTAGCGACGCTGTTGGAATATATGGGTGTGGACGTACTTTCACTATTATAGAACAGGATTTTTTTGCTGTTGCTATTGTATTTATACAACCCTTTTTCCGGATACACGAACCAATAATTATGTTCGTTATCCTTCACAATATCATTGAATGAAGCATCCGGCAATCCGATAGAAGTTAGAAATTTTTCAGGATGGGTTTCAAATTTTTCTGTATTGGGATCAAAAATATTCCAGCCGCTTCGGGTATTCACCCACATTTTATTTTCCGGCCCCTGTATTATTTTAGTGATGAAATCATCATTGATAGAAGTGCTGTCGCGAAGCTCATGTTTAAAAACCCTGAATTTATACCCGTCATAGCGATTGAGACCGGCCATGGTACCAAACCACATAAAGCCTTTATCGTCTTTAAATACAGTATTCACCTGGTTGTTGGAAAGCCCGTTGAATATATCTAACTGAGAAAAATTGTATTGAGATTGTTGTGCGAAAACGGTTATCTGTAAGCAAAAAGCAATTAGAAAAAAGGTAATTCTCATGACCCTAAGTTAGCGGAAGTTCTTCAAAAAGTAAAAATCGACATTTAAAAATAGAAATCCCAATTAGTTTACCGAAAAATCATGTCAGTATAGCAGAGAAAAGCTAATAAGTAACCTCATAAATCTAAAAGCTATGGATTTACAATTACTGAACTGACTGTTGCTGCTGGCCAATTGTAATCAACAGCACCCGGCAACCACTGTATCCGCGGCGATCAAAGAGAGGTGAGTCTTTGTGGTTTTACAGAGAATAAGAATTTTCATTTTTTATTGCTTTACCGGATATTAATAATCGTACCACATTAGCCAAAAATACCCCGGATTTTTGCAAATGCCGGCAAGTGAGACATCATTTTAGTGAATTCCTTCCTGGTATCATTTAAAAAATAGAAAAATCAATTATTTGTTTTTTTGCTGCGTGCTCCTCATTCGACAAGTTGAAGATACAGATCCAAAAGGAATATCAAAATAAAATAACATTAAATGTATTTTTATATTAATAGAAGATTTACCTTGTCATCTAATCTGTTTTTACTCCCTGACAACTGGCTTTCCTTCTGAAGCGCCAATTCTTTTAAATCAATTTTTCTTTAACCTAAATTATTAACAATGAAAAAGTACTTTTTTATTTGTATTTCATTTGCATTTGCCGTTACCGGCTGCAATTCCAAAGAAGGGAGTAAAACAGAAGGAAGTAAAATGGCGGAAAGTAATATCCAATTGCCTTACGCCGCAGCTTATACTACTGATTTTACCAACAATGTTTCCGATTCAGATTTGTTGACTGTGCTGAATTCTTACAAAGCCTGGGAAACCGGCGATATAAAAGGATTGCGTGCTACTATGGGCGATAGTATGTATGTTAACGGCGCTGACGGATTCAAATTTGCCGGTCTTACAGATTCGCTGGTGAAAGTTTGGCAAACCATGAGAGACAGTTTAAGTTCTGTAAAAATTACTATGGAAGTTTGGCTCAAAAATCATGCTGTAAAAGACAGCGCCAATTTTATAAATGTCTGGTACAAAGAAATAGATACTTATAAAACAGGAAGAGTAGATTCAGCGAATTACGAAGATGACAATCAGCTAAAAAATGGAAAGATTGTTTGGTATTCATCACATAAACAAATATTAAAGCCGTAGTTAAATAATTACAGCTATTCATTCCTGCAAGGGTTTCATTCGTTTTATTTATTAAAATTTAAAAACAAAAAATCATGAAAAAGTTTCTTTTCTCCTCAGCGATTACTGTACTCAGTTTAATGTTTTGTAATCAAAACATTTATGCCCAATCAGATAAACCCTATTCAGATGGGCCCTTATGGCAGGTTCAGTTTATCCGGACAAAACCTGGTATGTCTGAACTCTATTTAAAAAATTTAAGTGAAGGCTGGATAAAAGAGATGAAAGCGGCTAAAGACGCAGGCTACATTATAGATTATAAAATTTTTGAAGCCCAGCCTGCATCTGAAAATGATTGGGATCTGATGTTGATGTACGAAATAAAAAACTTTGCAATGCTCGATGGTATGAGTGATAAAATGGAAGCGCTGATGAAAAAAGATGGCAGCACCGACCAAACACTCCACACGCAGGCAGTTTCACGAAATGATTTACGCGTTTTGCAAGGCGGCAGATTAACCCGTCAATTGGATTTTAAATAGCATTCACTTCCTGAACTCATGCCTTGATGGGTTCATAGTAACTTTCCAAAAGTTCAAATTCTCAGAAAATGTTTGTTTACTGTTCGGTAAACTTTTGGAAAGTTTTTTTACGTCATTGCGAGAAAACCCCTGAGAAAATTTCAAATTAAATAAAAAGCATCAAGGGTTTTTTGTGGCAATCTTCTAAAGCCTACCAATGACGAACAAGGAGATTACTTCGTGTCTCGGAATGACGTAATATGGAGATTGCTTCGTTCCTCGCAATAAACTCGAATTGAATATCATTCTCAAAAAAAAAGCGGAAAGTGCAAATAAAAACTATTGAGAATAATTTAAAAAACAGCGCTGTCCGTCGTTTGCAACTATGGACATCATAATTTTCATTCGTTTCAGTAAACAAAGAAATATCCTTTTTTTGTTATTAAATAAACAATCCGGAACATAGAGATATTTACAGTAGCGTCAGAGATTATTATTATGGAATGTCATCCGGGTTGTTAAAAATCGAATTTTTGATATGGTGATTAAGATGTCCTGAGTTACATCTGTCCCGTTTGTTCGGAAAACTCAAGACAGCGGCTCTTTTTGCATTATTAGGAGGAAATTTATTTCACCCCTTCCCACCATTTTGAAAACTTCTGAGAGTTGTCTTTCAGGTTTATTGGTTCCCCAATCATTGGAGTAGCAAGGGTTAGATTTGCTTCGCTATTTAATTCGGTTATTTTTTTCAACGGTTCATCCCAGGAATGAAGCGCCAACGCAAATTTTGAATTGTGAACAGGAAATAATCTTTTTGCGTGGAGATCTTTTGCAGCCTGTAATACTTCAGCAGGCTGCATGTGAATGTATTTCCAGTTTTTATTGTACTGTCCGTTTTCCAGGATAGCAAGATCAAAGGGGCCGGATTTTTCCCCGATCTCCGCGAAGTGTGTATCATATCCGCTATCGCCGCCAATAAAAATTTTAAGCGTTGGGGTCTTTAAAATAAAAGATGTCCAAAGAGATTTATTTCTTGCGAAGCGCCTTCCGGAAAAATGCCGCCCAGGCGCGGTATTCACCATAAAGCCTTCTCCCAGATCTATCGTTTCATTCCAATCTTTTTCAATGATATTATTTTTATCAAAACCCCAGTATTCCAGGTGCGCGCCAACACCGAGCGCGCAAATTATCTTTTTTATTTTCGGTTTTAATTGAAGGACAGTTTTATAATCAAGATGGTCCCAATGATCGTGAGAAATAAAAAGAAAATCAATTTCCGGAATATCATCGGTTGTGTAAATATCGGTTCCTTTGAATGCTTTAATATTGAAAGAAACAGGAGAAGCAGCGCCACTAAAAACAGGGTCCACTAAAATTCTCTTTTTGTCAATCTGCATAAAATAAGAGGAATGGCCGAACCACACTAATATATCTTTTGCATGATCTAAATTTAAAAGATCTGTTTTCTTTGAAGGAATAGTATCAACAGGTTTAACGTGCTTGTTTTTATCAAATAAAAATTCCTTTAAGACGGTGAAAAAGCCAACTCCCTCCGACAATGCAGGGGTATGGCTGAGATTTTGAAAACTGCCATTCTTATAATTGGCGGACTGTTTGATTTTTTCCAGTCGTTTTCCCGAGGGCAACTTCCCAAACTTTGCCTGGTGTAAAAAAGCAAAAACAGCAATAAATATTATCAGGAGGAAGTACAGGATTATTGACATGTAAGGGTTGACTGGTTTTTTATTTAATCCCAAAACGGAATATAGATTCATGGCAAAAATAAACCGCGAAAATCACAAAGTGAAAACTTCGTTTTCTATTTTTTTTGTAGAAAAAATCTTTCATGGCCTTTGTGCCTATTTGCCGTCCAGGCAGGTTTGGAATAAAATAAATTGGATTAAGTATTTTAGTTTGCAAATGCAAGACTAATAAAAGTTCCAATACAGGGCAGTAGCCTCGTAGAGGCGATATGTTAGTAGCAATTTGTTTGACATATATGTTAGCAGCTCCGTAGGAGCGACATGTAACATGCCGCTCCTACGGAGCTACCAGAAGAAATTAAATATTTTTTACGCTACTACTAATATATCGCCCCGATGGGGCTTGTTGATGAAGCGCTGCTAATACTACATTTGCGAACTAAATACTTAATCCTAAAAATAAAATTTAATAAAAAACATCAGGGGTTTTCGTGACAATCTTCTAAAGCCTACCAATGACGAAACAAGAGGATTGCTTCATTCCTCGCAATGACGGCAAAAGCTGCAATGACGTAACAAAGAGATTGCTTCGTTCCTCGCAATGACGTAACAAGGGGATTGCTTCGTTCCTCGCAATGACGAAACAAGGAGATTGCTTCGACCAGTAAACTAATAAGTTCTTCGAATTCCTGTTTTATAATCTGTAACTCCTAAAACCGGACGGTGGCAGGGCAGGGAGGCACACCTTTTAATGTCTGACTATTTTTTAATTTTTCAAACAATTTAATAAAAAAGTTGAAAAATTGAAAAACTTTGCTATTTTTAATTTTAATAGAAAAAAATGAGCAAAAAAGAACTGGTAAAGGAAAAAATAGGAAAAGCTGCCATGCAGTGTTTTGAAAAATACGGCCTTGATAAAACAACACTCGATGACATAGCACAAAGCATTGGACTGAATAAGGCCTCTCTGTATTATTATTATAAAAACAAGGAAGATATATTTATAGAAGTGGGGCTGAAGGAGGGCGAAGACTATATTGCATCGCTACAACAAAAAGCGCTTCTAAAGAAAGGAATCGAAAACCAGGTTTGGTTTTACATGCATTCCCGGTTCAATTATTATAAAAATATACTGAACATGAACCGGGTATCCGTGGAAACCCTCAATAAAATACTTCCCCGGTTTTTTGAATTGTATGATGCATTGATGAAGAAAGAAAAAAAATTCCTGACACAATTAGTGACTGAAGCCGTTAAGAATGGGGAACTTATCGAGACTAAAGCCGCTGGTATAGCCGATGTACTTATTAATATCAGTGACGCACTGAAGCACAGCACCGAGCAGAAAGCAATTTTAAAAGGCGAATCCAATGTAGATTATGCGCAAAGCATTCATGATATGAAATTCCTGGTGTCTTTAATTTTTAAAGGATTAAAGAAATAGTAATATGCAGTCAAAACCGGCTTCATTTAATCAATTGGAAACGATGCGCAACTATTATGAAAGCGGGGCTACGAGGCCTTATGCTTACAGGAAGCATCAGTTGCAATTGCTGCGAGAGTCTATTTTGAAATATGAAGATGAAATCAATGAAGCGCTTTATGCTGATTTAAAGAAAAGCCCCGAAGAAGCGTATGCCACAGAAACAGGGTTATTGCTTGCTGAAATTAATCTGACCATAAAAAACCTCCACCGCTGGATGAAGGTGGAACGTGTGAAAACCAACCTTCTTAATTTTCCTTCTTCCTCCGGGATATTACGCGACCCGCGGGGAGTGGTATTAATTATCAGCCCATGGAATTATCCGTTGCAACTCTTATTGATGCCATTAGTGGGTGCTATTGCCGCCGGCAATTGCGTGGTTTTGAAACCATCAGAAATGGCTCCTGCCACGGCTAATGTGATAAAGAAAATAATAGCTGAAATTTTCCCGGCTGATTATATAAAGGTTTGCCTCGGCGAAGGAAGTGAACTAATTCCGGCATTGATTGAAAGTTTTCATTTCGATTACATTTTCTATACGGGAAGCACTACAGTGGGTAAAACTATTTATCAAATGGCGGCGAATGATTTAATCCCGGTAACGCTTGAACTCGGTGGAAAAAGTCCTGCAATTATTGAAAGCGATGCCAACTTAACGATTGCTGCAAAGCGCATCGTAATAGGAAAATTTATTAACGCAGGGCAAACCTGTGTAGCGCCGGATTACCTGTTGATCCATGAGGATGTTTTTGAAAAATTTATTGCGCAGCTTAAAGAAACCATCAGAGATTTTTTTGGCGATGATGCGAAAAAAAGTTCCGATTATGGAAGGATTATCAATGAAAAACGCTTTGACACTTTGGTTTCATACCTCGCTGAAGGAGAGATCATTTCAGGAGGGAATCATGATCGTGCATCGCTGTTTATTGAGCCAACCATACTTCAAAATATTTCTTCGGATGCCTCAATAATGAAAGATGAAATATTTGGGCCAATACTTCCTGTTATTTCCTTCAAAACAATGGAAGAAGCCTTTTCTATTATTAAGAAAAATGCAGACCCTTTGGCGTTTTATGTTTTTACTTCAGATATAAAAAAGGAAAAAGCGTGGCTTGAGAAAGTGTCCTTTGGTGGAGGATGTGTTAACAATACAATCTATCATTTATCCTCTCCCCATTTGCCGTTTGGAGGCGTAGGTAAGAGTGGTATTGGCGCTTATCATGGAAAATATTCTTTCGACGTATTTACCCATGCGAAGCCGGTTATGAAAACGCCGACGTGGTTTGATCCCGGTTTTAAATATCCTCCGTTTAAAGGAAAACTAAAATGGTTTAAATTTTTTATCAAATAGAATATCATCACCATCTTTTTTAAAAACCAAAACAAACGTGTATGCGAAAAATTTTAACTGCCTTTTTGCTGCTCCAAATTTTCTTTATTGGTGTTTTGAATGCTCAAAATATCATTAGAGGAACTATTATTAGCAGCGTCACCGGCGAAGAAGCGCCCGCTGTTTCCGTCATAATTAAATCATCCAAGGAAGGAACCTATTCCGACGACAGAGGGCGATTTAAAATCACCACTCAACAAAAATTGCCGGTTACTATAATTGTTTCTTCCATCGGGTATGAACGTAAAGAAATATCCGTTACCAGTGTTTCGAAGTCTATTGATGTAAAGTTGGATCCGGTTTCGGAGTTAGGGCAGGCGATAGTAGTATCGGCCAGTCGTACCCGGCAGAAGAAATTATCCTCCCCGGTTACCATTGAGCAAATCAGCAATAAGGATGTTGAGAACTCTCCCCAGTTGAATTATATGGATATGATCCAGGGATTAAAAGGCGTAGATGTAACTGTTTCAAGTATAGGTTTTACAAGTATTACCACAAGAGGCTTTAATACAAGTGGTAATACCAATTTTACTCAGATTGTAGATGGTATGGATAACCAGGCGCCAGGCCTCAATTTTCCACTGGGTGCAGCCATCAGCCTCACGCAACTGGATGTAGATAATATAGAATTATTGTCGGGCGCATCATCTGCTCTTTATGGTTCGCGCGGATTGAACGGCACTATGGTGATGACGGGGAAAGACCCGTTTAAATACCAGGGCCTGAGCATATTGGTTACACAAGGAATCAACCATGTCAAAAGTAAAAGCAGCAATGATCCTGTGAGCCCCTCTCCATATTATGATTGGACAGTCAGGTGGGCTAAAAAAATAAATGAGAAGCTGGCATTTAAAATTAACGCACAATATACCGGCGCTAAAGATTGGGTAGCAACAGACACTACTAATAAAAATGGTCCGGGAACAAAATATACAGATCCTAATTATAATGGAGTTGATTATTACGGAGGCGCTACGTCAACAGATATCAATCCTTTCCTGGAAGGAGCGTTAGCAGGCAATCCTGATCTGGCGCCAATCGTGAATCCACTTTTAGCCAATTCAAATTATGTAGCACGTACAGGATATCCTGAATACGGCTACCTTGATAACAATGCACAATTATTTAAAACAAATGCGGAGTTAAGGTATAAGATAAATTCGAGGCTGGAGGCGATTGCCTCAGGAACTTTTGGAACGGGCAGCGTTGTATATACCAATGATACCCGCTACCAGCTTAAAGATTTTAAAGTAAGTCAATACAGGGTGGAGTTGAAAAGTAAAAATTGGTTTTTACGCGGTTATACGACGCGCGAAAATTCAGGGCATACTCTTGTTGCAGGTCCTACGGCACAATACATCAATGAAGCATGGAAAGTTAGCTATGATGGAAATGGGGGAGGGTGGTATCCTGATTATACAAATGGCTTGCTGACAGCGCTTGCAGGAGGAGAAAACTATACAAATGCAAGTCTTGATGCAAGGGCTTATGCAGACCAGGGCAGGCCCGCCTTAGGATCAGCATTATTCAATCATTTGAAAGACAGCATATCTAATTTACCAATATCAGAAGGAGGAACCTTGTTTTTAGACAGAAGTAAATTATACAATACCGAATTTCAATACGATTTTTCCGAGCTGGTAAAATTTGCAAACGTGGTAGCGGGCGTTAACTGGAGATTGTATAGCTTAAACAGCAAAAACACTTTGTTCCCCGATAAAGGCAAACCAATTGATGTAAATGAATACAGCGCATACATCCAGATATCGAAGAAATTTATTGAGAATAAATTAAGCCTTGCCGCATCGTTCAGAGACGATAAAAATACATTGTTTATCACACCTAAAATTACTTCCCGTGCATCAGCGGTCTATGAAGTGGCCCCGGAAAACTACATCAGGTTCTCTTATCAAAATGCTTATAGTTTTCCTTCCAATATTCAGGCATTACAAAATACTTTGAACGGCTACAACAGTTATGCATCAGGAGGTTCTAACTACTTGCTAAATGGTCAATATCATTTCGATCAATTTCCGCCTTATACTTTAGGCAGCGTAGAAACGTACCAACAATCACATAATCCTTCCGATCTGCAAAGGTTTAATTATAGTGACATCAAACCACAATCTGTAAATGCTTTTGAGTTGGGCTATTCTGCATTGATAGGCAAAAGAGTATTGATTGATGTTTTAGGTTATTTTTCTACGTGGGAAAATTTTATAGGTTATGCCGATGTAGCAAATTCACCCGGAAGCAAAGACCCGACTGCTTTTCTCGATCATAGCACTTACGTACAGTATAATATTGCATTCAATGGCGCTCAGACTGTTAATACTTATGGATATGCAGGCAGCATAAGCTTTGACCTGTCACATAATTTTCTGGCAAAGGCAAATTATTATTCCGATTATTTAAAAAATAAAAACAACAGCCAGATTAATAATTTCAATACGCCTCATTATCATTTTAACCTGGAGTTTGGCAACAGCGGATTTGGCAAAAAAGAACATTGGTCTTTCAATACTTCCTTCCGTTACAAACCCGGTTATTACTATGTGGTATCCGGTGGACTTGCAAACGGAACGGTGCCGGCATCTGCTGTGATAGATGCACAGATAAGTTATAAATTAATTAAGGCTCATTCCGGAATCAGGATTGGTGGAACCAACATTACCAACAAATATTATTCTACCGGAATTGCCAATCCCAATATCGGCGGTGTTTATTATGTTACTTATGCGTATAACATTTTTTAATTAATAAAAGTATTCAAAAAATAAAAAATCAATATGAGACAGGTACTCACAACTTTTGTTTTGGTGGTTTCTACGTCACTATTTTTCTTTTCCTGCAAAGAAAATAAAGGAAATAATGACAGCTATACCACGACTTTAACTTTCAACCCGGGAGATGAAGCTAAAATCATCAACGCCTTTTTAACTTTAAAAGACAGCAGCTCGGTTTTGCTGAAGCAGGGCGTTTATAAATTTGATAACCTGAGCCTGGCGCAGGTAAACCATATTTTAATAAAAGGCGAAGGCCCGGATAAGACGATACTTGATTTCTCGGAGCAAACTGCGGGCGGAGAAGGGATCAGGGCTACCAACGTAAACGGGTTCACCATTGAGGACATGACCATTCGCGACTCAAAAGGTGATTTGATAAAAGTGAATAAAAGCCGTGATGTAACATTTAAAAATCTTCATGCAGTCTGGAAAAATGCGGATTCTACCAGTGGCGGCTACGCTATATATCCTGTGTTATGTAAAAATGTATTGATCGACAGTTGCTATGTGGAAGGCTCATCAGATGCAGGAATTTACGTGGGCCAATCAGACAGCGCGATAGTGAGAAATTGTAAAGGTGCAAAAAACGTGGCTGGATGTGAGATCGAAAACACGACCCATGCCGAAGTATATAACAATGAATTTTACAACAACACCGCGGGGTTCCTGGTTTTTGATCTTCCCGATCTTTCACAAAGGGGCGGACATGTGAAAGCATACGATAATTATTTTCATGATAACAATAACCGAAATTTTGCCAAATCGGGCAGCTTCGGTACAGCATGGGGCGTCGGCAATGCGCCTCCGGGCAGTGGTGTTGTTATTTTAGCCGCATCTAATGTAGAAATATATAATAACCGGATTATCAATAATAATTCCTCAGCTATTATTCTTGCCTCCGGATTTTCGGTGGACCCAAAGGCTGCGGAAAAGATAACTGACCATTACAATCCCATTTCACAAAACATAAAAATATATGGTAACACGATAGAAATGGGAAATGCTTTTCCCGCGGCGGCTTACGAACATCATATCGGCAAATTGTTGGTAGCTATTGAAAATAAATTAAATGCTGGCGATCCCAATCGGAAAAACAAGCGCATCCCTAAAATCATGTATGATGGCTTTTCGACCAATGTTTTAACCGGTGGTACAGGCGTTAATCCTGATTCATTGTGTATCGATCAGAAAGGTGATAATGTATTTGTAAATGCTGATTTTATGAATATGGATAAACCTGGCAAATGGCATCCCAATACAGATGTAGCGCCATTTATTTGTAAATAGTTTTCAATGTATATCAGCGCAAATGATTTAGTAATTTTAGCTCCCGGATGGCGAGATGCCAACCGGGAGCCAGCCGTGGGCGATGCTTCCAACGCCTCATTCGATCCTGCATCGCGAAAATTTGAATTACACTCATGCATCATTGAATAATAAAATTTTAATTTTAATTTTTAAATTCTGATAAGAAAATGAAAAACACTTATCTTTTTGTCGTCTTCATCATTTTTGTTGGTGCAATATCGGTAACAAGTATTCAAAGCTGCAGGAACCGGTCTGCACAAAACCAACCCGCAGATATTTCACAGGGATTTCAATTCAAAGAAAAATTATCTGACTATGGTTTTTTTAAAAATAAACTTAAGGATCTCGATGCCAATCCTGGTGTCGTGCTTTACGAATTAAGCACCCCTTTGTTTAGCGATTATGATGCGAAAGACAGGTTTATTGTTTTGCCAAAAGGAAAAGCGATAAAATACACCGATCACGGTCCTCTTGATTTCCCTGACTCTACTTTTATAATAAAAAATTTCGCGTACAAAAATGTGGATCATCAAAAAATAATGCTTGAAACGCGATTGTTATTTAAAAATCCTGAAGATAAAAAATGGATGGTGATGGATTACCTCTGGAATGCTGAACAAACCGATGCCATCAAACATATCGCAGGCGCCAAATTGCCCATTACTCTATTGGATGATGATGACAACAAAATCTCAACGGTGTATGAGGTTCCCAACACCAACGATTGTAAGAGGTGTCATATAAATAATGATATACTTATACCAATCGGGCCAAAAGCGCGCAATCTAAACTACATAATGCCGGGTCAAAAAGAAAATCAATTAATTCAATGGGCCAAATCGGGGATGCTTACCGGGTTGCCGGATTTGGATTCGGTAAAACAACTTCCCAACTGGAAAGATTCCATTCATTTTAATTTGCAACAACGGGCAAGAGCCTATCTTGATGTCAATTGTGCGCATTGCCATTCTCCGGGCGGTGATGCCTATAACACCGGTTTGTTTTTGGAATATGAGCAAACGAATCCGGATCATATAGGAATTATGAAAAAGCCTGTTTCTGCGGGGAATGGCGCCGGAGGCCTCAACTATGATATCATTCCGGGAGATGCAGCGCATTCAATTTTGCCATATAGAATGAACAGTGTAGAGCCGGGCACCGCTATGCCGGAGCTGTCGCGTAGTGTTGTCGATAAAGAAGGTGTAAGGTTGATAAAAGAATGGATAAATGCCATGCCTAAAAATAAAACTTAAATGCCAAGATTACAACCGGAAAATGAAATACAGTAAAACAATAAATAAGACTGATTTTTATTTCGATGGGACGAATTTGAAAAATGAATCGTGAAAGACAATCCTATTTGGTTTTTATGATTTTGATCCCATCGCTTTCAAAAAATCTTCTTTCTTTCTCCTCGATATGTTTATATAAGTGCCATCCTGCATTTCTATCTGCCCACCATCGCCTTTGATGTATCGTTTGATATAATTCAGGTTGACAAGATAAGAGTGATGCGTACGAAAAAAAATGTCTGCGGGAAGTAGATCTTCGAAGTCTTTAAGCGTTCGGCTGGCTATTTCCTGATTTACAGAATCAGAATGATATGGAATCCTGCAATGGCTTTTCACAATTAAATCGGGCATTTTAATCTTCTTAATGACCGTTAATTCTTCGGCATTTGTTTCACAGGGTCAATCAGCTAATAACCAATTGCCATTGGTCAGGAACAAGGCTGCTTCTTGAGCAGCAGCGATAAAAGAAAGTGCAATCACCCATAAAATTGGAAGGGGCAAATAATAAATAAACTGTTTCATAATAAATATTTTTGCTTAAATAAATTTATTGACTTTGGAAAAATTTTAAATAGTTGCGGGTTGATGGTTCATTGTCCATTCAATTAATTTTGTCATATACAATCTTTCCATCTATCATGGTTAATACACTTTTTGTTGCAGGCAATTGCTCCGTAGGAATCGTAAAAATATCCTGCGACAACACCACTAAATCTGCAAGCATGCCTGCCATTAAGGTCCCTTTTTCTTTTTCTTTAAATTCTGCATAAGCATTGTTTTTTGTATAAGCAATTACCGCCTGTTCACGTGATAAATTTTCAGAAGAATCAGACTGCATAGCGGTACACATCATGATGTCAAAAAACGGATTGGTAGTGCCGTCAGGCGATATGCCTATCACTACACCTTTGTTCCACAGAGAGCGTAAAGGGCTGCCCTGGCAATACTTTGGCGTGTGCATCATAAGGATGTTATAATTTTTTAGCACTCTTTTCTGTACATCTGAGATTGGCCCAACACAGTTATGCTCAACACGAATTCTTTTTGACCTGAACTGATCCGCTGGTGCAGTTTGTTGTATTAAACCAAGCACAATTTCAAAACTGCTGTCTGCAGTAATGTGCATCATCAATTGATCATTACCATGCAGCACTTCCCTAAAAATTTGTTTCATTGTATCTATGGGATAATTTAAACGGCCATTCTTTTCGCCTGGTTGCAAGGAAGCTTTCTTATGTAAAGAATTACCTTCCATAGGCGTACCGTCAATGACGTACTTTACGCCTGAGATGTTGAATAAAGGTGATGATTTAATTCCTTCCATATCCCAATCAGATGATTGCCGTCCTGCACTGGTGGTACGTTGCCATTTAATAATTCGAATACGCTGTGGCAACTGTGCCTTCGAAAAATATTCCTGTGCGTCCAGGGCTTTCAGACCCGTTCCCATAAATTGCACGGAGGTAATTCCGTTTTGTATTTGTTGTTGAGCGTAAGAACGTAATCCTGTAACCACATTTTCATGTTCTGATTCATTCAAGGCAATCCATACGGGTGCCTGGGCATTTTGTTGAAGTGATGTAATTTTGTTTGAACCATTTCTCACATACCATCCACCCAGGGGACCCGTATCATCGTCCGCCAGGCCGGATGCCTCCAATCCTTTTTTGTTTATAACAATCCCATGTCCCCACCATATTTGCAGTGCCACAGGATTTGCAGGCGCAATGCTGTCCAATGATCTTCGCATACTCGTATCGAAAAAAACAGTTGTGCCAATCAAGCCATGAATCCATTCACCGGCACGGGATTTCTTTACAAGCCTTGCAATAGAATCCAAAACAGCATCCTTACTTAAACCCACAGGATTTAATTCATTATAATTGTATGATTTTCCAATCTGTGCGTCCCAACCAGGATGATCGTGTGCATCGTTAAACCCTGGCACAATCGTTTTTCCGTGCACATCAATTCTCCGGGTATGTTGGTCAGACAGTCTTATGATTTCTTCATTGGAACCGCTGGCAATTATTTTATTGGCTTTAATCGCCAAAGCCTGTACATACAATTTATTGGTGTCCGATGTAAATATTTTTCCGTTGGTAAATATGATATCGGCTTTCTGAGCGGAGACCCTGTAAGTGGCAAACACTAAAAGCACCAGCAGTATTACAAAATATTTGGTATTGGAAAATTGAGCGACGAAAAGAGTGAATTGTTTCATTATGTTTATTTTTTATTTACCCAAAGTTTGAGGAATTATACTTTTCTGTAAAATCATTTGTGGTAAAACGTTTGCTGAATTGAGTAAGCAAACCAATTTGCGAGTGGGCAGATAATAAAGCATGAAATTACCCGCTCCCTCAAAAAAGCTGCACCTCACCAATTTTACAGCGTTTCACAAATAATTGTTGCTAATTTTATAAAGAATATTTTTAAATGGCCAGGCTCCTTCATACAAGCATTCTATTATTGTGCATTAGTATTTGTAATGCACAACAGCCAATTATTTTAAATGGCCAGCCATCCTGGCGAACGGGCCTTAACATTGAAAACTATACTTTGGTGTATGAGGATGTTTCGGACAGGCCGTTATCATTGAAAGAGATTCAACAGCAAACATTCCTTCCTTTCCTGGAAAACAATTATCGCTACGCAAAAAGCCCACGCATTATACAGTGGTTAAAATTCAAGGTCAGCAACACAAATAAAACAGATACCATTCATTTAATTCTAAATCTTAACGTCCATTATATTCTCCGGTTGTACCAGCAAAACACGCTGCTGTCTTCTAAGGGAATATCAATGGAAAAAAATATGGCAGATTGGACCGGCCTTAATTTTTCACTACCTCCGCAAACAGACTATACGTATTATGCCAGGATGGAAGAACATGTCCGTTACCTCACCCCCTTAATTGTACGCCTCGAAACAGCGGGCACCTATTTCGAGTGGCTGAATACAACGCATTACGAGGAGCGTTGGCTACGATTTATCCTGCCTTTAATGGCCGGAATATTATTACTCATTTCCATATTTGGTTTATACCAGTATTATCTTTTAAAAGATAAAGCTTTCCTGTACTATTTTTTTTATGCCATCTCTGCTTTTCTGCTTTCTGTTTATTTTATAGATACCCGTTTACACCTTTCTTTTTTATCAAAATGGATGTGGTGGTTTAGCGATAGTTTTTTGATAGCTTTTGTAATAATCGCTTACGTTTTTTTTGTAAATGGCATAATGAACGTTTCCGCCAATTTTGCCAAAACGTGGGTGTTACTAAAATGTTTGCTTGCCATCATTTTATTGCAGGGATTCATCAGTTTTGGCGAACACCTTACGGACAGGTTTTTGTTCAGGTCTGATTTTTATTACAGTGATATTCAGATGATTCCCGCAGTACTAACCCCAATAATACTTTTAATAACAACCATTAAAAGTAAAAATGCGGTAAAGCCTTTTATAGTCGCTGGCTTAAGCAGCCTTATTCTTTTTTTCTTTTTGCCAAACTTCGGTGTTTTATTTTCAAGATTTCATAACGTGTCAAATGAAGTTGCCGGTTTTGTTAATTACGGTCCTGTATTTTTTATGTTTGGTATCACACTTGAAGCCATGTTCTTTGCATCTGCCTTAGCGTACAGGACAAAGTTGATTATGGATGAGAAAAATAATCTTCAACTAAAATACACGACCCAGCTTGAAGAAGAATTACGGATAAAAACTGAAGCGCTTTATCAACAAAATGAGGTGGTGGAAGCACAAAAAATAAAGCAGCTGCAAACTGAATTTAACCATAAGATAGCAGCGACAGAGATGACAGCATTGCGTGCACAGATGAACCCGCACTTTATTTTTAATTGTTTAAATTCTATCAAACTTTATACCCTTGAAAATGATTCGGCAACTGCTTCAGAATACCTTACAAAATTTTCGCAGTTGATAAGATTGGTGCTGGAAAATTCCCGCTCAGAAAAAGTAACACTGCAAAAAGAACTGGAAACGTTGAAATTATATATTGATATGGAGGCGATGCGCTTTAAGGATAAAGTAAAATACTGCATAGATATAGATGATAGCGTTGACGCGGGTTACGTTGAAATTCCACCATTATTAATTCAACCTTATGTAGAAAACGCAATATGGCATGGATTGATGCATAAAAAAGAAGGCGGACTTATAAATATATATATTGCGATGGCGAATGAACATTTATTGCATGTTGAAATAAGTGATGATGGTATCGGGCGCGAAAAAGCAATGGAGTATAAAAGTAAATCGGTGACGAGGCAAAAATCATTCGGGTTAAAAATGACATCTGAACGCATTGGCATTATCAATGAATTATATCAAACAAAAACTTCCATAAAAATTATTGATGAAAAAGATGATATGAATAATGCCTGCGGTACAAAAGTTATTTTAGAAATTCCTGTGTAAAAGATATGAAAGCAATTCTTATTGATGACGAACCGGATTGTATAAAGCTGCTTGCATTGCAGTTGAAAATGTATTGCCCGCAAGTGCAGGTAACTGCAGCATGTACGGATAGTAATGAAGGGATGCAAAAGATAAAAGACCTTCAGCCGGATATTGTTTTTTTGGATATAGAAATGCCTGTGATGAATGGGTTTCAATTACTGGAGTCGATGGGTGATATACGTTTTCATATTGTGTTTGTAACTGCGTATGATAAGTTTGCGGTGAAGGCATTTCGCTTCAGTGCACTTGATTATTTATTAAAACCGATAGACGCCAAAGACCTCGTGGCCGCTGTGGAAAAAGCCAACAAAAAACAATTGCCGGAGAAGCAACAGATTAATTTATTAAAGCAACAATTACATGGCGGTGAAAAATATTTACCTGATAAGATTGCTTTGCCTTATCAAAACGGCGTGATGTTTACAGAGGTCAGCAACATCATCTATTGCGAATCTGAAAACAATTATACCCGTTTTCATTTAACCAATAAGCAGCAATGCATGGTTTCTAAAACACTGGGCGATATACAGGAAGTTTTGGAGGAAAGAAATTTCTTGCGCGTGCACCGGCAATTTCTTGTGAACCTTAATCACATAAAAAAATATGTACGTGGCGAAGGCAATTATCTCATCATGACGGACGATACAAATATTCCCGTTGCAAGAAACCAAAAAGAAAGATTGGTGGAAAAGTTTGGCTGGTTGTAAAATAAAATTTTTATAGAATTTTACTTCTAATTGGGCATAGCAAGCCTTGTTATTTCTTGTTTGTCGCGGTCTGATTTACTAAAACATGCCTAAGCCAACACGTCAAAAAGCATGAGTAACAAACCATTTGGCTGTTGCCTGCCACCAACCTGCATTTTGAAAGGCCCAACACAAATGATTCAAAATTAAAATTATAGTGATGGTCAAAAATGGTTTAATATTGTTCCCCTTGCGAACGTCATTTATTAAAAAAAGAATTGCCAATATTTCTGACACATAATAAACAATACTTACTGAAACAGGAAACGGTACTCCTCCAAAAATGATTAAGGCTCGTCCAAGTCCCGGACCAATCATTAATAATGAAGTACCTATCATATAACGCATGTGAACCGAAGAATCTTTTCGATTTATCATCGCAAGTGCAAAGAACAACCCAAATATAAAAATAGTAGGAATATCAAGTGCGAGCTGCGCTAAAACGCTCGCTTCGGGCCTGTGAGCTATTTCACGAGAGTAAACCATTTTAGTTACTAAAAATATAGAATAGCAAACCAATGGGGCTAATATGTAACCCAATTTACCCAGCCTTCGATGAATATTATTCTTTTGGTACCTGATTAAAAAAGGCTGAATGATTAGCATTAAGAACCAACTCATCAACATAGCACCATGAAAATGTTGTTGCCAGTGAAATCCTGTGAATGCCGGAAAATGTATGGTATATGTTTTATGAAATCCTATCAGGGCACAAAGCCATATTCCAATAAACAAGTAACCGATATTGTTTTGTAGTTTTTTTTCCATGATAATATTTAATTGTTTTTGAAATGCATTACGCTGACCAATTATTTTCTATGTCCAGTAAACAAACAAATAATGAAGATTTGTATTCTTCGGATTCCAAAGAATAAAGAACCTCTTCTCTCTCGATTTTTTAAATCTAAAATTCTAATTATTATTCACTCTTCCCTTTTCCTCTTCTGCTCCTGTACTGCGCTCCCGCTTTTCTTTTAATTTTTCTTTACCAAAATTGTGTGTGAACGTGACCTTAAAAGTGGGTTGAGAAAAATTGACGTTGAAGGCAGAGACAAGATTTTGTTCCGGTAAATCAACTGCCGTTCTGTATTTCATAGAATTGAAAATATTTGAAGCATTAAAATCTAATGAACTTTTCTGGCTAAGCTTTTTCTTTAAACCGATGTTAAGCATGCCAAGAGGTTTTACGACAGCTATTCCTGATAGTGATTTCGATTGATAAAAACCGGACAATTCAAGTGTAAATTTTTTCGGTAATTTAAACTGTTGGCTTCCGTAAAT
>Ga0134126_10000220_pt1 | contig 74411 bp, 61 predicted proteins | sample KB31752_FD_96881 | JGI IMG/M metagenome (GOLD analysis project Ga0134126, IMG submission 96881) | Terrestrial soil microbial communities with excess Nitrogen fertilizer from Kellogg Biological Station, Michigan, USA - KB3-175-2 | ecosystem: Environmental > Terrestrial > Soil > Unclassified ...
CGCCATCGCCATCGTCATCACCGCACCGCTCGCGGCCACGGTGCCCGCGAAGCTTCCGGTGGAGGACTTGGGCAACGTGCAGCGCTGGCTGGCGCGGATGCAGACCTTGGATGCGTGGCAGAGGACCGCGCCCGAGAAAGCGCCGCGTTGAGTCCTGCCGGCTTCGGGGCCGCCGTGGTGCGATCGCATGCACGGCGGCGGCATCGAACGCCCGGTAGCGCGCGCCCGCGTCGGGCAAATGACTAAAGGATCGTCGCCGTGACTCCCGCGAACACGTTGAATCCCGGCGCCGGCTCGAAGTAGCGGCCGTTGCCGTCATCCGCGATGACCGAGCCCGCATAGCGCCGATCCAGGATATTGTTCAGCCGGAGGAACACGCTGAATCGCGTCGGCCCGAGCTCCGTGGCATACCCGGCGCTGGCATCGAGCACCGGATAGGCGGCTGCGAACTCCGTGTTGGCATCGTTCACCGCGATCGCGGTGACGTACTGGCCGCTGAGGCTTGCACGCCAGCCGAGCGGCGGCCCCCATTCGATCCTGGCATAACCGTCGTTGTGCGGTACGCCCGGCAGGCGATTTCCGGACGCGACGAGCTGGTTGGGTTTCGCGCACGGAGTCGTGGCGCAGGTCATGTAGGCGTCCATGTAGATTGCATCGACATACGTGTAGGCGATCTGGGCGCGCCAGTCGCCGGTGAGGTGGTAGTCGAGCGAGACTTCGGCACCGCTGCGCCGCGTCCGTCCCGCGTTCTCATAGGTGGAGCGGCCGCCCGAGTTGCTGGCGACCACGATCTCGTTGCGGGTCCGGGTGTTGAACGCCGCGAGCTCCGCGGTGAGATTCCGCCGTAGCCTCAGTTTCGCGCCCAACTCGCTGTTGTCGCTGCGCGCCGGCCGCAGCGCAAAATTCAGCCCCGGTCCGCCGTCGGGCCGGTAGGCCAGCTCGGAAGCGATCGGCGTCTGGAATCCCTGCCCATAGGAGGCATAGAGATGAAGCCAGGGGCGGGCTGCGAAAAGCAGGCCCGCCACCGGCGAGCTGGCCGCGTACGAGACCGCGCCGCTATCGTTGCCATTGGTGGCGGTGATGAAGTGGTCCTGCGACAGGAAGCGCACCTCGCTGTGGCGGAGCCCGGCCGTCAGGGTCCACCGCGGGACGAATTCCCAGCTCGCCTGCGTGTACTCGTCGATGTTGCGGGCGATGTCGTTCTCGTTGCGCCGCAGGGCGCCGACGACCCCGAGTGTGCTGCCCACGAAGTTGTTGTAACCGCGGCGCAGCTCGTTCTGCGTATCGTAGCTCACGCCGACGACCCAGGAGAGGTGTCGGCCGGCGAGCGGCCCCTGCCAGGTCCAGCGCGCATCGGCGCCGCCGAAGTCCCGGTCGAGATCGACTACACCGCCGGAGCTCGTGGCCGGCTTCTGTGCGCCGACCGGAATCGAGAGGAACTGCAGCACTGAACGGTGGCCGTAATATCCCATCAATCTGAGCGACTGCCGGTCGCTGAGGCCCAGGTCGAGGACGAGCCCGCCCTGCTGCTGCTGCAGGCTCTTGCGCGTGTTGAATTGCAGGGCTGCCGGATCCGTCTGGTCCGGTCCGGCGGCGAACTCCGCTGCCGTGAGGCCCAGCGGATCATTGGAGTCCGGCCGTGACAGGACGTTGGCGATGAAAGTCAGCTTGCCGCGCGCGCCGAAGGTGTAATCCACCTTGCCGTTGAGGGACTCGTTGCGCGCGCTCTGATGCGGCCGATAGCCTTCGAAGAAGAAGTGCGTGAAGGCGACGTTGTAATCGAGCGGCCCGGCGGCATCGCTGGCATCTACTCCGGCGCGGAAGGTGCCGAAGCTCCCATAACCCACGTCCGTCCGCACTTCACCGGGCAAGGCTCCATCGGCCGTGAAGATCTGAATGACCCCGCCGGAGGAGTTGCCATACAGGGCCGAGAACGGCCCGCGCAGGACCTCGATGCGCTGCGCCGAATCCAAATTGAGCTGCGAGACCTGGCCCTGGCCGTCGGGCCCGGTTTGCGGAATGCCGTCCTGATAGATGCGCACACCCCGGATGCCGAAAGTCGAGTTCGCTCCGATGCCGCGGATGGAGATCTGCTGATCCTGCGCGTAATTGTTGCGGTTGCGCGCGAGGAGGCCCGGAACGAAGCCGATATCGTCCGCGAGGTTTACCCCCAGGGCATCTTCGCGCAGCTCTGCCGCAGGGACATCGCTGATGGATGCCGGCACATCGAATGCCGGCGCGGCCACGCGCGTGGCCGTAATCACGACGTCCGCGAGCGGCGGCGTCTCGGCGGCGTCTGCGCGGCCGGTCCAGAGCGCGGCGGCGCCCCAGAGCAGACCGAGCGCCGCCGCCGCGGACCGGTTTTCCGAGGCGCGTTCTCTCTTACCGGCGGAGCTCGACAGGAGGCGTTGTTGTTGCATCGCAAATCGGCGTGACTGAGTAGAGGGCAATTATTGCGCGACGGCGCCGCCGGTTCCATCGGCGGCCGGGCTTCGGTCCCTGGGGCTGTACCGGCCGCGAGACAACTCCGCGGCGCTTAGAGATTTTCGCTAGGCACGGTCGCGATTTTCGCCATGGCCGCACGCTTGCCGGATGGCACTGCGGAAGCTCGCGCCGCCAGCCGGATGGCAAGCGGAAGCACAGGTCGCCGGCTCGATGGTGCTGCGGACAGCGAGGGTCCGGAGCACGCTCGCCGCCGGCACGGGCGTGGCGTACGGTGAGTCCCGGCACGATCCACAGCGAGGAGCCGGCGATGAGCACTCGTGCATTTGCGGCCATTCCCGCCAACGCACGTGGCGGCAAGCCACGACGCAGCGGCCTCACGGAGATCCGTGGGCCTTACTACACCATGATGGGTCCGCGTTATCTCGAGGACATTCTCGAGACGGTCGGCGATTACGTCGACGGCCTGAAGTTCGCCGGCGGCTCGTTCTCGCTGCTGCCCCGCAGTGTTCTGGAGCGGATGATCGCGCTCGCGCATCAGCACCAGGTATATGTATCGACCGGAGGCTGGATCGAGTACGTGCTGCGCCAGGGGCCGCGCGCGGTGCGCGACTACCTCGCGGAGGCGAAGGCGCTCGGATTCGATGTGCTCGAGATCTCGACCGGCTTCATCAGTCTGCCGCAGGACGATCTGCTGCGCCTGGTGGCGCGGGTTCGGGAGGCGGGAATGAAGCCGAAACCGGAGCTCGGCATCCAGTTCGGGGCGGGCGGCAGCACCGCCGCCGCGGAGCTCGCCGCCGAAGGGGTGCGCGATGCCGATTGGGTCATCGGGCGCGCCAAGGCATGCCTGGCCGCCGGGGCCGAGATCATCATGATCGAGTCGGAAGGCCTGACCGAGAACGTCGACCGCTGGCGCGTCGACGTGGTCTCGAAGATCGCCGAAGGCGTCGGCCTCGACAATGTCATGTTCGAAGCCGCCGATCCCGCGGTGTTTGAATGGTACCTCAAGCATTACGGCATCGACGTCAACCTGTTCGTCGACCACAGCCAGATCGTGCAGCTGGAATGCCTGCGCGCGGGAATCTGGGGTACGCACGGCACCTGGGGCCGGATCGCGAGCTTCAAGGACAGCGGGGCGTAACGCCGCCAGCGTCCGACCACGGGCCCTGGCGCCCGCAAACCGGCGACGGGCGCAGGCGCCCGTCGATCGGCCCGGCGGCGGTCGCCGGTTCAGTCCGCTTCCGGAATCACGGTGACGGATTGCCGTTTGCCGCGGCGCAGCAGCTGAACCTCGATAGCGTGACCCGCGAGCTCGGCCGTCAGCAGCCGATGTAGGCGGTCGACGCCGGTGATGGACTCGCCATCGAGGTCCAGCAGGAGGTCGCCTTGCTCGAGCCCTGCCCGTTGCGCCGGGCCGTCCGGAAGGACCTCAGAAACCATCACGGCGCTGGGTTCGATCCGCTCGAGCGCCCGCAGCACCCGCCGATCGAGCGCGATCGTCTGGCCCGCGAGCCGCAGCCGGCTGCGCCGCACGCGCCCGTGGCGCATCAACTGGTATGCGACCTCGATGGCGGTATCGATGCCGATGGCGAAGCAAATTCCCTGCGCGCCGCCCGCCACGGCGGTGTTGATGCCGATCACCTGGCCCGCGGTATCCGCGAGCGGGCCCCCGGAGTTCCCGGGATTGAGCGGCGCGTCCGTCTGGATCACGCTCTCGACCAGGCGTCCGGAGGCCGTGCGCAGCGTACGTCCCAGCGCGCTGACGATCCCGGCCGTGACAGTCGCTTGATAGCCGAGCGGATTGCCCACGGCGATCACCAGCTGGCCGACGCGCAGACGCGCCGAGCTGCCGAAGGTGGCGTGGGGAAATCCGCCGCCGCTCAGCCGCAGCACGGCGAGATCGGTCGCCGGATCGTCACCCACCCGAACCGCTTCGCAGGTGCGGCCGTCGGACAGCGATACCAGCGCTGTCTCGGCGCGCTGCGCGACATGGCTGTTCGTCAGCAGGTATCCATCGGGAGTGTAAATGACGCCGGAGCCCGCGCCGCGTGCGCGGCCGCTCGCCGAGCGCAGTTCGATTCCGGCAACGGCAGGGCCGACGCGCTCGACGCTTCGCGAGACGAGTCGCGAGTACGGATCGAGCTCGGCCTCCAGGGCTTCGGCTTGCAGCATAGGGTCAGCATCGGGTCCGACCCGGTGTTTTCCACCCGGCCAAACGGCCGGGTCATTCCCGGCCGTCCGGCCGGTACCGTCGCAGGGTGGCACGCACCAGACTTCCCGCTATCCTTAAGCGGAGAATCCCATGACTCAGGAACCCAACCTTCTCGGCGCGCTCTCCGACGTGTTGGTGGCACGATTCGCCGCCGCGCGTGACAGCCTCGCCGCGATCAAATTATCCGAAAGAGCTCATCTCGGTGCGATCGTATGGCAGCACGACGTACTGGTGACTTCGGAGCAATCGCTTCCAAGGCGCGACGCGCTCGATGCTGTCCTCGCCGACGGTACGCCGGTCTCCGGCAAGCTGGCCGGGCGCGATCCCTCCACCAATGTGGCCGTCATCCGGCTCGACAGAGCCGTTCAGGCCCCGAAGCTGTCAGCATCCCTCCCTCGGCTCGGCGCCCTGGTGGTCGCGGCCGGATCGGACGGAGCCGGCCACCCGAGCGCCCGGCTGGGCACGGTGAACGCAGTCGGCCCCGAATGGCACAGCATGCGAGGCGGCCGGATCGAGGCGCGCATTCAGCTCGACATCCGGCTGGCGGCAAGCGAGGAGGGCGGACCCGCTTTCGATGCCGCCGGCGGTTGGCTGGGAATGACCACATTCGGTCCGCGCGGACAGGTGTTGGTGATTCCTGCCGCGACCGTGGAGCGCATTACCCCCGCGCTGCTTGCCAGTGGGCGCATCCCGCGTGGCTGGCTCGGCGTCGCGTTGCGCCCCGTCGCGGTTCCCGACGAGCTGCGTGAGGCTGCTGGCGAGGCGACCGGCCTGATGGTCATGTCCTTGAGCGCCGAAGGTCCCGCCGCCAGAGCCGGTGTTGTTCCCGGTGACATCATCCTTTCAGTGGACGGTACATCTGCGCGCCGCCTGCGCAGCATCCTCGCGCATCTGGGAAGCGACAGCGTCGGCAAGTCGGCTTCGCTGCGCGTGATTCGCGGCGGCGCCGTCATTGCCGTCGAGGCCATGATTACCGAGCGGCCCGAGGCATGACAGAGCCCGCCGCCGGGTCGCCCGCGCTGAGCTTGCGTGTCGCGATCGTGGCCCGCGGCGCAGATCGGATCGCCACGCTGGCGAAGGTGCTGCAGTCGTTGGGACATCAGGTGGTCGACAGCGAAGGCCAGCCGGACGCGGTGCTCGCCGACCGACAGCGGCCGGCGGACGCCCGATATCCGACGGTCGTGTTGGGCGGCACTGACGCCGAGGCGGAGGGGCTTCTCCCCGAAAGCGCCGGAGCTGCAGAGATCGACGCCGCGCTGCGTGCCGTGGCGAGTGGTCTCATCGTCAGATTTCCCGAGGCGCGAGCCTCCGGATTCAGTGCCGTTCAGGAAGCCGACTCTCGTACACTCCTGACGCCGCGCGAAGCGCAGGTCCTGGACGCCATCGCCGATGGCCTGACGAACAAAGCCATCGCACGGCGCCTCGGCATTTCCCTGCATACCGTGAAATTCCACGTCGAGTCGCTGTTTCGCAAGCTCGGCGCGGGCACCCGCGCTGAGGCGGTTGCGAGGGCGGGCGAGAGGCGCCGCGAAGAGACGATCGATCTTTGACCGTGGCTGGCGCTGCCTCAGATATGCCGCTGCTGCCGGTGCTCCAGATAGGCACGAAGGACCGCGTGGTCCAGATGCTCCGGCCGCGCGGCCAGGGCCGCGGCACCCAGTGCATGGAGCGCCCGCACATTGGCCGCGAGGGTGTTGCAGTAGTCGACCGCCTGCGGCCGAGCTGCCGCCGGATCAGCCTTCCTGTGCTGCGGGCCTCTGAGCAGTGAAGATCCTCCGCACCGCCTCCATGTCGTCCGCGTCCTCCGCGCCCTTATCGTCCCGGTAGCGCTTCACCCGCGCGAGCCGCAGCGCCATGCCGCCCGGATACCGGCTGCTCGCCTGCAGGTCGCTGAAAGCGATCTCGGCGACGAGCTCCGGTCGCACGTATACCGTCCACTGATCGCGATGGGTCTCGCGCGAGAGCAGCTCCTGCGTTTGCCATGCCAGCATTGCGTCCGTCAGTCCCTTGAAGGTCTTGCCCAACATCACGTACCGGCCCGTGGCCGGATCTCGGGCGCCGAGATGCAGATTCGACAGCTTGCCCGTGCGGCGCCCGTGTCCCCATTCGGCAGCCAGCACGACGAGGTCGAGCGTGTGGGCACGCTTGATCTTCAGCCAGCTCGCACCCCTGTTGCCGGCCTCATAAGGCGAATCGAGCGCCTTCGCCATCACCCCCTCGTGGCCTGCCGCCAGTGCCGCCTCGTAGAAGGAGCGCGCGTCCGATTTTTCGGCGGTGACGATCTGCGGCACACGCAAGGACGCCGGAACCACTGCGGCAAGCGCGGCGGATCGCTCGCGCAGCGGCCGGTCCGCAAGGCTGAGGTCATCGACCCGCAGGCAGTCGAAGAAATATGCGCGAACCGGCAGCTCCGTCAGCAGCTTCTCCACTTCGAGCCGGCGGCCGAAGCGGCGCATGGTGATCTGGAAAGGATGCGGCCGTCCTGCGGCATCGTACGCGATGGCCTCGCCATCCAATACCAACGCCCGCGCGGGGAGGCCGCGGACGGCTGCCGTGACTTCGGGCAGTGCGTCCGTGACCTCGTTGAGGGTGCGCGTATACAGACGCACCTGGTCACCGTCCTTGTGTGCTTGCACTCGCGCTCCGTCCAGCTTCCACTCCAGCGCAATCTCCCCGTCCAACTCCTCCATCGCTTCGTCTACGTCCGCCGCCGTCTGCGCTAGCATTGGCGCTACCGGCGAGAAAAGCTGCAGCTGAAACCGACCGAGGGCCTCAGGCTTTTCGGTAATGGCCGAGAGAGCGACTTCGCCCAGACTGCGTGAGTACATGGCCGCCCGCCGCACCTGCGCGACCGGGACGCCCGACGCGGCGGCGATTGCGTCGATCATCACTCCGGTGAGAGCTCCCTGGCGCAGCTCGCCAACCAGGAGTCGCAGAAGGAACGTACGCTCCTCGGCTGTGGCCCGCGAGAAGAGGTCGCGCAGCGCTTCGCTACGGCGCGCCGCTGACCCGCCGCCGCACATGCGCGCCAGCTCTGCGATGCGCCGGTTGGTCTGCTCGACGGACAGACCCGCCTCCTCGAGCGCCGGTCCTGCCGCAGCCACTGCCGCCTGCAGCGCCGCGTATCCGACACCGATCCGGCCCTGCGGCAGATCGCCCGCGAGATAGCTTACGGCGATGGCGATCTCCTCCCGTGGCAGGCCGGCGAGGAGGCGGGCGATTTCGCGGACTTTCGCCAGGCGGGAAGCAGTCCCGCTGACGCGGGAAGAAGTGCTGACCAGCTCGGCAAGCAGAGTCATGCCCACGATATTGTATGAAGCGCCCGTTCCGGGCTACTGCCCGGCCCGTGCTGTTTGGGCAACGGGCGGTATTCTTACCCAAAGCTCCGCCACGTGCGGCGGCGGGGCACATCCTGTGCCGGGGAGCGTGGCGTTCAGCTCAGCTCTGGAACGTCCCGATCGTTTCCGCCTGCGCGATGACGTGCGGCTGCGCTGCATCGAGCACGTCCTTGACGCTCGCGCCGCCCGGCAGGCTGAGCTCCGGAACGTCGAGGGCGAGCAGGCGGAAGTGGTAGTGATGGGTGCCGTGACCATGCGGCGGCTGCGGGCCGTCATACGCGCGATTGCCGAAGTCGTTAACGGCCATGCCGAGGGAGGGTGCTGCCTTGGGTGAGCCGGTGGCCTCGCCAAGGCCCTGGTACGACGGCGGCACGTTGTAAACCGCCCAGTGTCTGAAGGTACCCTTGGGTGCGTCCGGGTCCTCGACGACCAAGGCGAAGCTGCGCGTGTTGCGGGGCGCGTCCTGCCACTCGAGAGGCGGCGAGACATTGCCGCCATCCTTACTGTAGCGCTCCGGGATCCGCTGGCCATTGGGGAAGGCCGGGCTCGCGACGCTGAGTGCCATGTTGTGTCTCCTCGCTGTAGGCGAGCGACAGGATGCAAGCGGCGGACCCGGGTGCCCCTTTCGGGCGATTCACCCGCCGACGGCACGCCTGATATAGTTCCGCAGCCCATTACAAGCGGAGGGAACGATCATGAGAATCGGAGTACTCGGCTCAGGCAGCGTTGGCACGACACTGGCCGGCGGGTTTCTCGCCCACGGGCACGAGGTGATGGTCGGCTCGCGCGAGCCGGACAAGCTGCGCGAGTGGGCCCGACAGAACCGCGGCGCCCGCACGGGCACTCCCGAGCAGACCGCGCAGTTCGCGGAAGTCGGCGTGCTGGCCGTCAAGGGCACGGCAGCTGCCGCGATGGTGCGCCTCGCCGGACCGGCGAACCTGGCCGGAAAGCCCATGATCGATGCCACCAATCCGATCGCCGAGGCACCCCCGGTAAACGGGGTACTGCGATTCTTCACCTCTCTCGAAGACTCGCTGATGGAGCAGCTGCAGCGGGAATTCCCGCAGATCCGCTTCGTGAAAGCGTTCAATTCCGTCGGCAGTGCGCGCATGGTCGACCCGGTGTATGCCGCGGGCAGGCCGACCATGTTCATGTGCGGCGACGATCAGCCCGCCAAGGACGTGGTCGCGCGGCTCCTCGACCAGCTCGGTTGGGATGCAGAGGACATGGGTGGCGTCGAGGCCGCACGCGCCATAGAGCCGCTGTGCATCCTCTGGTGCATCCCTGGATTTCGTCACAACCAGTGGACGCACGCGTTCAAGCTCCTCAAGTGACCGCCCAAGTCGAGATCAGGGACATACGGCGCACGGACCATGAGGGGTGGCGCCCTCTCTGGGACGGTTACAACGCCTTTTACGGACGCGCCGGCGCGGCTGCCCTGCCGGAGCCGATCACTCAGGCGACCTGGGAGCGCTTCTTCGATCCCGCGGAGCCCGTGTACGCGCTGGTGGCGGAGCGGGAGGGCAGGGTAGTGGGCCTCACGCACTATCTATACCACCGCAGCACCACCCGCCTGCGCGACGTCTGTTACCTGCAAGATCTCTTCACGGTGCCCGAGCTGCGCGGCCTCGGCATCGGAAGGCGATTGATCCATGGCGTGTACGACGCCGCGCGCGCTGCTGGCTGCTCCCGCGTGTACTGGCAGACGCAGGTGACCAACCAGCCCGGCCGCGCGCTCTACGACCAAGTCGCGCAGCACCAGGGTTTCATCGTCTACACGCACGAATTGACGTAGGAGCAGCGCTACCCCCGGATCTGCCGGGGGTCGTCAGGGTCAGATGCAGCATTGGGTCGCAAACCTCGGGCCACGGGTCCTCTTCCTGCTCGTGCTGCTGCAGCAGGCGGGCGTGCCCTATCCCATCACGCCCGTACTCATCGTGGCGGGCGCGCTTTCGGTGCACGGACATCTGCCGGCCGTGACGGTGATCGGGCTCGCGGTCGCCGGGGCGCTCATCGCCGATCTGGGTTGGTACGCGGCCGGCTTTCGTTTCGGCGGCCGCGCTCTGAAGGCCTTGTGCGCGCTCTCGCTCTCGCCCGACTCCTGCGTCTCGCACACCGAGCGTTGGTTCGGGCGCTTCGGTACGCGCGTCCTGGTCATCGCCAAGTTCGTGCCCGGACTCGGCCTGGTCTCGACGGCCATGGCCGGCGTCGCGCGCGCGAATCTCGACGGCTTCTTCCTTTACGATCTCATCGGCAACTGTCTCTGGGCGAGCACGGCAGTCTGTCTGGGCGTCCTGTTTCACAACGCAGTAGACGATATCCTGCGCACCCTGGCAGAGCTCGGCTACTGGGGCGTCGCGCTGCTCGCCGCCGCGCTCGCAGCCTTCATAGCCGTGAAGCTCTGGCAGCGGTACACGCTCATCCGCGAGCTGCGCTCCGCGCGCATCTCCGTCGCGGAGCTCAAGGAGTTGGTAGACCGAGGTCCGGCGCCCGTCATCATCGATGCGCTCGCACCTACGAGCCGGCAGCGCGAAGGCATGATTCCCGGGGCGATCCGCGTGGAGGAGCTGCGGCTCGATGCCGGCACCGCGACAGTCCCTTTCAATGCGGAGGTGGTCGTCTATTGCGCCTGCCCCAACGAGGCCTCCGCCGCGCGCATCGCGCAACAGCTGATCCGCATGGGGTGCATTCGTGTGCGGCCGCTGACGGGCGGCATCTTTGCCTGGAAGGATGCGGGCTTCGACATCGAGATCGTGTCGGAATCCGGAATCGCCGCGGCGACCCGCGCGGCTATTTGAGTTGCCTGGAGAAGAAGGCCACCGCCAGATCTGCGGCACGCTCGTGAATCCGCTGCCGATCGATGCCGGGAGCATCCTCGCAGAGCTCTGGCTGCGCCTTCCTGCCCATCGAAGTGCAGGTTGCGAAGAAGGTGTAGTGTCCGGCGCCGGGAAACAGGACGAGGCGGCTCCCGGGAATGTGCGCCGCGAAATACCTGGCGTTGGCGGCTACCGGCGCGATCGCGTCGGCCGAGCCGGCCACTATTTCGGCCGGAATGGCGATCCTCTGCAGGCTATCGGGCCTGAACACGGCCGCCAACGCCGGCGCGATCGCGAATACCGCGCGCACTCGCGGGTCACGGTAGTTGGCGCTCGCGCCGCTGACCGCCGCCCGATACCCCGGGTCCGTTTTGAGCAACTTCAGGACCGTCGGGACCAGCGTCGGAAATTCCGGAGGACTGGCGCAGCGACGGTCCTGCGGATGGCTGCTGCATAAATCGAAGAAACGGGGCGAGGTTCTGCCGCCGGCGATTTCGATCATGGTATAGCCGCCGAACGAAAAGCCTGCGGCGCCGATGCGCCGCGCATCGATGCGGGGGCTGAACTCCCTGTCGACCAACATCCCGTCGATCACCGCGCTCAAGTCTTTGGCCCGCAGCCACCAGAGTGTAAATCCCTGCGGCGTATACGGCTCGAGTGCGTTGTTTCCGGGATGGTTCACCGCTGCCACGATGAATCCATGCGCGGCGAGCCGGGTGCCGAGCCAGGCCAGGGCCGGCGCCGAGCCGCCCGTGCCATGGGAAATCACGATCAGCGGAAATCGCGTCGGCGAGCGCGCGAGAGCGGCCTCAGGCGCAGCCTTGCCGGCAGCAGCCAATGGATGCTGCGGCGCTCTCAACCACTGCGGCTGTTCGTCGGCAATCTCAGCCGCCGGATACCACACGGTCGCGTGGAGTGAGCGGGTTTTGGAGCCGCGCCAGTCGTAGGGTTCCTGTGGGACGAACTGGCGATAGGTCACGCCAACCTTGTAGGTAGTCGCCATTGCATCCGCTGCCACGGCAGCACTGGAGAACCAGGCGGCGACGGCACCAAAAAGCAGGGCGCATGACAGCGCGCAGGATCCCGCGATCACCATCGGCTTGACCATGTCGTATTCCCCGCTCAGCTCGCCCGCGTTGCATCGACGGCCGCAGTGGACGCCGGCGTCACGGATTCATGATCCGTGCGCCGCCGCAGCGATGCCCCCACGAGGCTCAGTCCGAGCGCCAGGCAAAGCCAGCCGAAGACATCGCCGACTCGGTCATAGAGCGTCGCTCCCCCGCGTCCTGCGAGCGGCAACTCACCGACGAGAGTAGTGAATCCCGCCACGGTGGGCGTTTCGGCCACTACGCGCCCGAAACGATCGTTCAGCGTCAGGAGTCCGTCGCGTGCGCTTCTTGCCATGGGCACTCCATTCTCGACGCTGCGTAACACTGCATCGCGCGCATGAAACCAGGCGTCGGCGCCGAAGTCCCAGGCGGGCACCGCCAGAAGTCTCGGGCGGGTCGAGCGCGCGTCCTGGCGGAGCATCCGTTGATAGTCCATGTCCAGGCAGATCTCGAGCCCCGTTCCGTTCGGCAACACGACCGGTCCCGATCCTGGCTTGAACACCGAGGACTCGAGCACCGGGACCAGGTGCCGCTTCTCGTACGTTGCCGGAGCCGCCGCGCCGGGGCTGAAAGCCCACGCGACATTGTGCGGCGCGCCATCCACTGATGCCGCAAAGCCGCCCACGAGCGTCGCACCAACCGCTTGTGCCGCCGCAGCGAGCTTCGCTTGGGCGAGCTCTTGCTGGGAGGGATCGATCCGCGAGATATTTTCGGGCAGCACCACCAGCTGCACGCCACGGCCGCGCAGGCTTTCGATTTGTGCGGCATAGCTATCGACCGCCGCAAGCTCTGCCTTGTCGTCCTCCTTCTGGTGCGGGCCCACCGCGGCGTTGCTGTCGATCAGCGCGACCCGCAGACTGCCAGTGGCGGGGGTGGAGATGCGCCAATAGCCGTAGGCAGCGTTGGCAACAAAGAGCGCGAGGGCGATGGCGGCGGGAGCTGCCTGGCGCGTTTTCAGACTGAGTGCCACTCCCGCGGCCACAGCGCCGACGAGGAAAGTGACGGCGCAGAAACCGAGCAGCGCCGTGCTCTGAACCAGCACCGGTGCGCTGACCTCAGCCGCTGCGGGCGAGCCGATCGATCCGGCGGTGCCGACCACCGACAGGAGCAGATCGAACGCGGTCCACAGCGCCGCAAAAGCCAGCATGGCGGGTATCGTGCCGAGCGCGTGACGGACCCGCCTCGCGCCCATCACCGCGAGAGCGAAGAGCAGCCCCGGGACGATCGGGTAGAAGGCCAACACCGGGAGCGGCAGGATGCCGCCGTAGGCTCGCAGCATGTTCAGCGTTCCGAGCGCGAACGCCACCCAGGATGCGAGGAACGCAATCCAAGCCTTGGATTCGCCGAAGGCCAGCCAGAGGAGAGGCACCGGCGCGATCCAGACGAGCCACCACTGGGCGCCGAGCCCCAGGGAAAGATAGAACCCCACCGCGCTGAGCAGTGTGCAGACGATCGCGATCATCAGGATTTCTCCACCATGAATGACTGAAACACGCGCCGCATGGCCCGGTGATACAGCGCGCGGAACTCCTCCTCGCCGCCGGCGATGCGTCCGGCGCGGTAGAGGGTCACGAGGCCCTGGCTGAGGGCCGAGTTGATCAACATGATCTCGATGGGCGGTGCGCCCGCGACCTTTCCCTCACGGATCGCTTGCTGCAGCGCCTGGAGCTGGACGTTGCCTCCCGGCGAGCGGCCCGCCGCGAAGTCATCGGGATAGCGCCGCGCCTTGCGCGAGGGGAGGAGGAACGCAGCCTCGAAGCGGCGCGGCTCGCACAGCGCAAAATCGAGGAACGCCGCGCCCATCTGCTCGACCCTCGCGATCCCTTCCGCCGGCGGTAAGGCTGCGACGCGCGCCGACCACTCCTCGAGAGCGTCGAGCACCAGCGCGTCCACGAGCGCCTCCTTGCTCTCGAAATGCCGGTAGATCGCCATCGGCGTAATGCCGACCTTGGCGGCGACATCGCGCAGCGACAGCCCCTCGAGCCCGTGCCGCTCGAAGGCCTTGCGGGCCGCAGCCAGGATCCTGTCGCGAGTCGTCATGTATACAGTGTATACATGACGGGCGGGCGCGGCAAGTCTCGCACGCGGCAGGCTCCAAGCGGCAGGCCCCAAGCGGCAGGGCTGCGCCGGCCCGGGGGTGCCACGCCGTGGAGGACTCAGGGCTTCAGGCCGTAGACGTCGAGCTCTCCCGAGGCGCTCGTCGAGCCGTACTCGCCGCCGGTATTGTTGCCACGCGTCCCGACGTACACCTTGCCGTTGGCGATCGTTGGCACGGTGAACTTGACCGCATTACCCGCATGGTCACCACTCGCATCGGCGCTGTTCCACAGCTCGTCGCCGATGTTCGTCGCATTGTAGGCGTGCAGCACCGCGGGACCGCACCCGGGCGAGTCTCCCGTGCAGTATTGACTGTCGTCCAGCACCCAGAGGATTCCGTTCGTGCTGCCGTCCGCCGAGATCGAGGGCGTTCCGCCCGGCCATTGATAGCCGCCGGACGGAGAGGATGCTGTCGCCGCGAGGCTCAGCTTGGCAGTGGCGGGATTGAGCGTATAGGCCTGGAGCGGTTGCGCGGCGGGTGCCAGATAGTAGCGGTCGTTCCAGATGGCCCCCACCGAGAAGATCACTCCGGGAATCCAGCCGCCGCTGTTGGTGACGTCGGTGCCCGCGCTGAGCTCCTGCCATGCTGCGCCGTCCCCGAACCCGCCGAGGTTGTCGCGATTGAAGACATAGAGGTTACCGTCCTTGCCGCCTGCGATCGCAATGTGAGTCAACGCGCTGCCGGCGGGCAGGTCGGCGAGGACCGTGGCGCCGCCGGAGCCGAAGTCGATGTTGTACAGCTGATCGGTATTCTGATCGGAGGGCGTGAAGTACCCCTGGACCTGCAGACCGCGGGACAGTTGCAGCAGCGAATCGCCGTAGTCGTCGTTGGGTGCGGTGGCGCTGTTCGCATCGAAGGCGCCGTTGCTGGTCAGCACGTAGATCCGTCCCTGCTCGTCGACCGCAGGTGCCGCCCCGCTCATCCAGATGCCGTTCTCGCCCGCGTTCGGCGCGGCATTGAAGACTGCGGCCTGTGTGAAGGCGGACCCGTCGTATGTATAGCCGATCAGCCATCCATAAAAGGGCTGCTCGTCCTCGTGCGAGCCCCACGCGATGTATATCGTTCCGTCGACGAGGACGAGGCCTGCACGCTGATTCTCCATGAGCGGCGAGAAGGTGACGCTGGAGCCGCCGTACGCGGTGCCCGGCACGGTGGCGGCGATCGCCACTGGCGAACCGGGCTTCTCGGCACCTGTGCCGATATCGATGGCGTGCAGCCGCTGATAGAACGCCGTGCCCGCGGCGTTCATGGAGACCGAGACTACGTACAAGGTGTTTGTCGCGGGATCGATGACCGGCGTACCCGTCACGCCCGTCTCGGGAGTCAGATCGCCGTAACCCTTGCCCACCAGATAACCGCTCCTCCCCGTGGGGATGGTCGTCTCGGTTCCCGTTCCGCCATGGCTGATGTCGATGAGGCTGACCCGCCAGAGCGAGCGGCACGGGGTGGCATCGGCATCGAAGGCGTAGAGACTGTCATGCTCCGTGGCGACGTACACGACGTTGTGCGCCACGCCATTCACCAAGAGGTTGGATACCCACAGCGGCTGAGCGTAGACCGCTCCGTCGACCGTACAGGAAAAGAGCTTGCCGAAGCTCGAGGAGCTCACATCGGCTGGCGTCAACGCATACTCCTGTTGGTTTACTCCGTCGCGCGCCAGGTCGTTGTGAAAGGTGTACACCCCCGGAAGATCCGTGACGCCGATCTGGATGGAAGCGCTCTGGGTCGGGTCTATCGTGCTGCTGGCTGTAATGGTGTACACCCCTGCGGCCGGAGGCCCGGTGAGCGTGACTTGCGCGCCGCTGGAACTGGTGGCGGAGCTGAACGAGCCGCCCGCGGGCGTCATGCTCCACGTGACTCCGGTGGAGTCGCTCGTGGTCCCAGTGAGAGTGAGCGGCTGGCCGACGGTGAGGCCCGCCCGGCGCGGCGAGATCGAGATCGCGATCTTCCCCGGACTGATGCTGAGCGTGCAGGTCGCCGACGCGGTCTGCGTTTTCGAGCTCGAGTCGCTCACCTGGAAAGTCAGCGAGAGCTGATTTGCCGGCGCGGAAGGGGTTCCCGTGATCGCGCCGGTGGCGGCATTGAGTGCCAATCCTGCTGGCAGCGTGCCGCTGGCCAGCGACCACTTGTAGGGGGAGGTGCCGCCGTTTGCCGCCAGTGTTGCCGCGTAGGCATTCCCGACCGTTCCGGCGGGCAGGCTGCTGGTGGTGATGACGACGGGGTTCGGTGCGGGCGGCGGGTTTGATGGCGGCGCCGGATTCGACGGCGGCGTGGAATTGCCGGAGGTTGACGAGCTTCCCGAGGGTGGATCAGAGCCGCTCTGCGCGGGTGCGGTCGAGCTGCCGCCACAGCCGGCGAGTGCCAGTGCGATCACTGCGAGCGGCACCACCCCTGTTGTTGTAATTCTACCAAGCTTCATCGTTCTTACCCCGCTGCGCCGCCGCGCGGATGCGGCGACGAATCGAGATAAGCATCAGCTGTTCCTACACCGGCAGCGCGCTGAAGCGCTAGACGAGCACCCGCTCGATCCCGCCGTCGTTCGCCCGGGCTACGTACTCAGCCATCCAGTTCTCGCCGAGCACGTGGCGGGCAATTTCGACGACAATGTAGTCAGCATCTACATTCGCGTCGTCGTTATAGCGCTTCAGGCCCTGCAGGCAGGACGGACACGACGTCAGAATCTTGACCTGAGCAGCGCCGGCGGCGCGCAGCTTGTCGGCGTCCGCGCGGACTTCCTCTTCCTTGCGAAAGCGCACCTGCGTCGAGATATCGGGCCGGGTGACGGCGAAAGTGCCCGATTCACCGCAGCAGCGGTCGTTCTTCTCGATGCGGCCGTTACGCGAGTCGTTCATCAGCGAATTGACGACTTTCAGCGGGTCGTAACTCTTCATGGGCGAGTGGCAGGGATCGTGGTACATGTAGCGCGCACCGGTCACGCCCTCCAGGCGTACCCCCTTCTCCATGAGGTACTCATGGATGTCGATGATGCGGGAGCCGGGGAAGATCTCCTCGAATTTGTATCCCTGCAGCTGGTCGTAGCAGGTCCCGCAGCTCACTACCACGGTACGGATGTCGAGGTAGTTCAGCGTGTTGGCGACGCGGTGGAAGAGAACTCGATTGTCCGTCGTAATCTTGTCCGCGCGTTCGGACTGACCTGCGCCCCGCTGCGGATAACCGCAGCATAGATACCCTGGCGGCAGAACCGTCTGCACGCCGACGTGCCACAGCATCGCCTGGGTGGCTATCCCCACCTGTGAGAAGAGCCGCTCCGAGCCGCAGCCCGGGAAGTAGAATACCGCCTCGCTGTCGCTGCTGGTCGCCGCAGGGTCGCGGATGATCGGCACATAGTCCGGGTTCTCGATGTCGAGCAGCGCGCGCGCCGTCTTCTTCGGCAGGCCGGTGGGCATCCGCTTGTTGACGAAGTGCACCACCTGCTCGCGCATTGCGGGTTTACCCGTGGTGGCCGGCGGCCGGCGGGTCTGCGCCCGCGCCATACGTTTCAACCCCTGGTGCGCCGCCCGCTGTGCCTTGTAGCCCCACTCGATCATCACCTTGCGCGTGAGGCGGATGGTCTCCGGGTTGGTCGCATTCAGGAAGAACATGGACGCGGCGGTACCTGGATTGAAGCGCTTCTTGCCCATCCGGCGCAGCAGGTCCCGCATGGCCATCGAGACGTCGCCGAAGTCGATGTCCACCGGGCAAGGGCTGACGCACTTGTGGCAGACGGTGCAGTGGTCTCCGACGTCGGCGAACTCGTCCCAGTGCCGGATGCTGACGCCACGGCGCGTCTGCTCCTCATAGAGGAACGCCTCGATGAGAAGCGAGGTGGCCAGGATCTTGTTGCGCGGGCTGTAGAGGAGGTTGGCGCGCGGCACGTGGGTGGCACAGACCGGCTTGCACTTGCCGCAGCGCAGGCAGTCCTTGATGGAGTCGGAGATGGTGCCGATGTCCGACTGCTGCATGATGAGCGATTCGTGCCCGAGCAGGTTGAAGCTCGGCGTGTAGGCGTTGGAGAGATCGCCGCCCGGCAGGAGCTTGCCCAGGTTGAACCGGCCATCCGGATCCACCTTCCGCTTGTATGTGCGGAATTCCGCGACCTCGGCATCGTCGAGGAACTCCAGCTTGGTGATGCCGATGCCGTGCTCGCCGGATATGACGCCATCCAGCCTGCGGGCGATTCCCATGATGCGTGCCACCGCGGCCGTGGCCGTACGAAGCATCTCGTAATCGTCGGAATTCACCGGAATGTTGGTATGGACGTTGCCGTCGCCGGCATGCATGTGCAGCGCCACGAAAACGCGCCCGCGAAGCAAGCGCTTATGGGCGTCTTCGCATGCCGTCAGGATCGGGGCGAATACGCGCCCGCCGAAGATCTGCTGCAGAGGCGCCCGCAGCTCCCGTTTCCACGAAACGCGGATCGTGCGATCCTGCACGACATCGAACACGCGCAACGCCGGCGCGGCCGTGAGCCGGCTGCGCAGCTCCGGGAGCAGCGCCTCGTGGCCCTGTGCGGCGAGCTGCGGCAGCGCCGCCTCGAGGCCGGTATCCAGATTTGTCGCCAGCCAGTCCCACCGGGCGCGCACGTCGGCGAGCAGCTGCCGCGCCTGCGAAGTCCGCTCGCCGATGACTTCCTCATCCGGCAGATTCCCCAGCTCGGTGTCCTCGGCGCGCGCCAGGGGAGGCGGCGCGGCGAACACCCGCTCGAGCTCGCCGATGACCGCGAGCTTGTTGGCCGTGGACAACTCGATGTTGATGCGCTCGATCTCGTCCGTGTACTCGCCCATGCGCGCGAGCGGCAGCACTACGTCTTCGTTGATCTTGAAGGCGTTGGTGTGGCGCGCGATGGCCGCGGTGCGGGCGCGGTCCAGCCAGAACTTGCGCCGCGCCTCCGCGCTCACCGCGATGAAGCCTTCCCCGCTGCGCGCGTTGGCGATCCGCACGACGTCTGATGTCGCGGCGGCGACAGCGGCCTCGTCGTCGCCGACGATGTCGCCGAACAGGGCCATCTTGGGCAGCGAGCCGCGCTTGGATTTCGTGGTGTAGCCGACTGCGCGCAGGTAGCGCTCGTCCATGTGCTCGAGGCCGGCGAGCCGCACGCTGCCGCGCGCCGCCAGGCCGTCGAGGTAATCCTTGATCTCGACGATCGCCGGCACCGCATCGCGCGCCTGACCGAAGAACTCGAGGCATACGGTGCGCGTATGCGCGGGACTGCGGTGCAGCACCCAGCGCGCGGAGGTAATGACGCCGTCGCAGCCTTCCTTCTGTACGCCCGGCAGGCCACCGAGGAACTTGTCAGTGACATCCTTCCCCAGCCCCACCTTGCGGAACTTGCGTCCGGCAATTCGCAGGGTCTGCGTGCGCAGGGCTGTCGCCTTGTCGGGAAGCTGCCTGCCGTCCTTCCAGACCAGCTGGAATTCGACGGTATCCACGTCATGGATCTTGCCGCGGTTGTGCGCAATGCGGCTGACCTCCAGCCAGTTGCCGTCGCAGTCGACCATTCGCCACCAGGCAAGATTGTCGACTGCCGTGCCCCAGAGCACCGCCTTCTTGCCGCCCGCGTTCATCGCGATGTTGCCCCCGATGCACGAGGCATCGGCGGATGTGGGGTCGACGGCAAAGACCAGTCCGCCCTTTTCCGCGGCGCCAGCGACGCGGCGCGTCACGACACCTGCCTCGGAGAAAATCGTCGGCACGGGCTCCGTCAGCCCGGGGAGCTGCGCGCTCTCGATCGGCCCCAGGCGCTCGAGCTTCTCAGTGTTGATCACCGCCGAAAGCGGTGTCAGCGGAATGGCGCCGCCCGTGTATCCGGTCCCGCCACCGCGCGGAATGATGGTAAGCCCGAGCTCGATGCAGCCGCGCACGAGATCCGGGATCTCCGCTTCGGTGTCCGGCATCAGCACCACGAATGGATACTCGACTCTCCAATCGGTCGCGTCGGTCACGTGCGATACACGGGCGTACGCATCGAAGCGGATGTTATCGCCGCGGGTGTAGCGTCCGAGCACGCGCTCCACCCTGCGGCGCAGCGCAGCCCACGCGCCGAAGTCTGTCTCGAAACTTCGCACCGCCGCGCGCGTGGCCGTCAGCAGCTCACCGACGCGGTCATAGCGCTGCGTATCGCCGGCGTCGCGGCGGCGGTCGATCTCATTCAGCCGATGGTGCAGTGCCTCCACCAGGAGACGTCGCCGGCGCTTGTTCTCGAGCAGGTCGTCCTGGAGATAGGGATTGCGGCGCACCACCCAGATATCGCCCAGGACCTCGTAGAGCATCCGCGCCGAGCGGCCGGTGCGCCGCTCGTTGCGCAGCTCCCCGATCAGCGACCAATGCCGCGCCCCGAGCAGGCGGATCACGATCTCCCGGTCGGAGAAGGACGTGTAGTTGTAGGGGATCTCGCGCAGTCGCGCCGACGGCTCGGCGTCGCGCGGGCGCTCGCGCGCCGGCTCGAAAGGCAACGATTCCTGTGTCGGTATGGCATTCATCCGCGTCTTCTGCTGCACAGTGGGGCCAGGGCCGCTCCCTGGCCCGCGGTAATGGTCTAAGGTCTCGCGACAAAATCGTCTCGACGATTTTCGCTAGGGCAGCCCTGTGCTGCCCATCAAATACCGGTCGCATTCCCTGGCGGCACCGCGCCCCTCATTGATCGCCCATACCACCAGGCTCTGCCCGCGCCGGCAGTCGCCCGCGGCGAACACGCATTTTACGCTGGTCGCGAACACGCCGTGCTCGGCCTCGATGTTCGAGCGCGAGTCCGTGCGGACGCCGAGGTCGGCAAGCAGCGGCTGCTCAGGTCCGGTGAACCCCATCGCGAGAAGCACCAGGTCCGCCGGGATCTCCCGCTCGCTGCCCGGCACATCCACCGGCATGAAGCGCCCGCCGGCATCCTTTTGCCAGGCGACCTCAACCGTGCTGAGCGAGCGGACACGTCCTTCGGTGTTGCCGTTCAACCGCTTCACGGTCGTGACGTACTTGCGCGGGTCGGAGCCGAACTTCGCCGCTGCCTCCTCCTGCCCGTAGTCCAGCTTGTAGACCTTGGGCCACTCCGGCCACGGATTGTCCTCCGCACGCTCCATCGGCGGTCGCGCCATGATCTCGATCTGCGTCAGGCTCTTGCAACCTTGGCGCATGGCAGTGCCGACGCAGTCGGTGCCGGTATCACCTCCGCCCACCACGACGACGTGCCTGTCCCGTGCATGGATCGGGGAGTGATCCGGGCCGCCGTTGAGCAAAGCCTTGGTGCTCGCCGTCAGGTACTCCATGGCGAAGTGCACGCCCTGAAGCTTACGATTCTCGACAGTCAGGTCCCGCGCTTGCGTGGCTCCGGTGCACACCACAACAGCGTCGAAGTCCTTGAGTAGCAGCATCGCCTCGACGTTCTCACCGACGTTGGCGTTACATACGAATTTTACACCTTCCTGCTGCATCACCTCGATGCGCCGCAGCACGACATCCTTCTTGTCGAGCTTCATGTTTGGTATCCCGTACATCAGCAGGCCACCGGGACGATCGTCGCGCTCGAGCACGGTCACCGTATGGCCGGCACGGTTCAACTGCGCGGCCGCGGCGAGACCCGCCGGACCGGAGCCGATCACCGCCACCCGCTTGCCGGTGCGCGCAGCTGGCGGCTCGGGCACGATCCAGCCCTGCTCCCAGCCCTTGTCGACGATGGCATTCTCGACGCTCTTGATGGTCACGGGCGGCGCGTTGATTCCGAGCACGCACGAGCCTTCGCAGGGCGCCGGGCACACCCGGCCGGTGAAGTCCGGGAAATTATTGGTCTTGTGCAGCCGCTCGAGCGCATCGCGCCAGAGGCCGCGGTAGACGAGGTCGTTCCACTCCGGAATGAGGTTGTTCACCGGGCAGCCGGAGGCCATCCCGGAGATGAGCCTGCCCGTATGGCAGAACGGCACGCCGCAGTCCATGCAGCGTGCGGCTTGATTGCGCAGGCGCTTCTCGTCCATGTGATGGTGGAACTCCTTCCAGTCGCGCACGCGCTCGACGGGCGTGCGGTCCACGGGGAGCTCGCGCAGATACTCGATGAAACCAGTCGGCTTACCCATTTAAATCAGTCCCAATCATCGACCCCAAACATCACGTAGTACAAGCGTTCGACCAGGCACAAGGATGTGCCCCGCCGCCGCCAGGTGGCGGAGCTTTCGGCAAAAACCACGCTTTTTGCCGAAAGCAGCGCTGGGCCGGGCAGGATCCCCGGATCCAGCGCTTCAATTAGTTACCGCCGACGCGCGCGAGGTCGTGCGCGTTCTCTTCGAAGGCCACCATGATGGCCTCATCGCCGGTCAGGCCCTGATCGTGCGCGCGCTGCAGTGACGCCACGGCGCGCTTGAAGTCCTTGGGCACGACGGCGACGAATTTGGGCGCCAGGCGCTCCCAGCTGTCGAGCACGTAGCGCGCCCGCTCGCTCCCGGTGAGGTCGCGATGCCGCTCGATCATGCCGCGGACGCGCGTAATTTCCTCCGGATCCTCCAGGCGCTCGATGCCCACCATCTGCACGTTCACCCGGCCGGGGAAATCGCCCGCCTCATCGAGTACGTAGGCGATCCCCCCCGACATGCCGGCGCCGAAGTTACGCCCGGCGGGGCCGAGCACGACTACGCGGCCGCCGGTCATGTATTCGCAGCCATGGTCGCCGACCGCCTCTACGACGGCTTCGGCCCCGCTGTTGCGCACTGCGAAGCGCTCGCCCGCCATGCCGCGGATGTAGGCTTCACCGCTCGTCGCACCATAGAGCCCGACGTTGCCGATGATGATGTTCTCCTCCGGCGCGAACGTTGAGCCGGCCGGCGGGTACACCACGATCCGGCCGCCGGAGAGCCCCTTGCCCAGGTGATCGTTGGCATCGCCTTCCAGCACGAACGTCATGCCGCGCGGCATGAACGCCCCGAAGCTTTGTCCCGCCGAGCCCTTGAAGCCGATGCGGACGGTGTCGTCCGGGAGGCCGTCGGGACCGTACTTACGGGTGATCTCACTCCCGGTAATGGTTCCAACCACGCGATTGACGTTGCGGATCGGCAGTTCCGCGCGCACCGGCTCGCCACGCTCTATGGCGGGCCGGCAGATCTCGAGCAGCGTCGTCACGTCCAGGGATTTCTCCAGGCCGTGATCCTGCTCGATCTGCCGGAAGCGGCCGACCTCGGTGCCGACATCCGGCTGGTAGAGCATGTTGCTGAAGTCAAAGCCCTTGGCCTTCCAGTGGTCCACGGCCTTCTTCGGGCTCAGGCGGTCGACCCGTCCGATCATCTCCTCGACGGTGCGGAAGCCGAGGTGCGCCATGATCTCGCGCATGTCCTCGGCGATGAAGCGCATGAAGTTGACCACGTGCTCCGGCTTACCGGCGAACTTCTCCCGCAGCCGCGGGTCCTGCGTCGCCACACCGGCCGGGCAGGTGTTGAGATGGCAGACGCGCATCATGATGCAGCCGACGGCGACCAGCGGTGCAGTGGCGAATCCGAACTCCTCCGCGCCGAGGAGGGCCGCGATGACGACGTCACGCCCGGTCTTCAGCTGACCATCCGCCTCCACCGCGATGCGGCTGCGCAGATTGTTGAGCACCAGCGTCTGATGCGTTTCGGCGATCCCGAGCTCCCACGGCAGGCCCGCGTGCTGGATGGATGTTTGCGGCGAGGCTCCGGTGCCGCCGTCGTAGCCGCTGACCAACACCACATCGGCATGGGCCTTGGCAACGCCCGCGGCGATCGTGCCGACTCCGACCTCGGAGACGAGCTTCACGCTGATGCGCGCCTGCCGGTTGGCGTTCTTGAGGTCGTGGATCAGCTCCGCCAGGTCCTCGATGGAGTAGATGTCATGGTGCGGGGGAGGGGAGATGAGCCCCACGCCCGCTGTGGTGTGCCGCGTCTTGGCGATCCATGGATAGACCTTCGTGCCGGGCAGCTGGCCGCCTTCACCCGGCTTGGCGCCCTGCGCCATCTTGATCTGCAGCTCCTTCGCATTGACCAGGTATTGGCTGGTCACGCCGAAGCGGCCCGAGGCCACCTGCTTGATGGCGCTGTTCTTCGAGTCGCCGTTCGACAGCGGCCGGTAGCGCTCCGGATCCTCGCCGCCCTCGCCGGTGTTGCTCTTGCCGCCGATGCGGTTCATGGCAACGGCGAGAGTCTCGTGCGCCTCCTTGCTGATCGAGCCGTACGACATGGCGCCGGTCTTGAAGCGCTTGAGGATGCTTTCGACCGGCTCGACCTCCGCAAGGGGCACTGGCTCCGACGGGGCAAACTCCAGCAGTCCCCGCAGAGTCGCAAGCGTCTGCGATTGATCGTCGATCAGCTTCGCGTAGGACTTGTACGTGGCATAGCTGCCCGTGCGCACGGCCTTCTGCAGGCGGTGGATCGATTCCGGGTTGAAAAGATGATGCTCGCCGTCAGCCCGCCACTGATATATCCCGCCCGTCTCGAGCGCGTGGCCATTGGTCGCGCGCGCGGGGAAGGCGTCGCGGTGGCGCATCAGCACTTCCTGCGCAATCGTCTCCACCCCGATGCCGCCGATGCGCGAGGCCGTCCAGGTGAAGTACTGATCGATGATGTCCTGGCGCAGGCCCACGGCCTCGAACACCTGGGCGCCGTGATAGCTCTGAATGGCCGAGATGCCCATCTTGGACATCACCTTGATGACGCCCTTGGTTGCGGCCTTGACGAAGTTCTTGCAGGCGAGCTTGGAGTCGACGTTGGTAACCAGGCCTTCCTGTATCAGGCTCTCGAGGGTCTCGAACGCGAGGTAGGGATTGACGACCGAGCAACCGAAGCCGATGAGCAGCGCGAAGTGGTGCACCTCGCGCGCCTCGCCGGTCTCGAGAGCAAGGCTGACGCGTGTCCGCAATCCCTCGCGGATCAGGTAATGATGCAGCGCGCTCACCGCGAGCAGCGCCGGCACCGCCGCGAACTCGCGGCTGACGCCGCGATCGCTCAGGATCAGGATGTTGACCTCCTCGTCCTCGATGAGGCGCCGCGCCGCGAGGCAGAGCTCCTCCACGGACTTGGTGAGCCCCTTCTCCCCGCGGGTCGCGCGGAAGAGGACGGAAAGCGTGCCGACCTTGAGGCCCGGCAGGGCGAGCCGGCGTACCTTCGCGAACTCCTCGTTGGTTAGGATGGGGCCCTTGAGCTCCAGCCGCCGGCAATCCGCCGGCTGCGGCCGCAGCAGGTTGCCTTCCGAGCCGAGCCACACCTCGGAGGCGGTGATGAGCTCCTCGCGGATGCAGTCGATCGGCGGGTTCGTCACCTGCGCGAAGAGCTGCTTGAAGTAGTCATAGAGGAGGCGCGGCCGGGCGGAGAGCGCCGCCAGCGGCGTATCGTTGCCCATCGAGCCGACTGCCTCGACGCCGTTCTTCGCCATCGGCTCGAGAAGCGTGCGCTGATCCTCGAACGTATAGCCGAAGGCGATCTGGCGTGCGCGCAGCATGTCGGGATCGGGGTGCGGCAGCTCTGCGGTCGGCGGCAGGTCCTTGAGGTGCACCAGGTGCTCGTCGAGCCACACGCGATACGGATGCTCGGTCGCGACGGTGCGCTTGATCTCCTCGTCACCGATGATGCGGCCCTGCTCGGTATCGACCAGGAACATGCGCCCCGGCTGCAGCCGGCCCTTGCGCACCACGTCCTGCGGCGGCACGTCGAGCACGCCGGCTTCCGAGGCCATGATGACGAGGTCGTCCTTGGTGACGTAGTAGCGGGAAGGGCGCAGGCCATTCCTGTCGAGCACCGCGCCGATCCGCTTGCCGTCGGTGAATGCGATCGAGGCCGGCCCGTCCCAGGGCTCCATGAGACTCGAGTGGTACTGATAGAACGCCTTGAGCTCCGGGTCCATGCTCTCGTGGTTCGACCAAGGCTCCGGTATCAGCATCATCATGGCGTGCGGAAGCGAGCGCCCGGCGAGCACCAGCAGCTCGAGCGTGTTGTCGAGCATCGCCGAGTCACTGCCGTTCGGGTTCACGACCGGCAGGATCTTGGGCGTATCCTCGCCGAACAGATCCGAAGCGAAGAGCGCCTCGCGCGCCTTCATCCAGTTGTAGTTCCCCCGCAGCGTATTGATCTCGCCGTTGTGCGCCAGATAGCGGTAGGGATGCGCCCGGTCCCAGCTCGGGAAGGTGTTCGTGCTGAAGCGGGAATGCACCAGCGCGAGCGCCGTCTCCATGGTCGGGTGCTCGAGATCGGTGAAGTACTTCGTCAGCTGCTCCGTGAGCAGCATCCCCTTGTAGACGAAAGTCTTGTGCGACAGGCTGCAGAGATACCAGTACTCCGCGCCGTCGATGGTCGAGGTGCGGATCTCGCTGTAGGCGCGCTTCCGGATGATGTAGAGCTTGCGCTCGAATTCGGCCTCATCGCGGGTGCGCGGGCCGCGCCCGATGAATACCTGGCGGATGAAGGGCTCGCCGGCGCGCGCGGTCTCCCCCAGGGAGCTGTTGTTCACCGGCACCGTGCGCCAGCCGAGGACGGTCTGCCCCTCCGACTGGATGATGTGCTCGAAGACCTCGACCAGGCGGCGGCGCCGGGTCGGATTGCGCGGCAGGAAGACGAGCCCGCTCGCATACTCCCCGGCCCCGGGGAGCGAGAAGAGTCGGTCCTTCTTGGCGACATGCTGGAAGTACGCGTGCGGCATCTGGATGAGCACGCCCGCGCCGTCACCCGTATTGGCCTCGCAGCCGCAGGCGCCCCGGTGGTCGAGGTTGCGCAGCACCTGGATGGCCTGCTCCAGAATGCGGTGCGATTTGCGGCCTTTGACGTCGACGACGAAGCCTACTCCGCAGGCCTCGTGCTCGAACCACGGGTCATAGAGCCCCTGCTTGCCCGGGGCAAGGTGCGGGGGACGGCGCTGCGCTCCGGGGGGCACCCGGGGACTGCGCGCCGCGGCACTCCGGCGCTGATGTCGCATGACTTATCGGCCTCTCGTTGCTGGAAAAGCAGGCGCACGTTTCCGTCACCGGTGCGACCCCACCAAGAGTGGGTCTCGCCGGCGGCGCCCGCAAGACTGTCTAAAGACTGGAGGGCGGATCGCGGCGCTGCACCCGGACGCTTGAGCTGGAGTCCGGGCGGCGCGTGCCCGTCTGAGCCGCCGATATAAGCCCGATAATATCCGCCTCTGGCACCGGGTCAATGGCGGCACGGGCTTTTTTCTGGACGTTTATGAAAATTGCAACCTTCAATGTCAATGGCATCGGCGCCCGGCTGCCGGCCCTCCTCGAATGGCTGGAGCGGGAGTCGCCCGATATTGCCTGCCTGCAGGAGCTCAAGGCCCCCGATCCCGCCTTTCCGCTGGCGGCGATCCAGCTCGCCGGCTACGAGGCGCTCTGGCACGGCCAGCGCTCGTTCAACGGCGTCGCCATCCTCGCCCGGGCCACCAGGCCGGTCGAGATCCGGCGCGGCCTTCCCGGCGACCCCGATGATACGCACAGCCGCTATATCGAGGCCGAGGTAGGAGAGCTCATCGTGGGGTGCCTCTACCTGCCGAACGGCAATCCGCAGCCCGGCCCGAAGTTCGACTACAAGCTGGCCTGGATGGAGCGGCTCATCCAGCACGCCGCGACGCTGCTCGGGCTTGGCCGGCCGGTCGTGCTGGCGGGCGATTACAACGTGGTCCCGACCGACTTCGACATCTACGATGCGCGGAATTGGCGGAAGGACGCGTTGCTGCAACCGCAGACTCGTGCGGCCTATCAGCGTCTGCTCAACCAGGGCTGGACGGATGCCCTGCGCGCTCGCCATCCGGGCGAAGCGATCTATACGTTCTGGGATTTCTTTCGTGATCACTTCAAGCGTAACGCGGGGCTGCGGATCGATCATCTGCTGCTGAGCCCGAATCTTGCGCCGCGCCTGCTGGACGCCAACGTCGACACCTGGGTGCGCGGCAAGGAGAAGCCGAGCGATCACGCGCCCACGTGGGTCACACTGGCCGCGAGCGGCTGACATAACAGTGACCTGACTCGCGGCCCGACGGTGCGGTGCCAGCCGCCGCGTCTCCGCTTGCCGACGGAACCGAGGCGGTGCTTTTACATTTCTTCAGATATTTCATAGAGTAGCGGGTGGCCGAAATTCCCAGTATCCATAATCTGCCCGACAATCTGGCGCTGTCAGGGATTGCACTCTTTCTGGACGTCGACGGCACACTGCTGGAGATTGCGGCAAGGCCGCAGGCCGTGTCGGTGCCGCAGGACTTGCGGGAGCGGCTGCGCACCCTCTCTCTCGCCAGCGGCGGAGCCGTTGCTCTCGTCAGCGGGCGTGCCATCGCGGACCTCGACGCGCTCTTCGCGCCCCTGAACCTGCCATCGGCGGGCCTGCATGGCTTCGAGCATCGCGGCGCATCGGGCGCCTACCGCAGGCGATCGCTCCCCTCCGCCGCAGCCCTCGAGACTGCGCGCGAGGCGATGTTGCAAGTCGCGCGGCAGCACGCGGGGCTGATGGTGGAGGACAAGAAGTTCGCGCTGGCGCTGCATTACCGGGGTGCGCCGCAGCACGAGGAGAGCGTCGTCAACGCAATGCGCGACATCGCGGCGCGTGTTGGTGAGCAGCTCGAGCTGCAACGCGGCAAGATGGTCGTGGAGCTGCGCCCCGCTGGAGCGACCAAGGGAAAGGCCGTGGCCGCATTCCTGGAGGAGTCGCCGTTTGCCGGCCGACTGCCGGTCTTCATCGGCGATGATCTCACGGATGAGCCGGCGTTCGAGCTCGTCAATCGCCTCGCGGGGCTGTCCGTGGTCGTGAGCGCCACCCGTGCTTCCGCAGCGCGTGCGCGGCTGATGGATGTGACCGCGGTGCATGGCTGGCTCGCTGAGTTGCAGGCCGAGCCTGCGGCCGCGCTGCGGCGCCTGTCCGGTTCGTCCGGCTCCACGCCCGGGACGTCTGCGTGCGATGCGGCACAGGTGGCGTCGCGAGCAGATCGCCAGGAGCGATCTGCAACCTCAGGCGCTGCACCTGGCGGCCCCGAAGGTCCGGAGCCCGGGACGAGCGGAGTAACTGAGCGCTTGCGGAGCCGCGCCTGATGGGCCGGCTGATCAATGTCTCCAATCGCGTGCCGTTGGCCAAGACCGCGGCTCCCGGTGGGCTTGCGGTCGGCGTGCTTGCCGCCATGCGCGCGCGCGGCGGCCTCTGGTTCGGCTGGAATGGCGAGACCACTCCGCAGGAGCCGGGCGAGCCGGATATCACGATCCGCGATTCGCTGACTTATGCCACCATCCCGCTGCCGCATACGCTCCAGGAGCGTTACTACAGCGGCTTCGCCAACGGGACTCTCTGGCCTCTGTTCCATTACTTCCTCGCCGGCTTCCGCTACGAGGACCAGGAATACGCCGCGTACGAGCAGGCCAACGCTCTGTTTGCCTCCCGGCTGTCGCCGCTGCTCACGCCCGCGGACCTCATCTGGGTGCATGACTATCACCTCATCCCGCTCGCCGAGAAACTGCGCGCCCAGGGCGCGCGCCAGCCGATCGGCTTCTTCCTGCACGTCCCCTTCCCGCATTTTGAGGTTCTGCGTGCATTGCCGACGTACGCGGAGATCGTGCGCGCGCTGTTGGCGTACGACCTCGTAGGGTTCCAGACGGAAACGGACCGCAAGAGTTTTCTGGATGCCGTGCGCGTCCTCTGGGGCGCGCAGTCGGTAGGCGAGGGCGGCACCGTGACCAGCGGCGGCCGCACTATCCGTACCGGCGTCTATCCGATCGGCGTCGATGTAGAAGCGATCGGCCAGAGCGCCGCGAAGGCGGCTGGCTCCGCGCCGGTGCAGCGGATGATGCAGAGTCTCGTCGGCCGTCGGCTCATCGTCGGCGCCGACCGCCTCGACTACAGCAAGGGGCTGCTCGAGCGTTTCCAGGCGTACCGGCAATTCCTGGAGAGCTATCCGGAGCAGATCGGACAGGTCACGTTCCTGCAGATCGCGCCGCTCGGCCGCCAGAAGGTCCAGGCTTACGCACAGATCCGCGATTCCCTGGAGCAGAGCTCTGGCCGCACCAACGGCCGCTTCGCCGATGCCGACTGGACTCCCATCCGTTATCTCAACCGCAACTTCCCCCATTCGACATTGATGGGGTTCCTGCGCGCCGCACAGGTGTGTCTGGTGACGGCGTTGCGCGACGGCATGAATCTCGTCGCAAAGGAATTCATCGCGGCCCAGGATCCCGACGATCCGGGCGTCCTCGTGCTGTCGAATCGCGCCGGCGCGTCCTGCGAGCTGACCGAGGCGCTGCTCATCAATCCCTACGATACCCGGGGGATTGCGGGCGCCATTCAGCGCGCCCTCACCATGCCGCTCGCGGAGCGCCGTGCGCGTCACGCGACTTCGCTCGCCACCCTGCGGGAGAACGACATCCACCGCTGGCACACACGCTTCATCGAGGAGCTGCAGGCGGCCCGCGGACGGCCCGCCCGCAGGAGTGCGGAGCCGACGGAGCTCTCGGCTTTCAGACATTGAGCTCGTAGGCTCGCGGCCCGGGAGCGGCCTGAACCGCTCAATCCTGTTAGGATTGCCGCCATGATTGCGCTCCAGCGTGTGTCGAAATCCTTCGATGGTGCTGCGAGCTTCGCGGTGCGGCAAGTGACTCTCGACGTGCCGGAGCGCAGCTTCCTCGCCGTGGTGGGCGAGTCGGGCTCGGGCAAGACGACCCTGCTCAAGCTCATCAACCGTCTGCTCGAGCCAGATGAGGGGAGCGTTGCGATCGCGGGCCGGCCCGCGCAATCGCTGCCGCCTTACGCGCTGCGCCGACGGATCGGGTATGTGTTCCAAGGCGTCGGTCTCTTTCCCCACATGAGTATCGCGGAGAACGTTGGCATCACACCGCGAATCATCGGATGGCCGGAGCCGGAGATTCGCGCCCGCGTGGATGAGCTCATCGACCTCGTGGCGCTGCCCCGCGCCTATCTGACACGCAAGCCCGCGGAGCTCTCCGGCGGCCAGCGGCAGCGTGTCGGAATCGCGCGCGCTCTCGCAGCCAGGCCGGCCATCATGCTGATGGACGAGCCTTTCGGTGCGCTCGATCCCGTGACGCGCGATACCCTCGGAGATGAGTACCGCCGGCTGCACGATGCCATGCAGCTGACGACGGTCATGGTCACGCACGATGTCATGGAGGCGGTATTGCTCGCGGACCGCATCGTGGTGATGCGCGCCGGAAGCGTCGCCGCGGACGGGCCGCCGCACGAGCTGCTGGCTGCCCATCCCGACCCGGCCGTGCGCGCCCTCATGGACATGCCCCGCCGTCAGGCGGAGCGGGTCAGGGCGCTCATCGAGGAGCGCTCCGCACGTGGATGAGCGCCTGTCCTCGGCGCTGCATCTGCTGCCGGACTACCTCAGCCAGCACGTGCTGCTGAGCGCGGCCGCGCTCAGCCTCGGCGTCGCGATCAGCCTGCCGCTCACGGTGGCCGCGAGCCGCAGTGCCGGTGTGCGCTGGCCGGTGTTGGGATTGGCCAGCGTCATCCAGACGGTGCCGAGCCTGGCGCTGCTCGCGCTCTTTTATCCGCTGCTCCTCGGGCTGTCGTCGCTCTGCCGGCATTTCTTCGGCTTCGGTTTCGCGGCGCTCGGTTTCCTGCCATCGCTGCTGGCGTTGACGCTTTATTCGATGTTGCCGATCCTGCGCAACGGCGTCACCGCCATCACGGGACTCGACCCGGCCGTCCTGCAGGCGGCCCAGGGCGTCGGCATGACCCGCCGCCAGCGGCTGTGGCGCGTCGAGCTGCCGCTCGCCGCGCCGATGATCATGGCGGGCGTGCGCACCGCCGCGGTGTGGGTGATCGGTACAGCCACTCTGGCCACACCCGTCGGGCAGACGAGCCTCGGGAACTACATCTTCTCCGGCCTGCAGGTCGAGAATTGGGTCTGGGTGCTGTTTGGCTGCGGGGCGGCGGTTGCGCTAGCGATCGTCACCGACCAGCTGCTGGCGCTCGTGGAGCTCGGTGTCGCGCGCCGCAAGCCGGCCCTGGCCTGGCTCGGCGTCGGCCTCCTGGTCGCCGGGGTTGCCGCGGCGGGCTCGGTGCCTCTCGCTTCCGCCGGCCGCACTGCGTATGTCGTCGGCGCGAAGAACTTCTCCGAGCAGTACATCCTGGCGGCGCTCATCGCCGACCGCATCCGCGGTACTGGAGATAACGGTAGCGGACACGAAGTGGTGGAACGCACCGATCTCGGGTCCACGATCGCCTTCCGCGCACTCGCAGCAAACGATCTCGACGTCTACGTCGATTACTCGGGAACGCTGTGGACCAACATCCTCGGCCGCACGGACTCCGTGCCCCGTGCGCAGATGCTGCACGACTTGCACGATGAGCTGCGGCGCCGATATGGCGTGGAGCTTCTGGGCGCGCTCGGCTTCGAGAACGCCTATGCGCTTGCGATGCGCAGCGACCGCGCCGCGGCGCTCGGCATCCGAACGATTGCCGACCTGGCCAGAGTCGCGCCGCAACTCACGCTGGGCGGAGATCTCGAGTTCTTCGCCCGTCCCGAGTGGCGTCTGCTCCAGGCGCGCTACCGACTAACCTTCCATGCGCGGCGGGAGTACCAGCCGACGTTCATGTATCGCGCGCTGATGAGTGGCGAGGTCGACGTCATCACGGCTTTTTCCAGCGATGGCCGCATTGCAGCGGACCATCTGACAGTGCTTGCAGACCCCTTGCACGCTATACCACCCTATGACGCGGTGCTGCTTCTCTCGCCGCGCCGTGCAATGGACCCGGTCCTCCACTCAGCCCTGGCTCCGCTCAAGGATGCGATCTCGATCGCGCTCATGCGCCAGGCCAACTATCTCGTCGACCGCCCGACAGGGAAGCTCAGTCCGGCGGAGGCCGCCCTCTGGCTCGAGCGCGCCGCGCACCTGAAGGGCGCGACGCGCTAGCGGAAGCGCAGTTTCAAATCTGAAACAGCGCCCCCTTTTTGACAGCGCTGTCACGCGGGCGTACTCTGATCTCCAACTGAAGAGATTGATGAGCGCGCACTCCAGCGCGCCACCTCGGGGAGAGAAGTCATGAAGCTTCAGAGTGCCGGCCTGCACAAGGCTGTTATCGCCGCGGTCATGGTTCTTATCGGCGGTCTGGCCGCATCACCGGTCATCGCGTCCGGCTTCGGGTCCGGGCGGGCGTTATCGTCGGATACCCGCTTCTATCGGCCACCGCCTTCGCAGGGCGCGATCCAACAGGTGGTGGATCTGCTGCGGCACGGCGATTTCGCCGACGCCAGGCTGATAGCCAGCATGGAGTTCATACCGCAGGCGGTCTGGCTCACCGGTGAAACCGGTGCCCAGGCGGCGGAAGGTGCGAGCGGTTCGCTCGCGGCCGACCGCGACGTCGAGCGCCAGGTCCGCCAGGCGATATTTGCTGCCGGTTGGCAGCATGCCGTCGCCGTGCTGGTCGGCTACAACATTCCCGGTCGCGACTGCTCGCAGTACTCCGCAGGCGGAGCTCCCAGCGATGCCGCTTACGAGCAATGGATCGACTCATTTGCGCGCGGCCTGGGGAGCGGCAAGGCCGTCGTCGTCCTGGAGCCTGACGCCCTCGCCAACCTCCCCAGCGACTGCGGCACTGCATACCAGACGGCTCATCCGGAGATCACGGATGCAACCCGTGAGGCTGACGTGGCGTACGCAGTGGGTGTTCTCGAGAAAGATCCGAATGCCAGCGTCTACATCGACGCAGGGAACAGCGCCTGGCAGTCGGTCGGTACGATTGCGCAGAGATTGCTCGCGGCCGGTGTCCAGCAAGCCCAGGGCTTCTTCCTCAACGTCTCCAATTACCAGTACGACACCAACAGCGTCTCCTATGGCATGTGGGTGTCCGACTGCATCGCGTACGGCACGGTAGTCAATCCCGACGACAACAACCTCGGCGCCGACTGCCCCAACCAATACTGGAACGGCGGTCCCGCAACCAGCTGGAACGGAGCTGCGCTGAACCGCTTCGGCATGTGGAGCGAATCCGCCGCCGATCTCGACTTCAATACCTCGGGGATCGACAGCCGCTTTGCAGGCATGCTGGGCTCGGCCTCTCCATCCACTCATTTCGTCATCGACAGCAGCCGCAACGGACGTGGGCCCAACAGCATGCAGGCCTACTCGGTATCTCCATACAATCAACCCTCCGACCCGCTCGTCACGATGACACAGGGTCCCTATACTTGGAACGAGTACGTTCCCTCGGGCGTCATCGCTAGCCTCGTGGCAGGAGACTGGTGTAATCCGCCGGATTCCGGCACGGGCACGTTCCCGACCGCCAATACCTCCACGGTATCGCCGCTGCTCGATGCCTATCTATGGGTGAAGACCCCGGGCCAGTCCGACGGCCAATGCGACGCCGCCGGGGGTGTGCGAGCCTGGGATGACTCGAGCTACACGCCGTCCATTTCCGGGTGGCCGGTCAGCAGCCCTCCCAGCTCGGCCTACCAGACGTTCGACCCGCTGTGGAGTCTTGAAACCAATTCCGTGTTCACCGACCCGGCTGCGGGTGTGTGGTTCCCGCAGCAGGCACTGCAGCTTGCGCGTGATGCCAATCCTGGTCTGCCGTGACGCCGATCCAAAGCACTCCCGAAGTCAGGTGCCTCGCGTTGGCGATGGGCAGGGATCTTCATTTCGGAAGGGTCCGCCGCATCGCCGCGGCAGCGGTGGACGACTGTGCGATTGCGCCCGGCCATGGTACAGGTCAAGACCCCGGTAGGATTTGAGCATGCGTATGGTTTCCTATATGCTATACTTCACATGTTGGTGAACGGTTCGATGCAGATCGAATTATCCGATACAGGTCACAGGGAGTCTCGACATGGCGAAGTCTCTACGCTCTTTCTCGCGCCGCGGATCAGTAGGCATTACCTCAGCTTTCGCGATCGCAGTTGCTCTTGTCGGTGGTAGTGTCCAGGCGGGTGAGCTCGCCTTTGGTCCGGTCCAGCAGGTGCATGTCAGGGCATCCACGATTGTTGTGCTCGGGCACACCTTTCATATTGGCGACAAGACTCGGATCACTAACGGGGGAAAACCGATCGCGCTCCGCTCGATTTCGCCCGGCACTCTCGTATCGGTCAACGGAGTTGAAGCAGTAAATGGGAGTGCGCAGGTACGGAGTGTCATGGCTGCTGCAACCGTCAACGTTCCCGGCGCAACCAGACTTTTAATCGCCGGTGTCGTTAGGGGCGTCAGCGCCGCCGGTACGATTCAACTCGGCCGGCTGACGGTCGATGTCAACCAGACTCTCAATGGTGACGGAGCGCTGCCTGCAGTCGGTAGCTTCGTGAACCTCGTTGGTACGCAGCCGGTCCTTAACGGGATCTTTCTTGCGAGCAGTGTCGCAAGCACTCCAGGAAGCATCTCTGGCGACAGCGTTCCGGGAAGCATCTCTGGCGATGGCATTCCGGGAAGCATCTCTGGCGACAGCGTTCCGGGAAGCATCTCTGGCGACAGCGCTCCGAGAAGCATCTCTGGCGATGGCATTCCGGGGAGCATCTCTGGCGATAGCATTCCGGGAAGCATTTCCGGCGACCGCGTTCCGGGAAGCATCTCTGGCGACTAACACCCCCTCACGGAGTCAAATGGCGACTCCGCGCGCGTGCGATTGCGCCCACTTCATCGCTCATTCTGCGCGTTCATGGCCACCCGGGCGCGTCGACAGTTCGAGCATTCGTCAAAGGGCGGATCGACCGGTGCTTTCTTTCCGGTCTGATGCATGACGGCAAACGTTATCTGCTGCAGGGCATGCTCGGATCGAGTTGCAGCGAATGCGGCCGCCAGCTGCGCGCGATATCGACATCCCGGGCGACCGCTCTAGCGAGCGCGGTGATGTCGATCCACCCGATCCGGGAATAGAACCCGGGGAGGTATTGCGCATCGCGAACCTCCGCATATCGCTTCCACGCCGCCAGGGCAAGCCCCAGGTGGACGATGGCTGACCGACGGTCGGCTTCGGCCGCGCTGGCGTCGAAGAGCGCCAGATCGCACGCTCCCCGGATCTTCTCAGCGTAGTAGATGCCGAGGTGGGCCATCGCCTCGTTGTCACCGATCGTCTGGCTCAGCTCGTGGCTGGAGACGTTTGCGGGTCCGGCGCGCAATTCGCGCAGCAGCCGGTGCGTGGAGTTGGCGAAGCCGGCCAGGGCATCTGCGACTTCCAGTGGCGTCATGTCCCGCATCGCAATGCGGTTCGTCAACCGACAACGCCACTGACGGATGTTCAGGATCCGCGCACCGGGCATGGTGGCGCCGTTCATGAACTCGGCGACCGTGTACAGGTGGGTTCCGTATGCAGGATCGTATCGGGCACACGCTTCCGGAAACCAGCGCAGGTCGGTGTCATGCCAGAAGAAGCGGGTGGTCTGAGGGATGATCTTCGAAGCGCTGCTCGTGGCCGAATAGACCCGCCGCGCGTCCGCGCCCGGGAACCGGGCCCGAAAGGTCTCTTCGAAATGCAGGTCAGGCAGGGTCGGATCGTAGCTCAGCCGGCCCCAGAGCATGAACGAATACCAGAGTTTGTCCAGGACGAGAGGACGCGCCGCACCGAGCTCCTGGTTCGCCGTCTCGCGGTCGAGGAAGTCGCGACCCCAGGTGAATCCATCCGGGCCCATGTAGAAGCCCGCGAGAGTGTCCGCGGCAGGCATGTTCAGCACATATTGGCGAACGTACTCGGGGTCGCCCCAGCGGAGCGAAAAAATGTCGTCGTTCCGCACCGTGAGCCAGGTCTTCATTCCGAGCTCGTTCAGGAGCGGCATCACCGCTGCGATGAACGGCGGCTTCACCTCTGAATACATGTGAGCCCAGGAGTATTTGAAGCTGAACGCGAAGCGGTCCGGCCACCCGGGGTACCGGCTCCAATTGCGTCGAATCTCATCTCCGGACGTCTCCCAGAACCGATGGATCAGACGGAAATCCCGGCCGGGCTCGCTCTTCAGCGCGTCACGCACGCCCTTGCCGTAGGTTGACCAGAGCCACTGCTCCTGGGTCACGCCCTGAGTGCCCGGCATGTTCTCGCCGGCGGTGATGCCAATACCCTTCAGCAGCGGGTAAGTCTTCACGAGCTCGCGTACGCTGGCGCGCATGTAGGAAACCGTCGCCGGGTTCGACATGTCGTCGTCGATACCATGCTTACCCCGGGCGCCGTAGGTGAATACATTCCAGGTGAAGATGTAGATATCGATGCCGCGGTCCGCGGCCATCTGCATCACCTCGCGCCAGAAGGCGATCTTCCGCTCGATGGTGATCTTCCTGACCACCTCATGGTTGGCGAGAAATCGCTGCGGGACTGCATCCCGGCCTCTCAGATCGAAGGGGACCGGGCCGAGCGGCTCTTTGCTGCGCCATACGTCGTCGAGCGCGATGTCCGGGAATTCCGGGACTTTCACCAGCGACGGGAACGGATGCAGGCTCCAGAGCGTGAGCACGTTATATCGGTGTTGCGCGAGGTCATCGAGGTAGCTGCGCCAGAATTCCACCACCCAGACCTCGGCAATGTTCGCCCGCGCGGCAGTCGACCCATCGGCATAACTGGGGGTGCGCAGATCGAGCGGGATGTTGAGCTTGATGCCGCGCTGCAAGATCCGAGGGCGATGGACACGTGGCTCCAACGCGCGCCCCATGGCAGCGGGTCCGAGATGCAGAGCTTCCGCGACGTCCAGGCCGCCATACATCGCGCCTCTCGTGTCGCCGCCGGTAACGAGGAGCGTGTCTCCATCGACCCGGTCGATGCGATAGGCCTGCTCGCCCAGGCTGCTATCGAGCTCGAAGCGCAGCTTGGGCGCGGAAGTATTGGCGGCGCGCGCGGCCGCCACGACTTCTGCGACCGCGAACCGCAGCATAGGGTGTAAATGGAGTTCCGAGGAGGTGGCCGCCGCCGTGGGCAACGTAACCATCGGGTTCAGCGCGCCGGTCACTGCGAGGCCGCCCATCTGGCGGAGCAATTCTCGTCGAGTCGAAGTCTCGTTCACCGACGGCCCGGCATGGCGCAGCCCTCAGCTGCGCGCAGTCGCGATCGATTCGCGCACCATCAGCTCGAGATCGAGCCGCGGCCGCGGCATCGGATTCGGCCAGCCGTGGCGGTGTGGCCGGTGTTGGATGATGAGGTCCGTGGCGATCCGCCCCATGTGTCTGACGGGCTGGTGCACCGTGGCGAGTTGCGGCCAGGTCATGCTGGCGATCGGGGCGTCGTCGAAGCCGGCGATCGAGAGCTGTCCCGGCAGCTCGAGGCCCATCTGGCGTGCGATGCAAGCGGCGGCTGCGGCCATATCATCATTGCTCGCGAAGATCGCGGTCGGCCGCGAACGCGCGCCCAGGATGCGCCGTGCGCACTCCAGGCCATCGGCGAACTCGAAATTGCCGGTGTGCACCAGCTCCGGGTCGATGGTGACGCCGCGCGCGTGCATGGCATCGGCGAAGCCCAGGTAGCGCTGCTCCGTGGCGCGGTGACCCGGGGGGCCCAGCATGAAGCCGATGCGCCGATGCCCCCGGTCGAGGAGCTCCACGGTCATCTGCCCTGCGGCTGCGCGGTCATCCGTATCCACGGACGGCGAATCGGCCGGCTCGCGCATTGGGGCTATGTGAACGGAGGGCACGTCCGCTTCCGCGAGCGCCGTCCGCACTGCCGCATGATCGCTCAAAGGCGGCAGCAGGATGACGCCTTCGAGCCGCAACTGGCGCACAAGCATGCTAACGTCGCGCGCCATGTCCTTGCTCGCGATGTCCAGTGGCTGCACCATTAAGTGCAGGTCCGATTCGCGGCAGCGCTGCACGGCGCCCGTCTGGAATTCGCTCAGATAGTCGCCTGGCTTGTCGTAGAAGAGGCCGATGAGGAAGGAGCGCGCACCGGCGAGCCCCCGCGCGTTGAGATTGGGCTGATAATCTAGCTGCTGGATGGCTTCCAGAATGCGGTGTCGAGTCTCCTCACGTACCCCCCGCTCGTTGTTGATCACGCGGGACACGGTCTTGGGTGACACCCGGGCACGGTCCGCGACCATCTGGATCGTCGCGGGACCCCGCCGCGCGCTCGCTTCTTTGCTCATCGCGGTACGATAAAACATATGTCACCGCTGTCAACAGGCGCGCCGCTTCTCGACCTGCTGATCGTCGCGGTATGCGCCGGCGGCATCGTCGTATTCGGGCTGGCCGTCTCGCGGCGCCGAGCCCGGGCCGAGGAATATTTTCTGGCCGCCCGTGCGTCGCGCTGGCCGGCGATCGGGCTTGCGCTCTTCGCGTCCAACATCTCTTCCACAGCGATCGTCGGGCTCGCGGGCGCCGCCTACGTCATGGGCATCTCCGTATACGACTATGAGTGGTCGGCCGGAGTGGTGCTCGTCTTCTACTGCGTCTTCCTGCTGCCTTTCGTCCTGCGCAGCCGCGTCTACACCATGCCGGAATTTCTCGAGCGTCGTTACGATGCCCGGGCCCGGCTCTATTTCGCGGCGCTCACGGTCTTCCTCAACATTTTCGTCGACTCCGCGGCGGCTCTCTACTGCGGCGCACTCGTTTGCCGCCTGCTCCTGCCCGGCCCGCCGCTTTGGGCGATCATCGTGGTGCTGGCGGGCGCCGCGGGCGCGTATACCCTCGCGGGCGGACTGAAAGCGGTGATCTATACCCAGGCTGCGCAGGCGGTCCTCCTCTTCGCTGGCGCCATCGTCATCGCGGTAGCCGCTTTCAGTCGGGTGGGCGGGTGGCACGCCGTCCTGCAGGGCGTCGATCCGGCGATGCTGTCGTTGATCCGGCCGGCCGGGGATGCCGGGCTTCCCTGGCCCGGACTCGTGCTCGGCATCCCGGTGCTCGGTATCTACTACTGGTGCACCAATCAATACATGGTGCAGCAGACGCTCTCGGCGCGCAGTCTGGATGACGGCCGGCGGGGCGCGCTCTTCGCGGGGCTGATGAAGCTCTCCGTCCTCTTTCTCATGATCCTGCCCGGCACCTGCGCCATCCTGCTTTTCCCGCACCTCGCGCGTACGGACCTGGTGTATCCAAGCCTGATGATGCGCCTGCTCCCGGAAGGACTCCTCGGCCTCGTCGCAGCGGGCTTCGTCGGCTCCACCATGGCCTCCGTCGCCTCGACACTCAACTCCGCCTCCGCGATCGTCACCATGGATGTGGTGAAGCGCCTCGTCCCTGGGCTATCGGAGCATCAGATCGTCCGGATCGGGCGGCGCAGCATGGCATGCCTGCTCGTCGTGGCAATGCTCTGGGCGCCGCAGCTCGAGCGCTTCGGTACCCTCTGGCAGTATCTCCAGGCGATGCTGGCGTATGCCGTGCCGCCGATCGTCGCGTTGCTTCTCACTGGCATCTTCTGGGGGGGCGCCAATGCCGCCGGAGCGGCAGCGACTCTGCTGCTCGGCACAGCCTGCGGTATCGCATTGTTCGTTGCCAACGTGCTGCTCCACGTAGTGCATCTACACTTCCTGTACGTCGCGCCGCTGCTGCTGTTCATCGACACCGCGATCCTCGTGATCGTCAGCTCATGGAGTGGCGCCCCGGCGTCGCCGATGGCATCGACGCTCGTCTGGAGGCCGGCGCAATACCGCGAGGAGACGGAGCGACTGCAGGCCGTCCCGTTCTGGCGCAACTACAGGGTGCAGGCAGTGACCCTGCTGGTGCTGACGGCCGTCGTGGTCATCGCTTTCAGATAGGCCAGGTCGCTCATGTGGCGCCGTGATGGTTCAACAAGGGGATGACTAACAGGGCGACGCTGTCGATCGTCACGTGGGCGACGATATTGACCACGAGATCCCGCCGCCACAGGTAAAGGAGCGTAATCAGCACGCTCACGATGAACACCGGCAACAGGTGCGCGAGCCCGACGGCCGGAATATGGGCAAGGCTGAAGACTGCGATGGTCACGGCAGCGGCCCACCACTTGTTGTCGAGCAGCGACGCCAGGCGTTCGAGCGCGTAACCTCTGAAGAGCGTCTCTTCGAATATGCCTGCGGTCAACACCACGAGCACTCGCGTCGCGAGCGGCAGGGATTGCAGGAAGCCCGCGAATCGGGCATCGGCGCTCGATCCCAAGGCGTTGGCGAGAAGCCCGGAAACCGGGAGGATGAAGAGTCCCGCGAGCAGCCCCAGCGGGAGCGTCCACCAGCGCAGCGGCTGCAATCCGATGGATGCCGGCCGTTGCCGCTCGGCGAGGATCACGACGGCGATCACCGCCGCAAGGTTGGCCCAATGTACGGGGATTCCCCAATTGATGAGGGTTCGTATCTGCGTCGTTCCGTAGGTGAGTGCCGTGAAGAAGGCCAATGCGGTCGGCAGCGCGAGCGCGAGCAACAAGCCCCAGAGTGTCGCCATGGACAGGGATTGGCGCGGCGCCGGTGTTGCTACCATGGCATCACTCCTGAGCGGAGGCGCCTACCGCGACCCACGCCAGGTCGGCATTGGAAACAGACTCCAATTTGAACGTCCGCGCCGCCGCCGTCATGCGGGTCAGCGCCTGGGCGAGGGGCATCGGCGGCTTCGTGTCGCCCTTCTTCGCCTTGTGGAAACGCACGGGGTTGATGCGCGCCACGACGTAATTGCGCAGGTAGGGTGACTTGAAGCCGCGTTGCTGCAGCGAGGTGATGATCTTCTTCACCTGGGCGTCGATCTCGAGCAGCCGCGCGGCGTAGTCCTCACGCTCGCGCAGGCTGGTGGCGAGCGGCTTCCCGCTGAAGCGGTCGACCTTCTTCAGCAACGCGCTATAGGCGCCGCCCGCGAAGCGCGAGGAGCGCTCGTAGACGACCCCGAGGGTCAGGAGCTCCGCCGCCTCGAATTCCGCCGCCCGCTCCGACTCGCTGCCGCCTTTCTGCTGCTTCGCCAGGCTGCGCGCCATGCGGATCACCTCCAGGCTGCGATCGCGGAGGTTGTGCGCCTTCTCGGTGTTCAGCGCCAGGATGCGGTACGCCAGTGTCTCATCCGGCGAAATGAGCGCGGTGATCTGCTTCAGTCCGAGCACTTTCGCCGCCGCGAGCCGATGGCGGCCATTCGGCGTCCAGAGCTTGCCGTCCTCGCCCCGTACCACGATCAATGGATCGAGAAAGACGGCGGTCTCGCCGATCTTCTCCGCCAGGCGCTTGGCGTGCGTCGGCGATAGATCGCGCTGGAAGGGCGTCGGCTGCACGGCTGCGAGCGGTAGGCAGGCCAGCATGAGTGGCCGGCCGCCCATGGGCTCGTGGTAGGCGCCGATAGGCGCGCCGCCGGCATCGCGCACCAACGAGGCCAGCTCCGCAATCTCGGGACTGTCGATTGCCACTGCGATCTGCGCGGCGTCGAGACCACGAGCCAGTGCCCCGGGAGCGAGCTTGCCTTTCGCGCGCTTGGTTTTGGATGCCGCCCGGCCGCGCGTGCCGGAAGCCTTCTTGCGAGCTGCCATGCGCGCTACGGTGCACAATAACCCGCTATTGGTCAAATAGCCGCAAGCACCGGCTGACAGGCTCCAAGGCCCGTCGGCTGTTGCGGCCAGGGAGCGGCCTTGCGCCTTTCAATCGCGTTCGGATCCGGATCTGTTGGACATGGACACTGCTACCTCGACAACGCAGGTGCCGCCCGGGCGCCTGCCTGCACGGCGCATCGACTCCCAAGGACTCGTGCGCGTCGATTTTGGCGCGATCTGGGCGCTCGCTCTGCCGCTGATGGCGAACAGCGCGGTGCAGATCATCCTCAACCTCACCGACATGTGGTTCGTGGGGCATATCTCCACTGCGGCGCTCGCTGCGGTGGGTGCGGTGCAGTGGCTGGTGCTCGGGGCGGTCCTCGTGCTTGGAGGCGGGGCAATGGCGGTGCAGACGCTTGCCGCCCACGCCCATGGCGCACGACGCTACCGGCGCGCAGCGCAAGCCGCGTGGACGGCGCTTTGGCTGACGGTCTGTGTGGCGCCTGTTTTCGTTGCACTTGGTGTGGCGGGCGGGGCGATCCTGGCGCCGTTCGGCTTTGTTCCACGCGTTGCGGCTCTCGCACAGGAGTTCTGGCTGCCGCGCGTCGGCGGTGCTTCATTCGGCGTCGCGGCCTGGGCGATGATCGGCTTCTTCAACGGCATCGGCCGTCCGCGGGTCAGTTTCCTGGTGGCCGTCGCGACGGCCATCGTCAACGCCATTTTCAACGACCTGTTCATCTTCCGATTGGGCTGGGGGATTGCCGGCTCCGCATGGGCAAGCAATGTGGCGCAGGCAGTAGGGTTCGTGATTGCGTTCGCCCTCTTTCTCAGGGTGCCGTTCCGCGAATCTCACAAGTCACATCTGGCATGGCGTCCCCGCAAGCGCCTCATCCGGGAGCAGATACGCCTGGGCTTGCCGATGGGCCTCATGCCCGCCGCGGACGTGCTTGGCTTTTCGGTGTTCCAGATGATGGAAGTCCGTTACGGCACCGTCGCGGGCGCCGCCACGCAAATGGTTTCCGTTCTGACGTCGATTGCCTACATGCCGGGGATCGGGATCGCGACCGCCGGTACGACGCTCGTCGGCCAATCGATCGGCGCCGGCGATCGGCAATGGGCCATGCGCCTCGGCACCTGGATCGTCGTGCTGGCTGCGGTCGTCATGGGCGGCATCGGACTCGTGCTCGCGGCGGCGGGTCCCTGGATCCTGCCGCTGTTTGCCGGCGCGAATGATCGGGGTGCGGCCGCGGCTGCCGAGCTCGGCATACAGCTTCTCTGGCTCGCGGCGGCCTACCAGTTCTTCGACGGCCTGAACCTCGGCAGCAGCATGTGCCTGCGGGGTGCGGGCGATGTCAGGGTGCCGGTTGCACTGGTTTTTCCGGTCTGCTGGCTCATATTCCTGCCGCTCGCGCACATCCTGACCTTCGCGCCCGGCCAGGGCTGGTTCCACTTCCTGCCGCAGCTCGGCTACGGTGCCGCCGGCGGCTGGACGGCGGTGGTCATCTACGTCGTCCTCCTCGGGTCGACCCTGTTCCTGCGCTGGCGCTCGCGCGCCTGGCAGCGCATCAGCTTGTAACCGCCGCGCTGAAGCAGGAATTCGATGCACCTGTCATGGCGCGCGCTGAGCTATCCTGTGGGTCGTACAGCGCTCGAGCAGCTCGTGCCAAAGCGTCTCCGCTGCCATCCAATTGAAGCCGGGAGCGAACATGAGCGAAGGATCGAAGCCAACGGGCCCGGATCTGCGATCGGGCATCCCCGAGAGTCAACTCGCCGACGGCGCCATGCTGGCCGGCCACGTGGACGAACACTCCGTGCTGCTCGCAAGACGAGGCACCGAGGTGTTCGCCGTCGATTCGACCTGCACACATTACGGCGGGCCGCTCGGCGAGGGGTTGATGGTCGCAGACACGGTGCGCTGCCCCTGGCACCATGCCTGCTTCAGCCTCCGCACGGGTGAGGCGATCGCGGCACCGGCGATCAACCCGATACATTGCTGGCGCGTCGAGCGTGCGAATGGGCGTCTGTTCGTGCGTGATCGGCTGAAGGGGACGTCCTCGCAGGAAGCGGTCGCAACGCGAGGCACAGCCGACCCGGCTTTGGGCGCCTCGGAGCGCGTCGTGATCATCGGCGGTGGAGCGGCGGGATTTGCCGCGGCGGAGATGCTGCGCCGGGAAGGCTTCGGGGGATCGGTCACCATCGTGAGTGCCGACACCGATCCGCCGTACGACCGGCCGAATCTGTCGAAGGACTATCTCGCGGGCTCGGCACCGGAGGAATGGATTCCGCTGAAACCCGCGAGTTTCTATGAGTCGGCCGGCATCGAGCTCAAGCTCGGCGCCGCCGCGGCCGCACTCGATCTTGCGGGGCGCCGCGTGACTCTTGCCAACGGCGACGTGCTTTCCTACACGAAGCTCCTCATTGCGACGGGTGCGGAGCCGGTGCGGCTGCGGATTCCCGGAGCAGATCTGCCACATGTGAGAACGCTCCGCTCGCTGGCTGATTGTCGCCGCATCATCGGCGGCCTCAAAACGGGCGGTCGGGTGGTGATCGTCGGCGCCAGCTTCATCGGGCTCGAGGGGGCGGCCGCGCTTCGCCGGCGCGGCATGGAGGTCCACGTGGTCGCGCCCGAGGACCGGCCCTTCACCCGTACGCTGGGACCTGTGCTGGGCGACTTCATTCGCGCCCTGCACGAGTCGCATGGTGTCAACTTCCATCTCGGCCATCACGTCAGCAGCATCGATTCGCGGGCCGTGCAGCTCGAAGAGGGCGCACGGCTCGAGGCGGACCTCGTGCTGGTCGGCATCGGCGTGCGGCCGCGCCTCGAGCTCGCCGAACAGGCGGGCCTCGCCATCGATCGCGGCATCCTCGTCGACCAGTATCTGGAGTCCAGCGCGCCGGGCGTCTACGCCGCGGGCGATGTGGCGCGTTGGCCGGACCCGCGCGGCGGCGGGCGGCTGCGCATCGAACACTGGGTGGTAGCCGAGCGGCAGGGCCAGACCGCTGCGCGAAACATGCTCGGCCGCCGCGAGCGTTTCACGGTGGTGCCGTTCTTCTGGACTCAACACTACGACGTTTCGATCGACTACGTCGGGCATGCAGCCGACTGGGACGATATCGCGCAGGATGGCGATCCCGGATCGCACGATGCCGCCTTCCGCTTCAACAAGGGCGGCAGAACGCTCGCGGTCGCGACGATCTTCCGTGGCCGCGAAAGCCTCGAGTCAGAGCTCGCGATGCAGCAGACAGACTAGTTACGCACGCCTCGTTGCTTCCTCGGACGCCGGACGACCCGAACCTTGCCGCTGCCGCCGCCGCCACAGAAGAAGCGATCGCCGCCGTCGGATTCGAGGCCCGACACGCCCACGCCCGGCGGCATGTCGATCTGCTCCAGGACATTGCCGGTTTGCGGATCGATTCGCCGCAGCTCGCTGTCGTCCCCTTCCCATGTAGCGTGCCAGAGATCGTCTTCCACCCAGGTGACTCCGGTGACGAAGCGGTTCGATTCGATGGTGCGCAGTACCGCGCCGGTCTCCGGATCGATCTGATGGATCTTGCGGGCGCGGTACTCCCCCACCCAAAGCGTCCCTTCGGCCCAGGTGAGCCCGGAGTCGCCGCCTCCGCCCGGCGCGGGAATGCTGGCGAGCACGCGGCCGGTCTGCGGATCGACCTTCTGAATGCGGCTTTCGGCGATCTGAAAAAGGTGGCGGCCATCGAAGGCCGTGCCCGCATGCGAGGCGACATCGATCGAGCGCAACACTTTGCCGCTGTCGGGATCGACGGCCTTCAGCTTGTCTCCCGTGGCCAGCCAGAGGTTCCGGCCGTCATAGCTGACTCCGTTGACACGGGAGGAATCCTCGAATGGCCCGTATTCCTCGATGATTTCGGCGGTGGATCGACTCATTGTGCGTACTCTCTGGACGATCCGGCGCTGCCGGATCGATGATCCCATCCTAGTCGAGGGGTAGAGGGGGTGGGAGTAACAAGCTCGTCGCGAATCCCGTTACGGGCGGTATCAACCAGCGGCGTGCTCTGCCGTGTCCGAAGCATTGCACCTTGCCCCCGACGGCAAGCGTGTCGAGCGCCCGCTGCACGGTGCGTTGACTGGTGCGCAGCGCGAGCGCCAGGGCCGAAGTCGACCACGATTCGCCGTCCGCAAGGAAGGCGAGCACGTCAGCATGCTTCTCCTCCAGGGGCCGTGCCAACACGACGACCTCGCGCGCGCCGCGCGGCAGGAGGGCAAAGCCGCGCGCGGTGGCGTTGATCTCAGCCAGCGGCCGCAGCACCGCCCGAAGCCGCGCCATCTCGACCCGCAGCCGCGCGCGATGCGACTCATCGGCCGCGCGCAACCGGAATACGCGGGCCACCAGCGTGTCGCGGGCCACGTCATCAGGCCAGGCCTCACCCAGCGCGCGCGCCAGCGCGAACAACACCGGCCGCTTCGCCAGCGAGATCATTTTTCGCTGGTGACGCACGACGTGGCGGCAAGCATCCACGACGAAACCGTCCGAAGCCAACAGCGCCTCGACCTCGTGCAGGCGCAGCGGCCGCTCCTCACCCCGTGCGATCAGCCTTGCCGCGGGCGCGCGCAGCGTCAGGAGCGCGTTTTCGACCTCCGCGGCGAGGGCCGGGATGCCCGCTTGGCGCGCCGCCTCCCGTGCTCGAGCGAGCGCGGTGCGCGCCGGCTCAGTCCGGATGCGGCGCATGGCAATTCCCGCCAGCAGCAGCTCGTGCGCAGCCCGCAATGCGGCAGGTACCGGCCCTGGATCCACCGCGGCGAGCATTCCCTCCGCTTCCTCCAGGCGTCCGACGAGGACCAGGTGGCGTACTTCGAGATTTCTGGCATGCGCGGCGTTGACCCGGTCGCCGTGCGCCGCAAGGGTGCGCCGTGCAGCATCGAGCGTCTTCGCGGCCCAGCCGAGGTCGCGCGACGCCAGTGCGACTTCCGCCTCGGCGACCACGCACCGGGCGCGGGCCACCGCCTCCTTGGGGCCGAACGCCCGGGCAGCGCTGCGCAGGAGCGTCCTGGCCCTTGCATGCTCGCCGAGCTGCGCCATCGCGATGCCGCGAAGCGCCAGCGCCGGCGCGTCGTCCCGCAGGGCGACCCGCTTCAGTGCGCCCAGGGGGTCCCCCGTCGCCAGCGCACGTGCGGCGGCCGTGATCAGCGAGTCCATCGGAATCGCGTCAAAGTTGTAACTCTCGGTTCTGCCGGGGCCTCGCTAGCATTATCTCACGACTGACCATCCACGCCGGGAGATGACGATCATGACCGAAGCGACAGCAATCCAACCCAAGCACCCGACTGGAACGCGCGAGGAGTGGCTCGCCGCGCGTCTGAAGCTGCTCGAGGCGGAGAAGGAGCTTACGCGACGCGGCGATGAGCTGGCGCAGCGGCGGCAGGCCTTGCCCTGGGTTCGCATCGACAAGGAGTATCGGTTCGATACCGACGAGGGTGACGGTTCGCTCGCGGACCTCTTCCGCGGACGCTCGCAGCTCCTCGTCTATCACTTCATGTTCGGGCCCGACTACGCGGCCGGATGCCTCTCCTGCTCGGCGATCGCGGACGGTTTCAACGGATTCGTCGTTCATCTCGCGAACCACGACGTCACGCTGTGCGCGGTGTCGCGAGCCCCGTTGCCGAAGCTGCGGGCCTACAAGCAGCGGATGGGTTGGACGTTTCCCTGGGCCTCCTCGTCCGGCACCGATTTCAACTTCGACTTCAATATCGCGGTCACCGAGGCGCAGCAGCGGCGGGGTGGCAGCGAGTACAACTACCGGCGCACGCACGGGTTCGACGCGATACCCGATCCGCCGCCACGCCATCCGCATTCGGAGGCCTGCGGGACGGACCTCAAAACCTACCTGCGGGACCGGCCCGGCATGAGCGCGTTCGTGCTCGAGGGCGGGGTCGTTTATCACACCTACTCGACCTATGCGCGCGGGTTGGATGGCCTCTGGGGCATGCATCAGTGGCTCGACCGCGCTCCCCGGGGACGCAACGAGAAAGGACCCTGGTGGCTGCGCCACGACGAGTACGGTGCGCGCTGAGTCGAGTCATGGATGCGATGCCGATGGCAGGCGGGACGATGTCGATGGCCTGGATGCCGATGTGCGGCCAGAGTTGGATCGCCGCCGCGGCATCGTTCCTTGCCATGTGGACGGTCATGATGGCAGCGATGATGCTGCCGTCACTGGTCCCGATGTTGCGGCGTTACCGGCAATCGGCGGGCAGCGCGCGGGAGTTGCCGCGGGTGTTGCCGACCGCACTCGTCGGGGCGGGCTACCTGCTGGTCTGGGCGCTGCTCGGCGCGGCAATCTATCCGCTCGGTGCTGCGGTCATGGCACTCACGATGCGTTACCCGGCGCTGGCGGGCGCTGTGCCCATGGCAACAGGCCTGGTCGTAACGATCGCGGGCGTGCTGCAGCTCACCCGGTGGAAGGCGCATCACCTCGCCTGCTGCCGCGGCCGCCATTGCCGCGAGCCGGTCCAGTGCGGGCGCGCACCATCGGATGGTCCGTTCACTGCTCTGCGTCACGGCTTGCGTCTGGGGTTGCATTGCAGCCAGTGCTGCGCCGGCCTGACGGCAGTCCTCCTCGTCAGCGGGATCATGGACGTCCCCGCCATGGTCGCAGTGACGGCGGGCATTACGCTCGAGCGGCTGGCGCCCGCCGGTGAGCGCGTCGCACGCGCTATCGGAGTGGTCGTGGTCGGCGCCGGGATGATCCTGATAGCACGCGCGGCCGTGCTGTCATGAGGGAGCTAGCGGCCTTTGCGCGGCGGGGCTCCACGCGAAGTGGTGGACTGGTTGTAGGGATCGTAGCCGCCGCCTGCGTCGCGATCGGACTGGATGCGAAGCTCCTCGTCCTTCTTGTCCTCTACCTTGAGCTGCGGCTCCTCCAGCCTCCTCAGTAGCCGCGAGGTGCTGTCGATGAGATTTCGACCGGTGTCCTTCACCCAGTCCCATACGGCATTGCCGCGCTCGTCGTGCCGGACACGCCCGGAAGGCACTGTCTCCGGCGGCTTCGGCGGCGTGGATCCCGGCTTCGATTTTTGCGGAGGGTCCATAAAATGCGCCCACCCGACGTGCGGACACGTCCGGCTGGACTATAGCGGAGTCCCCGTAGGCGTACCACCGGACATAATGCGGCTCTGGTGCGCCGAGCCTCTTCCAAGGGGGTTGCAAGATGGGTCGTCCGGTTTTCGCCTGCACGTGCCTCACGGCCGCTTTGCTCGCGCTGGCGCCGCGGTTCGCCGCAGCGGCCACAAGGCCGGTCTCGCTCACCGACTACCGCATGTTGGTGCGCATATCGTCGCCGCGATTCTCGCCCGACGGCAGGCAGATCGCCTTCCTCACCCGCCGCCCCGATTTCGTGCACGACCGCTACGACGCGACGTTGCGCGTCATGTCGGTCGCGGGCGGTGAGGCTCGCGCCGTGGTGGTCGACATTGCGGATCTCGATATGCCCCGGTGGTCCCCCGATGGGCGCACGCTCGCCTTCATGGGCACGGTGGGTGACAGGAAAGCTCAGATCTACACGGTACCGGCCGCGGGGGGGACACCGGAGGAGCTCACCGATGCGCCGAATGGTGTCGAGCAGTACGCCTGGAGCCCGGATGGAAGCACCATCGCGTACGTGACTCCTGACGACTCACCGATCGGTGACAAGGACCGCCGCACCCATCACGACCTCTTCACTGTGCACGACGATGACTATCTGGTGGACAAGCCGCCCGTCCCATCGCACATCTGGCTCCTTTCGGTGCAGACCGACAAGGCACGTCAGCTCACCCGCGGATCGACCAGCGTGCTGGAGACCGCGCCGCCTATCGGCGGCGGCATCTCGGCGCCATCGTGGTCGGCGGATGGCCGCTGGATCGTGTACACCCGCCAGGCGGATGCCAATGACAGCGACTCTGACCTGACCACGATCGTCGCGGTAAATGTCGCAAGCGGTGAGGAGCGGCCGATCACCGATGCACGTACTTATGAATACTTGCCCCGGTTCGCGCCCAAGGGCGATGAGGTCGCCTATCTCTACCTGCACGGACCCGGCCCGGTCAGTGATGTGGACCTCTTCGTCGCCTCGCCCGGGGGCGGCGCGGCTCGCGACGTCAGTGCCGGTCTCGACCGGAATCTGCTCCCCGGCCTCGTGTGGTTGCCGGACGGCAACGGGGTGGTGGTAATGGCCGACGACCACATCACCAGCAAGCTCTATGTCCAGCCCCTGCGTGGCAACGGTCATGCGCTGGATCTCGGTGGCTTGAGCGCCTTCGAAGTGGCGGGCGCGGCCGATGGCGCGCTCGCAGTCGTTGCCGACAGCGCCACGCAGGCCCCCGAGCTCTACCTGTTGCGTACAGCGCAGAGCCGGCCTGAGCAGCTGACACACATCAACAGCGGTTTTGCCGCCTTTGCCTACCCCGAAAGCATCGAGGTGCAGTGGCGGGCGCCGGACGGCCAGCCCGACGACGGCATACTGACCTATCCCAATGGCTACCAGGCAGGAAAGCGCTACCCGATGGTGGTCTACAGCCACGGTGGACCCGAAGCCGCCTCCAGCGAGGGCTTCGATGCCGGCGAGATCGGGCCCCTGCGCGACCTGTTTGCTGCGCGCGGATTTCTCGTGTTCGAGCCCAACTATCGCGGCAGCGACAATCTGGGCAACGCTCACGAGCACGCCATCTACCGCGATCCCGGTGCCGGGCCGGACAGTGACGTGATCTCCGGCATCAGAATGTTGGAGGCGAGGGGGATCGTGGACTCCTCACGGATTGCGGCGGTCGGCCATTCCTACGGCGGCTACATGACGGCCTGGCTGATATCGCACCACCATTTCTGGCGCTGCGCAGTGGTGGCGGACGGTGCGGTGGACTGGACCGAGGAATACGAGGTCAGCTGCCGGCAACCTGGCCTGGACGCGCGACTCGCTGGGCGGCGGCCCCTGGGACGAGCAGAGTGCGGCGCTGTATCGCACCGGCTCGCCGATCACTTACGCGGCCGACATCACTACACCGACGCTGATTCTTTCCGGCACCGACGACACGACCGTGCCGATCACCGAGTCCTTCGCGCTCTATCACGCCTTGAGCAGCCGGCACATTCCGGTGAGGTTCATTGCAATCCCGGGGGCGCACCACTCGCCGCAGGATCCGGTGCATCGCGAGCTGTACTATCGCGCCATCGACGAGTGGGTGGTGGCACGACTCGGGTTGCGTTAGTGTATCTGCGTGTTGGCATTCCTCCTCTGGCTGATCCTTCTCGTGCTGTGCTGGCCGGTGGCGCTGCTGGCGCTCATTCTCCTGCCCATCGCGTGGCTCGTGTTGCTGCCGTTCCGGCTGCTCGGCATCGCTGTGGAGGGTGTCTTCGCGCTGTTGCGTGCGCTTCTGTTCCTGCCGGCCAGGATTCTCGGCGGCAGGCCATAACGATGGACCCGTCATGCGCGCCTCGACCGTCGAAGTGACATCGGTGAGCGCGCACAGTCCGGCGGCACGCGTGTGCCTGGACCGTTATTTCGACGAGCTTGCCGCCCGCTTTCCCGAAGGCTTCGACCTGGAAACCGACGGCGTGCCGGAGCTCGACGATTACATCCCGCCCGGCGGAGCCTTCCTCATCGCCCAGATCCTCGGCGAGCCTGCCGGCTGCGGCGCGCTGCGCACCTTCGCGCCTGGTATCGGCGAGATCAAGCGCATGTGGGTATCACCCGAGGTCCGCGGCCTTGGTGTGGGCCGCAGGCTTCTGGAAACGCTGGAGCAAACGGCACGGGAGCGCAACCTGCGCGCCGTGCGGCTGGACACCCATTCATCGTTGGCGGAGGCGCTGCAGCTCTACCGCAGCTCGGGATATCAGGAGATTCCCCGCTACAACGACAACCCGTACGCGCACCACTGGCTGCAGAAATCGCTCGGCTGAGCCGCTACCAGTATTGCAGCGGCAACGAGCGGAAGGATGCCGGGAACAGCCGTTTCAGACTCGCCACCTTCGGCACGTCGTTGACCTCGATGTAATCCAGGTGCGGGTTCTTCGTCATGAAGTCCTGTTGGCTGAGAGGCACAGGATTGAACGCCGGCAGCGGATCGAGGCGGGTCACGATCGGCGCGGGAAAGACCTTGGCCTGACCCAGCTGCGCGATGTACGCCTGCGCGATGCGGTGCTGCTCGTCGTTCATGTAGAAGATGTCGGAGCGGTATCCGGGACCGTCGTCGGGACCCTGGCGGTTGAGCTGAGTCGGGTCGTGCACCACGGAAAAGAAGATCTGCAGCAGCCGGCCGTAGCTGATCACTTTGGGATCGAATGTGATCATGACCGACTCCGCGCCGCCGTCTTCGTCACTGTGGCCACCGGTGAAGCCCGCGACCACCCGCTTGATGCCCTTCACGTGCTCGAAGATGCCCTGGGTTCCCCAGTAACAGCCTCCCGCGAGGACTGCTTTCTCGGAATTGCCGGACGGATTCGGGTCATCCACGGCCGGCGGCGGCAGCACCTTTGGAGGGGACTCCTGGCCCCAGGCAACGCAGCTGGTGAGCAGGAGAGCGGCAAGAGCGGGTAAGCGACGCATGATGGGTTCCCTCAGCATGTGCATGACCTCCGATCATCTTGCCGAACGTGCGGCCGGCGGGACAGGACCATTATCCGAAGGGCCGGACCATTATACGCCCGAACCCCCCTCTCCCTGGCCGACGGGCTGCGCGCCGAGCCGGGGCTGTGCCTGCCTCAGCGCCGATCTCAGCATCATCGCCGCGGCATACAACACCACGCATACCACGAGCCATCGCAACCAGAAGAGCGGCATGGTTTTCACCAGGTAGCCTGCGATCAGCACGGCCGGCGGGCCGCCGATCGCCAGTCCCAATGCCACCGCCGCGCTGTAGCGCCGCGTGCGCACGAAGCGGATGCCGCCGATCGGCATGAGGAAGGCGCAGGACCCCATCATGATGGGAAACGCCGCCCGCGGATCGAGGCCGAGCAGGCTCAGCATGATGAGGCAGGGCGCGTAGAGTCCTATTCCCAACGTCATCAGCGCGCCCAGAACCAGATTGCCGCCGATGGCCACCGCGAATCGCGTGCCGGAGAAAGCCGTGGCGGATCCCCCGACCGGCATCCAGTGCAGGTTGGCGGCGATGAAGAGGACAGCCGCGATGGCGAGAGCGGTGCCCATGCCTATCTGGATCGCGCGCCTCGGCATGCGTGCGACCAAGCCCGCGCCGAGCCACGCGCCCAGGATCGACGCGCCGATCATTGCGATGAGCAGCCGTGGGTCGACCGCGATTGCCGCAATGAAAATGAGCGCCTCGGTCAGGACCGGCAGCGCGTGACCGACGTTGAGCGTACCGGGGATATCCTCGTCCGATATCCGTCGGGTGAGCTTGAGGGCCGCGGTGGTGGGGGCGAAGTTGCCGATTCCGAGCGTGTCGAAGAAGTTGGTAACGAATCCCAGAGCGAGATCGAACAGCCCTGGACCCTCAGGCCGGGCGTCTGTCGCGGTCGTGCCGGCAGCCAGCCGCTGCTCGAGCTGAGGCCAGCGCCAGACGAACCAGAGCGTCACCGCCGCAAGCAGCCCGAGCAGGGCGCGCGTGATGCTGCCCACCGCAGGGGTCAGGCAACCGATGACTCCGATGATCGCGAGGCCCAGCGCGCCGAGCAGCAGCCGCAGTCCGCGACTCATGCCGTCCTCTTCGTCCGCCAACACGCTCTCATCCGCACCCCCGGGGGACGTTCACGGCGCATGCTACACCGTATACCATTGGCCTTTCGACGGCGGGCTCAATCGATCGGAAGAGGTCTCCTATGCCATCTCTGCAGGCCTCCGCAAGCTGCTCCTGGTCCGGCGTGCTCCCGGCCGTGACTACCCAGTTCGATGCCGACCTCAGGGTCGATCTTCCGGCCACCCGTGCGGTGCAGTCCGCTCTGGTAGAGGATGGCGTCCATGGTCTCGTGGTGCTGGGGACGTGTGGCGAAAACAATTCCCTGACTGCAGACGAAAAGCGCGCCGTGCTGCGCACCGCGGTGGAAGCGGCCGGTGGCCGCGTGACGATCATCGCCGGGGTTTCGGAGCTGACGACTGCGGCGGCAGCGGCCTTCGCCAGGGATGCCGAAAAGCTCGGCGCGACCGCTCTCATGTTATTGCCGGCGATGGTGTACGTGCCGACTTCACACGAGCTGGAGTTTCACTTCCGCTCCGTGGCCGAAGTCACCCGGCTGCCGATCATGCTGTACAACAACCCGCCTGCCTACCGGGTGAGCATCGATACCGATACCCTGGGCCGCCTGGCGGATGTTCCCAACATCGTCGCCGTGAAGGAGTCCGCGCCGGATCCGCGCCGCTTCACGGATGTGGTCAACGCCTGCGGCGAGCGCTTCGTGCTGTTCGCGGGCCTGGATGACGTGGTCTTCGAAGGAATCACCCTCGGGGCCAGGGGTTGGATCTCCGGCCTCACCAACGCGTTCCCGCGCGAGTCGCTGGCGCTGTATGCAGCGCTGCAGGCAGGCGACCTGGAGCGCGCGCGCAGGATCTACCGCTGGTTCATGCCGCTGCTGCATCTCGATGCCGGCCACGATCTGGTGCAGGCCATCAAGCTGGCCGAGCAGATCATGGGTCGCGGCAGTGAAAGGGTGCGGCCGCCGCGGCTGCCGCTCAGCGGCGCGCGGCGCGAAGAGGTCTCGCGTCTGGTGGAGCGCGCCGCCGCGACCCGCAATCAGATCGCCTGACTTCGGGTCAGCGCCTGCCATCGCCCGCGATCACCCGCACTGCGCGGCGCCCCTACACGCAGGCGCGGCCGCAGCATCGGCTGCACGCTGCCTGCTGGCTCGGATGCGTCCTTGGGTTTGGGACAACGTGCACGAGGAGGCATGGTTATGGCAACGTTGAGCGGCATGAAAGTGGCCATCCTGGCGGCCGAAGGCTTCGAGCAGTCCGAGCTCACCGAGCCGAGGAAGGCGCTGCAGGATGCGGGCGCCGAGACCCGGGTGGTCTCGCCGGCCAAGGGCGAGGTGCAGGGATGGAAGCATTTCGACAAAGGTGAGCGCATCAAGGTCGACGTTCCGCTGGAGCAGGCCGACGCCGCCGACTACGACGCACTGCTGCTGCCCGGCGGTGTGGCCAATCCGGACCAGCTGCGCGCCAATCCCAAGGCCGTGCAGTTCGTGCGCGCCTTCTTCGAGACCGGCAAGCCGGTGGCCGCGATCTGCCATGGCCCATGGACGCTGATCGACGCCGGAGTCGTGCGGGGCCGCACGCTGACTTCCTGGCCCTCGCTCAAGACGGATCTCGTGAATGCCGGCGCAATGTGGGTCGATCAGGAAGTCTGCGTCGATCACGGACTGGTTTCCAGCCGCAAGCCGGCCGACATCCCCGCATTCAATCACAGGATGATCGAGGAGTTCGCCGGCGGCAATCGCGCGCGCGCAGCTGCGGCGGCGCGAGAGCCAGCGGGAGCGTCTACCCGACCGCACTGAGTGCGGCCCGCGATGATCAGGGACGGCGCCCGGGCGGCGGGTGAGGGGAGCGGCATGTTATGATCGGGGCCACGTTCCAGGCCGCGGCTGACGGGTCGCGGCACACTGCCAGCCCGATCGCCGCGCATGATTTTCGAACTTAGGATTGTTCTTCGCAACCTGATCCTGCCGCCCTCCTGTCTCATCATCCTCGGCTTCGCCGGACTGCTGCTGGTACGGCGGTATCGCGGCCTCGGCACGACGCTCGCCGCCATGTCTCTCGCCGGACTCTGGCTTCTCTCGACGCCCGTGGTCGCGGGTGGCCTGCAGCGGATGACGGAGCATTACCCCGCTCTGGACCTTTCTCGCCGTGTGTCTGCGCAAGCCATCGTGATCCTGGGCGGGGGCGGATACCGTGCCTACGCGCCCGAATACGGCGGCCCGGCACCTGAATATGCGCTGTATGACCGCCTTGCCTACGGAGCGTATGTCGCCCGCCACACCGGCCTGCCCGTGCTGGTGACCGGCAACGGTATGGAAGCTGTCACTATGAAAGCCTCGCTCTCGCGCGACTTTGGCGTGCAGACAAAGTGGCTGGACGAGTCGGCGCAGGACACATACGACAACGCGCACGATTCCGCGCGCATCCTTCATGCTGCGGGCATCCAAGACGTCGTCCTGGTCACGAGCGACACGCATCTCTGGCGCGCCGCTCACGAGTTCGAGGCTGCCGGCCTCGGCGTCGTACCTGCCCCGGCCGACGTCTGGGCGCCGCAGGATGGCGGGCGCCTGCCTTATCTGCCGAGACCCAGCGCGTTGCTGCAATCGTGCGAAGCGGTCTACGCGCTCGTGGCTGAAGGGGTTCGGGACCTGCTGCTGACGCTTCACCTGAGACATGTAGTCCGTTGATCGACGCGGGCATCGAGGTCTATCGTTCGTTCCGGCGGCGAGACTGCGAGGACCGCGCCTTCATGTTGGGGGCCGTGGGCATCGCCAGCGCGATCGTGCTGCGCGGCGAGCAGTTCAGCCTGGAAGTTGCCGATCCCGACGCCCAGCGGGCGATCGGTCATCTGACTCAGTACGAGGCGGAGAACCGCCCGCCCGAGGCGATGCCCGTAGCCCCTCCGTTGCACCCCCTCGCTTGGGTAGGATGCGTGGGGTATACGGTGTGGCTGTTGGGCGTGGCGTACGCCATTTCCAACGGCCTCGTCAGGCTCGATGCATTCCATGCGGGTGACCTCGACGCAGCGCGTGTACAGGACGGACAGTGGTGGCGCGCATGGACTGCGCTCACGCTGCACTTGAGTGGCCCTCACATTGCCGCCAACCTGGGCGCCGGCATCTGGTTTGGCTACCTTGCCGGACGCCAGCTCGGCGTAGGTGTCGCATGGCTTCTCATCGTGGCGGGTGGCGGGATCGCCAATCTCCTCGAGGGGCTCCTCGCTGCGCCGTGGCATCAGTCGGTCGGCGCGTCCACCGCGGTCTTCACGGCATTGGGGCTGATGTCGGCATATACCTGGGGCGAGCGTCTCCGGCCATCGCAGAGTTGGGTCCAGCGCTGGGGCCCGCTGGTGGCCGGCATCAGCCTGCTCGGCTGGCTCGGCACCGCGGGCAAGGAGACTGACATCATGGCCCACTTGCTCGGCTTCGGGATCGGTGTGCTGCTCGGTGCGGCTGCAGCGCTTCCCGCCGCCAGGCGACGCCTGCACGACCTGCCTCAGTGGCCAGCCGGGCTCGCTGCGATCGCCATCATGGCTGCTGCCTGGGGACTGGCGCTCGCAAGCTGAGCCGGCGGGGCTCCCGACTCAGGGCCCCTCGACGCGATAGCCCATGCGCCGGAACGTCGCGAGCGTGCCGTCAGACCCCAGCAGCAGGTCCATCGACTGCAGCGCGAGCGTCGTCCGGTTCTGATCGAGGGCCTGCAGCGCGGCGGTCATCCACTCCTGCTGCGCCTGCGCCACGAGCGTGCGCACGCGCGCCGATCCTGACACCGCCTCGAGGCACGTGGCGCGATTGTCGGTGTGCGGCAGGCGGCGCAGCAGTGCGACGTCGCCAAGGGCCCAGGCACGCGCCCGCGCCTGCATCGGGCCGACATCAGTCTCCAGGCGCGTCACCACGGATTGCAGACACGCGATCTCCGCTGAGCGCGGAATCCCGGTCAGGTCCCGCATGACGTCGACAGGATCCTTCACGAGAAGCTTGTCCCGTTGAACGGGGACGCCCTCCTGCCGCGCGAGCTCGAGCACCGTTCGTTGGATGTCGTTGTGTGGAGTCAGGTCGGAGGCAGTCAGTGCTTCGTCGTACAACCGTCTTGCCGCGAGGATCGGGCGCAGTTGCTCGATGCGATGATCGTGCGGCGCGAAGCGCAGCTTGAGTGCGCCGAAGCGGGCGTAGAGGGGCGGTGGCAGCACGGCCTGCAGCGGCAGGCGGCCCGGATTGGTCTGTGCCTTCCGCCACAGGGCATAAAGATGCACTGCGGTAAAGGGATGGAAGCCGATACCCACCGAAGGCCATGCGGGGATCACCTCCTGGGTTTGCCGCAGCAGTCCCTGGATGTCTGCCGTTTGCCAGATCATGCGCCTGGGCAGCGGCGTCACCGTGCCCAGCACCCAGAGTACGTGGCCATTTTTGCTGACACGCCAGAGTTTCGGGCCGAGATACCGCCCGGAGATGACCACCTGCAGGGGCGCGGCGACCTGCGCGGCCGTGTCTTTCTGGGCGGCGGCGGCCCCGGATACCATCGGATACAGGAGTACAACGGCCGCGATGAGGGCGGCGATTCTGCGCGCCATGCGTGTTGCAGTCACCCGAGCCGCCGCAGAATCAATTGTTCGTGGGCGGCGCCAGCGGCGCCACTTGCGTCGTGCGGTCGTAGACGCGGGTGAAGGTGAACTTGGTCCTGCCGCCTGTGAGCCGTACCGTCATCGTGAGCCTGCCCTCCTTGGTCAGGCCGTAACTCTGGATGAGTTCCGCGCCCCACTGCGGCTTGGTGTCGATCACGTAGTCGGCGCCCTTCCAACCCGATATCTGCTCGGCATAGCCCTGCTCCGCGGTGATCTCGCTCTCGAGGCCGGGCGTGTACTCCTCGGAGGAATCGCCTGACACGACCGTGAAGGCGTCGGAGCTGACCTTGATCTTGAGGTAATCGCCTCGCGGTACGCTCGACATCAGCTGCGCAACCGGCGAAGAAGCAGGAGCCGGCCCGATGGCCAGTCCCTGTCCGCCGCTCTCCGGCCCTGAGGAGCTTTCGTCTTGCGTGGGCGCGCCACCTCCCTGCCGCCGTCTGCCGTAACTACCGGGCCCCGGCTGCTGATCACCGCCGCTGCCGTGACGCCTCTTGGCGCCCTGTGCACGCAACTGGCCGACCGCCTTGCCCAGGTCATCGCTGAGCGCGGGATCGAGCTTCCAGTCGCCCGCAAGACGCACGCCGGGCGGCGGTTCCGAGGACAACCGCATCGATGTGCAACCCGCCAGGACGGCGGCAGCTACGAGAGCGCTGACGCATAGCGGGACTTGGGCGGCGGGTGACGGCATCGGATGCTCGGGACTGAGGCGACTAGGTACAGCGCGGAGTTCGACCGCCGCGTACGCGACTAAGTTCTGGAAGCCGCGGCACGTGACGCCAGCACTTCGATGCGTTTCCAATCACGCGCCGCCAGGGCGTCTGCAGGCGACAGCCAGGAGCCTCCGGCGCACAGCACGTTCGGCAGATCGAGATAGGATTTCACCGAATCCTGCGTAATGCCCCCGGTAGGGCAGAAGTGAGCCTGCGGGAACGGGCCGGCGAATGCCCTGAGCATCGCCGTGCCGCCTGCGGGACCGGCCGGAAAGAATTTGAAACAGCGATAGCCGGCGGCCAGACCTTGCATCAGCTCCGACGCAGTCGCCACCGCGGGCAGATAGGGAATCGGCGCAGACGCTGCCGCGGAAAGCAAGGCCGGGGTAGCTCCAGGTGAGATCGCGAAGGTGGCGCCCGCGCTGGCTGCAGCTCGCAGGTCTTCTGTGGAGAGCACGGTTCCCGCACCTACGGCGATTTCAGGTACGTGCCGCGCAATCGCTTCCATGGCGGCCAGCGCCGCAGGAGTTCGCAGCGTGATCTCGACCACGCGGATGCCGCCGCGCACGAAAGCCCGCGCCAGCTGAGGGGCGAGCTCCGCCTCCTCGATGGTGACTACCGGCATGACCGGCGACAGCCTCAGGATTCGCTCGATTTCCGCGCTGGGGGACATGGCTCCTACTCGATATTTTGCCTGCAGCCGATATCGTGCAGCAAAATGGCGTCATGCGACAGCGGGCGCTACAAACAGTTCTACTGGTTCACGCCATCGAGCAGAGCGACCTGGCCGGGGACGCCCTGTCGCACGAGGACCGCGCCCAGGCAAGCCGCGAGGCGGCCGATGGCCGTGCACTGCCTGCGGCCGATGATCCGCCTGCGCAGCTCGACGGTCGCTCGGAACGCTTCCTCGCTCGGCGCGCGGACGCGCTGCTCGTGCGCCTGCGTGTGCGATCGCCGGGCGTGGATCGCGTCCTCGCCGCCGCCGGCGGCTCGACCGGTCTCGACCGCACGCTGCTGCTGCTCGGGTTTCTCCTGGGTGTGGCGCTCGCCTTCGCGGACGGCGGCGGCCGGATCGACGTCTTCGCCTATCCGCTCATCGGTCTCGTCGTCTGGAATCTGATCGCCTACATCGTACTGATCGTCAGGGCGTTCCGGTCTCCGCGGCAAGGCGATCAGCCCGCGGCTGTCGCCGCGGCTCCGGCGGCTGCGGCGGTGCAGCACGACGGCTTCTTCAGGCGCTGGCTCGCCCGGACCTATGCCAACCGCGTTCGCGCGCGCATCGAAGCGTTGATCTCCCATTCCATCGGATTCAACGCACCGCTCGCACCGGGGCTGCGGCGCTTCGCAGCCGACTGGTGGCAGGTCGGCCGGCCGCTGTTCCGCGAGCGCTCACAGCGCATCCTGCACCTCGCAGCCATTCTCGTGGCGATCGGTCTCATGGTCGGTTATGCATTGCGCGGCTGGATACTGCGTCAGGCTGCGGGCTGGAGTGCCTCCGTCTTCGGGCCCGCGAGCGCCCATACCGTGCTGGCGACCCTATATGGTCCCGCGTCCGCGGTCTCGCGTGCCCCCATCCCATCGGCCCACGACGTGCAGGCGCTTATGTGGTCGGGTCCGAAAACAGGAGGCGGGCCGGCGGGACAGTGGGTGTATCTCATCGCCTGGACGGCGCTGCTCTACATCGTGCTGCCGCGCCTGATCGCAGTGATCATCACCACCCTGAGCCTCTGGCGCCACGCGATGACCTTGCGGACACCAGCGTCCTTCTCCGGATATCACGCAGCTGTGCTGCGCTCGCTGTCCGCGGCGTCTGAATCCCCCCCGACCGCGCCCAGCGGCTGAGCTCAGAGGCGGCTGGGTCCTCGGGCCGCGCCTTCGAGAAAGGTCAGGCGGCGATTGCCGGCATCCAACCGCACCCGCACCCCGAGCGGCACCGCTTGATTATGGGCGCCATGACCGATCGGGAAACCTGCGGCGCAGGGAAGCCCCGTTGCGGCTGTCAGCTCGCGCAGCACGTCGGCGCTCGAGTAATCGGCGTCCTTCTCCTCGCAGCCGATGAGCTCGCCGAGCACGATGCCGCGCACCTGACGGAATACGCCCGCCAGCGCAAGATGGGTCCACATCCTGTCCAGCCGGTAAGGGCGCTCGCCAATGTCCTCGAGGAGGAGGATGGCGCCCTCGAGTGGCGCGAGGAACGGAGTGCCGATCAGCCGGGTGAGCACCGAAAGGTTGCCGCCGAGAAGCGGCCCTTCGGCCGCGCCGTCGACATATGTTTCCGCGCCGGTGAGGTCCGCGGCGGGCGCTTCGGCCTCGAGAAGCTCGAACATGCGCGCATGCGTATGCGCCTCGAGCCGCGAGAGTTGGGTGAGGACGGGCCCGTGAATGCTGACGAGACCCTGCCGCTGCAGCAGCTGGTGCAGCGCGGTGATGTCGGAGAAGCCGATCACGGCCTTCGCTGCCGGCGTGATGCCGTCGAGCCGGGCGAGCAGCCTCATCATTCCGTAGCCGCCGCGAGCACAGAAGATGGCCCGGGAACCGGTATCCCCCAGTGCGGAAACGAGCTCGGACAGCCGCCGCTCGTCGCTGCCCGCGAGATAGCGATGCCGCGTCAGCATTCCGGGGTCGTAGTGGACCTGGTAGCGCCGCGCGATGACCTCGAGGCCGGCCTCGAACGCGGCGCGATCGAAAGGACCTGCCGGCGCGACGGCAACGACCGGATCACCCGGCCGCAGGGCGGGGAAGGTGCGGTAGCGTGGCGTAGTAGAGGGCATCGGGCAGACGGTGCGAATCTCGCGCCGCATTCTCGCCCAGCGCCGTTCGAAAGCAAGTAACGAAGGCGGCACGGGCCCTGTCTCCCGGGGCCGCGGTGATTCGGCGACGGATGGCGGGTGCCCGGCAAAATCGCCGGTACCGATTGGGGTGCCATCAGGCGTCCCGGGCAAAAGCTCGGGACGCAGCCGAGCAACCGCCGCAGGCGACTTCGGCCGACGGGTCAGTCGGCGAGCGCCTTGAGGTCGCGCAGGAGAGCCGCGCGCCCACGCTCGAGCTGGTCCAGCCGCCGGGCCGCATCGCGCAGCGCCGTGAGGTTCTTCACCGGCGCCTCGTGCAGCCGTCGATAAGTGGTGCGCGCGACCAACCACTGGCGCGTGGTCGTGGCGAAGTGCGCTGCCAGATCGCGGCGCTGGGTAATGACGTAAAGCGGACTGATTGGCATGGCGGGCGGAGATTGCCACTCGTTCATGACAGGCGTACTACAGTCCGGAGAGCAAGCTGTGTTCCAGTACACGGTTTAGCCTCTCAGTCGAGCGGATTGGGCCGGCGTGCGAGGCGGGCGAATTGCGCCTTGCGCTCACGGAGCTGCTCGCGCCAGGCCGACAGCATGCAGCCGCCGACCACGCCGAGGACCAGAGCCAGGGCCGAAATATTGCTGTTGTCCCGCGCGAGCGTCGTGAGCGTGCGCGGCACGGATGTCAGAATTTCCAGGTGCATGGATGAACCCCCGTGCGATGTGCGTTGAACATAACACCGTGCCGATGGGGCCGGGGAGTCTCCGGATGGCGACTTTGGTCCCGTCTCGAAAAAAACTTGAACCACTTCGCAGACGAAATTCCGCAGAAAGAGCCAGGGCGCAGACGTCGCAATTCGTTTGCCGCCGCTCGTCGTCCGAAATTGCCGCTCGTCTTCACAAACATCTCGGGGTGCCCCGTTGCCTCACCGCGGCCCACACCCGATGCGCTCGCTCGCGCAGCGGAATGTGCCTGCCACTTCCTGTGCCTCTGCTTCCTCTACGCTTCTATCAGAGCAAAATGCTTCTGAATGAGCGCTGAATCCCACGCCGGGAATTTTTCCTAACCGCGCGCCAAGCTCGAGCCGCGATCCCGAAAAAGCCCTGCCACCGCTCGCCGAAGCCGGTCTCGGCTACCGGCTGCGCGCGGACGAGAAGAGCTGAAGCCGCGCCGTCAACCCCGAACCGATGCGATTGCCTCGAGCACATCTTCCATGCCGGCACGGATTTCCTGCGGCGTCTGGCTGGCGTAGCCGAGGCGCAGGTGAGTGCCCGCGCCGGCGGCGAATCGATATCTTGATTCCGGCTGTACGAACACCTTCCGTCTGCCGGCTTCTCGCGCAACTGCGTCCGTGTTGACGCCGCAGCTCAGCCACAAGGCCATCCCCCCGTCCGGTACGGTCCATTCGAGGGGCAGCCCGGCGCGGCGCCCCGCGGTGAGGGCGTCCACCAGCGTGTCGCGGCGCTCCTGATAGACGCGGCGCATGCGCCGGAGGTGCCGCTCGAATCCGCCGCTGTCGATCCAACGGGCAACCGCATCCTGAAGGAAGATGTTGTTCTGGCGCGTCATGATGGTGCGCAGGCTGACGAGCGGCTGGTAGATCCGTTCGGGCACGGCCAGGAATCCCAGCCGCATGGACGGCAGCATGACCTTTGAGAGCGTGGAGGTATAAATGACCAGCTCACAGGGATCGTTGCTAGCGAGGGGAGCTATCGGGTGCGAGCGGAAATGGAACTCGTGGTCGTAGTCGTCCTCGATGATCGGAACGCCGTGGCGGCTCGCCAGCTCATAGATGCGCAGGCGCCGCTCGGCCGGCAAGGTGACGGTCGTCGGGTACTGATGATGCGAAGTCAGGTAGATGAGGCGGATCGGCTCCCGGCCCAATGCCGCCTCGAGCGCTTCCGGGACCATCCCTCGGGCATCGAGTTTCACGGGCACGAGGTCGGCGCCGGCTGCCCGGAAGGCCTCCCAGGCAGGAGGGAAGCCCAGCTCATCCATCGCGACCTTGTCCCCGGGCTGCAGCAGCAGCTGCGCGACCAGATACATGCCTTCCTGGGAACCATGCGTCACCAGGATCCGGCGACCCGTGAGAGCGCGGACGCGCCGCAAATACAGACTCAATCTCTCGATGAATTCCGGATGTCCCGCCGGATCGCCGTATCCGCCCAGGCCAGTCGGCGCCTTGCGCAGGGCCTGCGCCACACACGTGCGGAATTCATCGTAGGGAAAGAGGCGCAGGTCCGGTACGCCGCCGGCAAAGGCATAGCGGTAGCGCTGCGAAGAGTCGAGTCCCACTCTGATCGCGCCGACGTTCCGTACGACTCGCCACCTGAGCGTCCTCGGGCTGCGGGGTGCAGATCGGCTGGCGCGGGTTCTGAAGAATTCCGAGGGTAGAACGGCCGCCACCCTGTGCGCGCGACGCTCGCCTCCCTTCAGCCAACCCTCCGCAACCAACTCGTCGGCCGCAGCGCTGACCGTATGGCGGTGCACGGCCAGCATCACGGCGAGGCGCCGGCAGGAAGGCAGGCGCTCGCCCGGCTTCAGCCGGCCGCTCTGGATGGCTTGACGCAAGCCCTCTGCGATCCGCAGATAACTCGGGCGTGTGTCTTGCGGGATCGACAGGTGGAAATCCAACACGGATCCGGTCTCCGAATCTGGTATAGGACAATCACGGAATCTGGCACTTAATACTATACCAGACCTGCGCGATCATCATTTCGCCCCAACGGAGCGAGAGTCGGACATGATCGCCCAGATCTGGCGCGGCCGGACGCGAGACGACGACCGCAATGACTTCACCAACCTGCTGCAGGCACGGATCCAGGCGGAGGTGGCAAGCTCGAGCGCCTGTCGCGGCGCCTACGTGTTGCAGCGTCAGATCGAGGGCGGTCAAGCCGAATCACTGGTTCTGACACTGTACGACCCTACGTCGCTTGGCGGCTCCAAGCACGAGCAGACTCCACAACCGTCACCTCCTTCCGACAAGGAAGCGCGCCTCCTTCTCGGTTGCGACCTGACTTCTGCACGCTACGACGTGATCATCGATCCGCAACGTGCGCTGCTCTACGCGGAGCTTCGCCGCCGGTTTCCGTTGCGATTCGCCGGCCCGCGGTGATCCGGAAGCTGCGGAACCCCGGAACCGGGTCCCTGGCCTCCGATTTCTGGCATCATCCCCGCGGTCCGCATCAGTGGCGCCGGCCGCGGTCGCTTACACTCCGCCATGCGCACTCGAGTCAAAATATGCTGCATGGCCTCTCTCGAAGAGGCGCGACTCGCCGTTCAGGCGGGAGCCGATGCGGTTGGATTCGTCGGTCCGATGCCTTCAGGGTCTGGCCAGATGGCCGACGATGAGATTGCCGAAATCGCAGCCTCCGTGCCCCCGCCGACCGCGACTTTTCTGCTGACCTGCGAAGTCAACGCTGCAGCGATCGCTCGGCACGTCGAGCGTACGCGGCCTTCCGTCGTGCAGGTGGTCTCTCACATCGAGGTCTCGGAGGCGGCCAAGCTCGCTGCGCTGCTACCCGCAACGCGGCGCGTGCAGGTGATCCACGTTGAGGATGCGCGCGCACTGGATCTGATCGAAGGTTACGCGCCGTACATTCACGCGTTCCTCCTCGACTCCGGCCGGCCCGGGCTTGCGATACCCGAGCTCGGCGGGACGGGACGTGTCCACGATTGGGGGATCAGCGCGGAGTTCGTGCGCCGCAGCCCGCATCCGGTATTCCTGGCGGGCGGTTTGTCGCCGGCGAATGTAACCGACGCGATCCGCCGCGTGCGGCCCTTCGGAGTGGATCTGTGCTCCGGCGTGCGCACCGACAGGCGACTGGACCCGAACAAGCTCAGCGCATTCATGAAGGCGGTGCGCGAAGCAGACCAGGAGCAATCATGAGTCACCCCAAAGGCACCTCACCGGATTCGTATCCCTATGCGACCCACCTCGACGTCCTGTTCCGGCACCTGCAAAAGATCGACGTCCCCGGACTCGTGGATGGAGTGAAGGATCAGTGGTACAACCAGACCTTGTGCGAGGTGAACGGCTCAGTGGTCCGCCTCGGGGTGATGCAGGGCGAATATCACTGGCACAAGCACGAGGAAGACGACGAGTTCTTCTTCTGCCTCGACGGTCAGTTTCTAGTGGATCTGGAAGACCGTACGGTCGTTCTCGAGCCGCGTCAGGGCTTCGTAGTGCCCAAGGGCGTCATGCACCGGACGCGTGCGCCGCAGAAATGCGTGATCCTCATGGTCGAGAATGCCGGCATTGTCCCGACCGGCGATTGATGTGCCGATCGGTCTGCGCGGCTGAGGAACCCGTATCCCACACAACATGAGGTTGTGGGATACGGAGCGGAAATGCGCTAAGATTCGTATCCCTCAAAGATGATTTCGGTGGGATACGAGCCATGGCTTCTCTTGTTGCGCCGCACGAAAGGGCACTCACACTGCTTTTCACCGAGCTGGCGAGCGCCGCAGCGCGCCAGAGCGAGGCATTTCTAGGAAGCCCGGGCTCGCTCGCAGAGCGAACTAATGAAACCGGTACTCGATACTGGGTTCATCGGTACTCGGATGCCGCCGCTCGGCGCCACGAGCAGTACCTCGGCAAGTCCGACGATCAGCCTGTCACCGCTCGGATTGCCGCTTTGCGTGAGCGGATCGACGCCGCCAATTCCGCGATCGCCGGCATCAGGCTGCTTGCACGTGCCGGCTTCGCCACGGTAGACCGCAAAACCTACGCCACCTTGGCCAGCCTGCACAACCATGGGCTCTTTCGTGCCGGTGCTCTGCTCATTGGGTCGCATGCATACGGTGCATTGCTCAATGCCATCGGAGTTCGTGCCGCAGCGTACTCGACCGAGGATGTCGATATTGCGCGCCGGGCACAGCTGGCGGTGTCGGGCGTGCCGCCCTTCATCGAAATGCTGCGCGAAACCGGCCTCGAATTCTTTCCCGTTCCCGCGCTCCACCGGCGTGCGCCGTCCACGTCTTTTGCCGAGCGCGGAGGTTCGCGCCTGCGCGTCGACCTTCTCGTTCCGTCGCCGGACGAGAACTATCCGACACTGCCCATTCCTGAGCTCGGGGCCCACGCCAAAGGATTGCCCTATCTGGCCTATTTGTTGGGCGCATCACAGGAGGTGCCGCTACTCAGCCCTCACGGAGTCGTCCTCGTGCGCGTTCCGGTGCCGGAACGCCTCGCAGTGCACAAGCTCGTCGTCTCGCAGCTCAGAAGTACCGCGAGCGCCAAGCCCGAAAAGGACCTCCGCCAGGCGGCTACTCTGACTGAGGTCCTCGCCGAGCGCTTCCCCAACGCAATTACGGACGCGATCGATGCACTCCCCAAGAGTGCTGTGCGCTACGCGATGCGCGCGACGAAGGCGTTGGAACGTCACCTGCCCCAATCGGCGGAAAGTGCCTGGGAGGAGTTGAAGTCTCTGTCGGCGCGCTGATCAGGAGTGCCGGCGCCGATCCGCCGACGTGCCGCCGCCGGGACAGGGCAGCCTCGGCCGCCCAGGCATCGAAAACGGGACTCAGGTCAGGGAGACGATCAGCTTCGCCGAGTGGCTGCGCCAGTTGATCGGGATGATGAAGGAGCGTTGCCCGGGCTTCTGCGGGACCGCGGGCTTCTCGCCGGTCAGCACGCTCGGCACCGAGATGACGAAGTCGCGGCCGAAGTCCCGCCGCGCGTTGCCGGAGATGGTGTTGGCCACCTCACCGACCAGGTCGCGCATGGTCTCATGGCTGAAATCGTTCTCCTGCATCTTCATCAGGAGCACGGTGAGCATCGCGCGTGGCGCGGTGAAGTACACGACTCCCTCGCGCTTGCCAGAGATGCTGATCATACCCGTGTAATCGTGTACGGAGGGTGCCCCTTCCATGAGGTACGGCGAGCCGATGGTGGCCGGCTGCTGCGCCGCCACCTCGAAGTAGTTCGTCGTTCCATCGACGAAAGTCTTCAGCTCCTCTTCCCGCAACATCTGCCCGCTCTCCGCCTCGGCCTCAGGACATCAACTCCGCGATCGCCTCATTCAACTGCCGGTCGGTGAACGGCTTGTTGAGAAAGCCGTTCGCCCCGCGCTCCATGGCTTCGACCGCGGTCGCCTTGTCAGCGAGCGCCGAGATCACCAGGATACGCACTGCCGGTTTCAATTGCACTATCTTCGAGATGCATTCTATGCCGTCCATCTGCGGCATCGTCAGGTCCATGGTCACCATGTCGGGGTCGGTCTTGCGGAACATCTCCAGCGCCTCGACCCCATTGCCGGCCGTGCCGACCACCTCGAGCTCTTCGAACTGCTGCGAGCGCTCGATCCGCCGCCGCATGATGTTCGAGTCGTCCACGATGAGGAGCTTGAGCGATCGCCCGCCACCCCCGTTGTTTTGACTGCTGCCCATCCGCGCCCCCATTCCTCAAGCCACCGCCGAGCTCGCCGCTTCGGCGGCGGGCAGCACGATCTTGAAGCGTGTGAAGCGGCCTGGGTTCGTGCTTACCCCGATCTTGCCACCTAGACCGTAGACTGTACGTGCGACGACGTCCATGCCCACGCCTCTTCCAGCGTCCATTGTGACCTCATCCTGGGTCGAGAATCCGGGACGGAAGATGAGAGCCATCGCCGCACGGGTGTCCATGGAAGCCGCTTCCTCGGCTGTAATGATGCTCTTGCGCACCGCAGCATCCTTCAATGTCTGCGGCGAGATGCCGGCGCCATCGTCCTCGAACACCAGCTCGTAGCCTTCGCCCGAGCGGCGGAAGTCGACCCGCACAGCACCTACGTCGGATTTCGCCATCGCGCGGCGCGTCTCGCTCGGCTCGATGCCGTGGACCGCAGAATTGCGCAGCATCTGAATGATGCAGTCCTTCACGGTGGCGATATAGGGGGGCGGCACGTCGCCAAGTCCGGAGACTGTCAGCCTGAAGGGCTTGTGATGATCCTTTGCCAGCTTGTCGGCCAGGGCCTGCAGCGTGGGCGACATGTCCTCACCCGTGCGGCGGCCGCCCTGAGGGGACTTCGGCGCACGTGTCTGGGTGGCCGGGGCCGGGGCCGCCCCGGGCTCTTTCAGCGCGGTGAGCCGTGTGGCCATCTCCCGCACCCCACGGAGGTGCGCCAGCAGGTCGTCGAGCTTCAGCACCATCGGCAGGAAGTCGTTGCCGGAGAGCTCCGCCCGTTTCTTGAGCTCGCTGACCATGTCTTCCAGGTGATGCACCCGATGGGCGATGCTCATCAGATTCAGGGCCGAAGCCTCGCCCTTGATCGAGTGCAGCTCGCGGAACAGGCCGCCCAGCTTCTTGCGGAACTCGGCGTCGGTGCGCGCCGGCTCCTTGAGGATCGCATTGATGAGCTGCAGCCCCGTCTCGGTGGTATCGAGGAAGGAGCCGAGCTGCAGCGGATCGACGTGCAGCATGCCGACCATCATGTCGACCTGCGCGTTCGCGTTCTCCTGCGCCTCCTGCAGCTCCTTCGCCAGCAGCACGTTGGAAGTGATGTCACCCACGGAGCACAGCATGTGCTTGACGCCCCCTTTGGGGCCGACCACGCGGTGGAAGTCGAACTGCAGGTAGCGGGTCTCTTTGCCGCCCCGCCCGTTGTCCATGGAGACCTCGAGCTGCCCGAGCGGGTTGATGCTCTTCATCAGGTTCTCGTGCGCCCGATCGCCCCAGAGCAGCTTGATGTACTTCATCGCCGTCGCGAGGGTGTCGGGCGGCACCCGCTCCTCGAGCAGCTGCTCGAATGACAGGCCGGCGAAATCGCTGCGGCCGAAGATGCGCGTCAGCGCCTCCGACCAGACCGAGCCGATCTTGTAATCGGCGTCGAGCAGGAAGAAGCCCTCGCGCACGGTCTTGAGGATGTCGCGCGTCTGCTCCTGCGCCTCGTGTGCGGCCCGCGCGTGCCGGGCCCGGGTCAGCTGCAGATATGCGGCGGCAAAAGCGAGTGCCAGCGCGGCGAGCACACCGCCCGAGAGCAGTGCCCGCAGGCGTGCGGCTGCGCCGGAGCTCTGCGCCTCCAGCGAGCGGGTCACCGCGGCGAGCTGCTGATGCAGCTGGTCGACGTTCTGCTTCGCGAGCAGCTGCGCCTGGCGCACGTTGGTGTAATACATCTTGCCGCTCTCGGACAGCGAGCTGCCGGAGTCTGTGTCGATGTACGGTTCGCCGGAGAACGCGATCACCGGCGCGAGCACCGGACTGTATTCCTGCCACATCCGCAGCGCCTCCTGCAGCTGCGGCGAATCCAGATCGCTGCGCTTGGCGAGCAGCTGGATGTCGTCGTTGAAATGCTCCGCAGTGGCGGCAAGCTCGCCGTGCGCCTGTCCTGTGTACTCGCGCGTCTCCAGCCGCTCACGCAAGGCCGTCAGCTGCTGCGAGATGACACCCGGGTACGTCTGCAGCTCGCTCGCCTTCTGCAGCGCGGTGATGCTCGAGCGGATCTGCGTGGCCAGCCTGAAGCCGGCGAGCAGGGCGAGGCCCATGACCACGGCGAGGACCGTGCCTACGCCAGCGGTCAACAGCCGGCGATTGCGATCTGCGCCTGCGACTTTCATGTTGGTTCTTCCTGGCGGCCCTGAGGACTAGTTCGGCAGCTCGAACCGGATGCGCGTGCGCACGGGCACCTCGACCGGCTCACCGTTGTATTTCGCGGGTTTGTAGCGCCAGCGCCTGATGGCGTCGGTCGCGGCACGATCGAAGACACCGGGCGGGGTCGACTCGGTCACCTGCACGTCCTTTGTATACCCCTTCTTGTCCACGACGTACTGCACTGTCACGCTGCCGCTGACCTTGTCGTTCAGCGCGCGATCGGGATACTCCGGTGGCACATAGCGCGTGCGCTGCAGCTTGGCTGCGAGCGCCGACAGGTCCGGCGGCGCGGCCGACTGCTGCTGGGCGCGCGAGCTCGAGCCCGAGCGACGAGCCGCCGCAACGGCGGCCGCACTGGCGCCCCAGCTGGCCGCGGCCGAGAGATCGGCATTGGCCTGCGCGGTTTCGCCGGAGCGTATCTCGGAGCGGGCTCGCGTGATCAGCTTGCCGGCCAGCACGCCTCTATCCTGCGCCGCGGTGGCCAGCGCCGACCCCGTGGGATGGCTGTCCTGCAGCTGCTGCAGGTAATCCGCAGCGCTGTCGCCGGCCGGGGAGGTCAGGGCACCGCCGCTCAGGCGCTCGCCGATGAGGGCCACGAGGTGGTCAGTCTTCACGCGCGCGGCCTTGGCCTCTGCGCTTACCAGCTGCCGCTGAAAGTCCGCCACGTCGGCTGCTGACGCGCCACTAGCACGTGCGTCGGCCAGCCAGCGACCTTCGTCGGCGGAATCACCCGAGAGCGCGTTCTGCCGGGCCTTGCCGAAGAAGGCGGCAATCAGCGCGTTCGTGGCCCGCTGAGTCGCAGGGGCCGCAGGTGCGGCCGCCCGCAGCTGGCTGAGATAGGCCTGCGCGCTGTCACCGGCCGGGCCGGTCAGCTGATCGGTCCGGATGCGATCGATCACCAGTGCCGCCAGGTTCTGTACCTTGTCGGCCTGCTGCAGGTGCGAGAGCTGCTCCCGCCAGGCGGCAAGCTGCGCGGCAGGGACGGCGCCGGACTGCTCGGCCTGGCGGAGCAGGGCGTTTGCGCGGTCCGCATTGCCGTCGGCGAGAGCCTTGGAGATCTCCGCGGTCGAGAGCTGCAGCTGGAACGGGCCGAGGTGCGAGTCTTTGGGCTGTGCGAGCTTCAGAGTGGCCAGCGCGAGCGCGGCGTCGTTGTAGTGGGTGCCCGACATCGCGTCATTGAAGCGCGAGATCAGGACGTCGCCGACGCGGCGCAGTCCGTCTTTGGCTTCGCCGTTCGTCGGATCCGAGGCCAACGCGGACCTGTAATAAACGAGTGCGTTGTCACCGGTCGGGGCGGTATAGCGCCGATCGCGCATGGCGCGACGTGCCTTTTCCAGCAGGTCATCGACCTGGCCCGCCACGATGGACGTATCCACCGCAGGCTGCGGCAGGACCGCGGCAGTCTCCGAGCTGGTGCCCGCCTGCGAGCCTACCGTGCCCGAGGTCACGGCCGCCGTACCGGAGCCCGAGACTGTCTTGCCATGGGTGAAGTACCAGGCCCCTCCCGCGGCGGCCGCGACGACGGCAAGCCCTAAGCCTGCCCACAGCACCCACTTGCTGCCGCCTTCTTCCGGCTCCTGTGGCTCCTTTGCCGGGGAATAGGACATCGAGGGCCGGAATGCATCGAGCGTCAGGGTTCCGGCAGACCCGGCGCCGGGCCCCGCACCCGCGCCACGGGCGGCTGCGCTGCGGTTCGCGGCATCCGTGATTGCGGCATCGAGCACCGCTGTCGTCTTCGGGCCCTCGATCGGGATCGTCAGCACCGCAAAGACGCTCGTCCCCTTGACGGCTGTTGCGACCTGCTTCTCTGAGTCCGCCTCCGCAAACACCACGACCACGGCGTTCGACGCTTGCTGTGTCGCACGCTGCACGTCCGCGCGTACATCGCTCGTTGATCGAGCGTCGATCACCAGCATCTGCCCACGCTTGGTGCTGGCAAGTTGGCCCAATGCGCTGTCGATCGAGTCGACGGGGCTGACCGATGCCTGTCCGCCGAGCGCTTCTCCGAGCTCGAGCAGGAAGTCGTCGCGATTGGTGAGTACCGTCAGATCGACAGTCGGTCGCGCCATGGGGGCTCCTGTCTCCGTCGAACTTCCGGCGTTACCGGACTCGAGATTCCGAGGCGCACTCGATGCTGGATTGGCCACTGGTCGTGTCTCCACGCTCGAAAAAGAGCTCATCTGCGCACGATCGGCCTCCGCTCCGGGCCATCGGGCGCTCACCCGCTTGATAACTCACGCAAAACGCGGTTTTATGGAGCATATTGCGCGGCCGACGTCCCGCAGTGCCGCAGTTCACAGTAACGACAGCCCTGTCCGGTGCACGCGACAGCGCGAAGCGGAAACTCTGAAGCAGTGCTCGCTTTCCGGCCTTGCGCGCAGTAGCGCGGGCCGTGGACAGAACATAAGATGTCCCCATGCGCGCGGACCCGTTCCCACCTTCTCGCCGCATCCAGGCACAACTGGGCATGCATTTTGCTCTATTTCTGCCAGTGCCGCATCCAGGCTGCGTGTTCATGGAGGCTGGGACACGGAAGCGGTTGAACGATCCGCTGTCATGACCGTCTTAAAAGTAGCGGGACCCGGAAATCGAGCGCCACCACGCACCGTGCACAGCGTTGAATCAGGATTGGGAGTCCTCGCGCTGGCATCGTTGGCCTCCCGGTCCATCCTTAATAGGGCCACGAACTGAAACGGGAGGGAAGGACGATGCGATCGCTTTCTACTGACCCCGAATCGACGAGCAACTCCGCCTTCATCGAGTCGCTGAGCTCCTTCAGCCGACTGCACCGGGCCCAGCGCTGGGAAGGCACCTTCGGCGAGTTCCTCGCCGACATCCTGCCCACGAGTCCCGCCGCGCTGGCCCGTACGAGCCACGAATACATCTGGGACATGCTCCGCTGGCATGGACGCACGGCGCAGCCTGACGCCGCGGAGAGCGCCCGTGCGCGGGAGCTGTTCAAGCGGGAGTTGTTCGGCATCGACGAGCCGCTGTCGCGTGTCGTCGACTATTTCAAGGCCGCCGCCGCCGGCTCGGATGTTGGCAGACGCCTGCTGCTGCTGCTAGGCCCCCCTTCCGGCGGCAAGTCGACCATGGCCATCCTTTTGAAGCGCGGCCTGGAGGAGTACAGCCGCACCGACGAGGGGGCGCTCTATTCGATCAAGGGCTCGCCGCTGCGCGAGAGCCCGCTGAACCTCATTCCGGCGAGTTTGCGGCCGGAGTTCCGTGACCGCTACGGCGTCACCATCCAGGGGGAGTTGTCGCCCTGGGCGCGCGATTACGTGGAGCGGGAGTTCGAAGGCGACTTCGTGCGCGTACCCCTGGAGCGGATCTTTCTCTCGGAAGCGTCGCGCTCGGGTATCGGCACCTATGCGCCCCACGACCCGACGACCGCCGATATCGCGGACCTCGTAGGCTCGGTCGACCTCGCAAAGGTTGCCCAGATCGGCGACGAGGGCGACCCGCGCGCCTGGTCGTGGTCCGGCGCGGTGTACGCCGCCAGCCGCGGCGTCCTCGAGATGATCGAGATCCTCAAGGTGAAGCGGGAGTTCCTCTATCTCCTCCTCACCCTCACGCAGGAGAAGAACGTCAAGGTTTCCCGCTTTCCGCTCATCCACGTCGACGAGACCATTCTCGCGCACACCAACCTCGCGGAGTTCCACAAGTTCCTGCAGGAGAAGGAGAACGAGGCGCTGCTCGATCGCATGGTGATCATCAAGGTCCCCTATGCGCTTTCCTATCGCGACGAGTCCCGCATCTATCAGAAGCTCGTCTCCGGCGCGCCCGC